>Ga0114129_10001007_pt1 | contig 36711 bp, 31 predicted proteins | sample RhiMetdeltSRZDD1_FD_80071 | JGI IMG/M metagenome (GOLD analysis project Ga0114129, IMG submission 80071) | Populus rhizosphere microbial communities from Tennessee, USA - Rhizosphere MetaG P. deltoides SRZDD1 (version 2) (version 2) | ecosystem: Host-associated > Plants > Roots > Rhizosphere >...
GGTCCCTATCGTTATTGCCATTCTTATAATATTGTTCATTTTTCAGCAATTTGGTACCGATAAAATCGGAAAAGTGTTTGGTCCGGTTATGGTCATCTGGTTTACATTCATTGGTGTACTGGGATTAATGGCCATGAGCCATGCACCCGGCGTATTAAAAGCGCTGAACCCCTGGTATGCTTATGTAATGTTGAAAGAAGTACCTGGCGGTTTCTGGTTGCTGGGAAGTATCTTTTTGTGTACTACCGGCGCCGAAGCGCTGTACAGCGATATGGGTCACTGCGGACGAAATAACATTCGCGTGAGCTGGATCTATATTAAGATAATGCTGATCTTAAGTTACGCAGGTCAAACCGCCTGGTTGTTACAACATACCGGTGAAGAAGTCGGTAACATCAGTCCGTTTTATCATATTGTTCCCGATGCTATTTATATACCTGCATTGATTATATCAACCCTTGCTACTATCATAGCCAGCCAGGCATTGATCAGCGGTTGCTTTACGCTGATCAATGAAGCCATCAGGCTGGATGTATGGCCACGTCATCGTGTGTTGTTTCCGGGAAACATAAAAGGACAAATTTATATTCCCTTTATAAACTGGTTACTGATGGCCGGTTGTATAGGTATGGTATTGTATTTTAAGGAATCAACCAAAATGGAAGCGGCCTTTGGATTAAGCGTTACGCTTACCATGTTAATGAGTACGGTGCTCATTAATTTTTACCTGCATGCCAAACGCGTGCCCACTATATGGATAGTATTGGTTACCGGTTTGTTCCTGATCATTGAGTTGTCGTTTTTGACGGCCAATTTGCAAAAAATAAAAGAAGGCGGCTGGATCACCCTGCTGATCGGTTCTATATTATTTGCCATTATGTTCCTGTGGCGTAAAGGCCGTACCATAGTTAACTCGCTTAAAAAGCTGGTGCCCATCGAAGATTATGTTCCCTTACTAAAAAGGCTTAGTATCGACGAAAAAATTCCTAAATACGCCACTAACCTGGTGTTCCTTACCAGTTCAGGTTCGGCGCGTAAAATTGAAAAAACAGCTATTAACTCTATTTTATCCCGGTCACCGAAGCGGGCCGATATATACTGGTTTGTGCATGTGAATGTACTGGACGAGCCCTATGCCATGAGCTATCACGTAGATACCATTGTAAAGAACGATGTGTATTTTATTGAGTTCAATCTTGGTTTTCGCATTGAGCCGCGCATCGACTATTATTTTAAGCAGGTAGTGAATGACCTCGTGAAATCGAATGAAGTAGATGTTTCGGAAAGATGTGAACAATATTACCAGCAAAGTAAAATTGGTGATTACCGTTTTCTGGTGACGGACTCATTTCTTTCGTTCGAAAACGATATGCCATTCTGGAAAAACGTTATGATGAAAAGTTATTTCAACCTGAAGTACCTGAGCGTAAAGGAAACAGTGAACTTTGGGTTAGACCCGAGCAATGTTACCGTTGAAAAATATCCCGTTATTGTAAACCCCGTGGCGCACCCACCGCTGATGAGGCAGTAGTTATCCGATTTTATATTCTTCCATTTTTCGATAAAGTGTAGTAAGACCAATGCCCAGCATTATAGCGGCTTTGGTCTTATTGCCTTTTGTGTGTTGCAATACTTTTTGAATGTGATTTTTTTCAACGCTGGCTAATGTAAGGCTGGCAGATTGTTTATCCTGCTTTTGGATTTCATACGGCAAATGTTCAGGCAGTACATTGTCTTCGGCCAAAATGGTAGCCCGCTCCATCACATTCCGCAATTCACGGATATTACCCTTCCATACATGTTGCTGTAGCAGTTGCAATGCCTCTTTACTTATTTGCAAAGCCTGTTTATTTTCTCTGGCTGCATAATTCGCCAGAAAATGTTTGGCCAGCACAGGAATATCTTCAACATGTTCGCGCAAAGCAGGTAGCTGAATGGAAAATACATTTAAGCGATAATAAAGGTCTTCCCTGAAACTTCCTTCCTCCGCGGCTTTGGCCAGATCTCTGTTGGTGGCGGCAATGATGCGCACATTTACCTTTGTGGTTTTAACATCGCCCAGTTTAATGAATTCGCCATTTTCAATTACACGTAATAATTTAGCCTGCAGGTCGATATTCATTTCACCGATCTCATCAAGAAATAAGGTGCCGCCATCGGCCAGTTCAACCAGTCCCTTTTTATCTTTTACCGCACCGGTGTAAGCGCCTGCTTTATGACCAAACAATTCACCCTCGAGCAGCTCTTTGGCAAAAGCACTGCAGTTAATAGCAATGATCGGTTGATCGCTTCTTTTGCTATGGGCATGAATGGCGTTGGCAAAAACTTCTTTTCCGGTTCCGGTTTCGCCTAAAAGTAATACGTTGGCATCGGTGGGAGCAATCTTTTGCGCCAGTTGAACAGCCGCTTTTATCTTTGAGCTATCGCCAATAATATCTGAAAAGTTGTAGGCGCCTTTATCTTTTATTTTGATGGCAGACCTTTTTTGGGCAACCGCCTTTTCCATGGCCTGGTATAAGAGTGGAACAATGCGGTCGTTGTCGTTACCCTTGGTAATATAATCAAAGGCTCCGTTTTTTATGGCCTGAACGCCATCGGGAATGTTTCCGAATGCGGTTAACAGAATGATCTCGATCAGGGGAAATTTTTCCTTTACTTCCTTTACAAACTTAACGCCATCGCCATCGGGCAATTTTACATCGCACAAAACCACATCAATTTCTTTTTGGGTAAGGGTTGCCAGTGCACTTTTAAGCGTACCCGCCTGTTCTACCTTAAATCCCTCCAGTGAAATAATACGGCTTACTAATTTCCGAAGCTGTTCTTCATCATCAATAATTAAAATGTTGCCTGGCATAGTATGGTTTGATGAAACAAAGGTAACCCGCTATTCCAAACATACAATTTCTATTTAACCTTAGCCTTTGCCACCATCGCGACCAGCTTTTCAAAATCTTCCTGTTCTAAAAAAATATAGGAATCATTGTCTGACTTTTCCATCTTCAAAAAATAGCTCCATTCATTTTTGTGCTGACAGGCCCCGGCCTGAAAACCATCCCTGCTGGTAAACTGGTATTCTACATAATTGTCGGATGGCTTTAATGATTTCAATAAATATTTGCCCGATTTTACAAATCCTTCTATTTCATCGGCATCCAGAAAGCATGTTTTTTCAAAATGACCTGAAGTTTTCAGTTTGATACCCGAAACGGTTACCCCGCTTAGTACATCGGTTAGTTTTAAAGTTTGCACCTCTACCTTTTTAATATACCCCAGCGTGGCAAAATCTTTCTTAATAAGACTGCCCTTTTTCAGTGAAAAATTTTCAATCTTCGATTTTTCCTGAATTTCTTTTGTTTCTTTGGAAGCCTGCGCATAGGTTAATGCGGGAAAGAGGAGTAAGAACAATGATTTTGAAATAGTGTACATAAAAGGGATACAACAATTAGCTTTCATACGTGAAAGGTTTTAAGAGTTATCAATAAACTAAGAGGAATCCCTTATTATTCGGTTGGAGACCTGAAAGGTACGAAACAGAATTGGCATACACAATAATGACAATCTGTGTAATTACAATTTTACATACATATGCTTACCAGAATTAAAACCATTTGATAAAAAAAATTAGTTGGCAGCCGAATGATGATGTCTCTAACAGAGAACAAAACACGTGAATTATGGCAAAGCTTTATGGTGCGAAAGAAAGAAATAAAAAATACGGTTGGCTCAAACCTTTATTCGTTACAGGTTTTCAGCCCCAATCATTTTGAGACATAAACGACTCTCCCGATTCTGAGGAAGAAATCTGGATACCGGTTAAATTGAAATAGACCTATCTGACCTGATTACACGCATGCATTTGAGACACAGAGGCGCAGAGAAAATAAATAGCATTCACTGCGCTTTTGTTTTCACCATTGCCTATTGCCTACACACTATTCGCCTTTTCGGCTCTTCACCTCTTCAAAACTGCTTTCATAATCTTCGCGAATAGTGCCCATCCAGCGGTCCCACCAAAGAAAATACAAACCATAGTTGCCTTTGAAGAACTGGTGATGCTGGTTGTGGTTAACCGAGGTGTTGATCCACCTGCCCAGCCAGTGACGGCTAAACCATTTGGGGTACAGTTCCCATCCCAAATGGCCGTACACGTTATATACCAACATTACTAAAAAGAAAACCACAAAATGCATTGGGGTAAGCGGCATAAGCAACAGCAGCACCGGAAAAATGCCTGCCCCAACAAATGCTTCGGTTGGATGAAAAGCAAAAGCCGCCCAGGGCGAAGGGTTGGTTGAACGATGATGCACCATGTGGAATATTTTAAAAACGGGTGGATAATGCATTAACCGGTGCGTCCAGTAAAACCAGGCGTCGTGCACAATAAACATCAGGGGATAGGCCGCTATATACCATATAATGCCATACTGTTTTATATCGGTATATAACCAGGTAATTTTCCGTAAGGGGGTAAATAAAAAAACAACGGTTACCAGTGCAAATATTACAACCGTAATGCATGAATAGCCTATCTCGCGACGGTAATCGGCCTTTTGCGGAAAACGCAATTGTATTTTGCGCCAGGCAATATGTTTGCGACGCCATTTGTAATAAATGAAAAAAGCAACGCCCGCTATTACAAAGTAGCGCAACGTAACTGTCAATAGCAACAACGGTAAACGTTCAAACCAGGTCATATGATAATTTTATAAAATACCCTGACTCAATTTAACAAAAGGCATTTGAAGTATTCCTGAAAATTATCCCCTCGCTTGTACTTGCCTGACCGTCATCCGCGTGTCGCTGAAGCTTTAGGCGCCTGCGCCAAAGCTTCAGCGATGGAATACGGAGGCGCAAACTTTGGCGAAGGCGGGTATCCTGAACCTGGAACCTTGTGCCCTTGTGCCTTTTTCTCCATGCCTCCGTAGCCTTATTGCCTCTTTGCCTTCCTGAACCTTGCGTCTTGTTCCTTATTTATTATTTTTGACCATTAATAAAAAACAATGACTATAACCCTGATCATCATTATCATAACAGTACTGGTTTCAATTACGGCCTTTTCGAACGACAAAATTTACAATGATTTCATTTTTTATCCCCCGGCTGTTACTTATAATAAACAGTGGTACCGTTTTATAACGTGTGGTCTTATACATGCCGATATTGCGCATCTGGTGTTCAACATGTATGCGTTTTTCCTGTTTGGGAAAATAGTAGAGAATTATTTTATTATGATATTTCTGGAAAAAGGCAAACTGCTGTACCTGGTGTTGTACCTCACGTCGCTGTTTGTTTGCCTGCTGCCCACCTATACAAAACATAAGGATGATGGTTCGTACCGGAGTTTAGGTGCTTCAGGCGCGGTATCTGCAGTGATCTTCGCATATATCATGCTGGAACCACTGACCGGTATCGGTATCATTTTCATACCCGGCATTTCGATTCCCGGTTTCATTTTTGGTATTTTATACCTCGCTTTTTCGTCGTATCTCGATAAACGTGGCGGAGGCAATATCAATCACTCTGCCCACCTGTGGGGTGCGTTGTACGGCATCGCATTCCTGATTGCCACCGGCTATTTGTTCTCAGATTACCAGGTATTGCCCGAGTTTATACGAAAGGTGCAGGTTTATATAAGCAGGTTTTAACTAAGTCCGAAAAACCGCAAAACGGAAAGTCCGGAAGAAGCTCGTTGACAATGCATTTTTCTTCCGGACTTTCGGACTTCCCGACTTTCGGACCTAACCGGACTTATCAGGACTTTAATTGGATGCGTAGTATCTTTTTCGTGGCTTCGGTAATTTTAAATCTGTCGTCAATACGCAGTCCAACCACCCAAACGATCTTCTTATTGCTTTCGAGCACCCATACTTTTTCCTTATCGGTAAGCGATAATTTCTGATCGATAAAAAATCGCGCGAGTTTTTTCTTTTTATTCAATCCGAGCGGATAAAAATAATCTCCCTTTTTCCATTTGCGCAGAATGAGTGGGAATTGTACTTCTTTACGGTCAATGAAAGCTAAGGTTGGGTCTTTTGGTAATTGTTCCCGCCATTTTGCTGAACCTGGTGCCTCCCGATCGCTATCGGAAGACTTATTGCCTGGTGTAAGCTGATCTATTACCAACAACCCTTCTTCAAACACAATCTTTTCATCGTCTTCTTCAATAACCAGTGTTTGTGCATGTTCCGATTGAACAGGTGCAACGATCAGCCAGCGGCGGTTCTTTATAATTCGGTGAGTGGCCGACTGTACAAATCTGCCCGATTCGCTATCGAGCAAATGGATCACTTCATCAGTTTGCGGCGATGTAAAACCAAACTCTTTTATAATTTCATAAACGATGGTATGCAGGGGAACCGATTTCTTTAATTTCAGCACCGGAATATGCACTTCTTTATCTTTATATTCCAGCAGTTTTTTCTTATGCAGGTCAACTGCCTGACCGTACAGCAGTTCCATATCGGCAAAACGGCGCAGGTTACCGGCGAGGTTATTTTCGGCTTCGGAATAAATTTTCTGAACAAATGGGATCAGCTGGTTACGAAAATAATTGCGCGAATATTTATCCATGGCATTCGAGCTGTCTTCAACCCACTGCAACTTATTTTCTTCGGCAAACTGTTTTAGTTCCTGCTTGCGAACAAACAACAAGGGCCGCACGATATTGCCCTGCTTTGGCAACATGCCTCTTAAACCATGAATGCCTGTTCCTCTGAAAAAATGCATCAGCATGGTTTCTATGTTGTCATCGAGGTGATGCGCTGTTACAATGCAGTTTGTGGTTTGTGCCCGCCCGGCCTCAGATTCCAGCAATTCTTTAAACCAATCATACCGTAACTCCCTCGCCGCTTCCTGAATCGATAATTTATTGCCGGCAGCATATGCTTTGGTATCAAATTCCTTCATCAAAAAAGGAACTTCATAACCGGCTGCCAGTTGTTGAACAAAGGCGGCATCGCGGTCACTCTCTTCGGCCCTCAGTTTAAAATTACAATGCGCGATTATAAAAGAATAACCCGATCGTTTACATAGTTCACACAACGCCACCGAATCAACCCCTCCGCTCACGGCCAGTAACAATGTTTCATTACGCGCGAAAAGCTGATGTTCACTGATAAAATCCTGAAATCGCCGAAATAAATTCATGCAGAAGATTGAAGTTAAGTCTATACGCCCCGTTAAAAGTTTTCCTGGTTAATCTTGTACTTATATTATTAATTGTACACAAAGGTTTTGTTGGATGTGCCAGAACACCGGGTTCGAATCCGGTCACCTCCACGTTTTTCGTGAAGCAACAACAAATCAAAGGTCCTGGATTTCTATTTTCAAATTTTCGAATTTGCTAATTTTCAAATTAAAATGTCAGCTCCTCATACGCACTACGCAACTCGCCAAACGCATGTTTATCACCGGCCTTTTTGGCTGCCTCCATCCCTTTTTCGTACCATTCAATAGCCATACCGGTGTCGCCGGTACGCTCCAGCAATTTGGCCAGGTGATAATAGGAGCCAATATAACCGGGATCTGCAGTGAGAATTTCCTCAAAAATGGCTTTGGCGGTTGCATCATCGCCTGTTTTGATATATTCCAGTGCCAGCGCGTGTTTCAAAAAATTATCGCCCGGGTTGGCCTGCAAAAATTCCTTTAGTTTGGTAATTCTGTCCATAAGTTTGGTAATTCTGTCCCCATCCCACCTCAATTAAAAAATACATAAAATGTCAAAATGTATCTTTGCGGCACTTATATTTGTATACACAATGGTTGCATAAACAACCAATAAACTTTTAAATAATTGCCAATGAAGATATTAGTTTGCATCAGCAAAACGCCGGATACCACGGCAAAAATAGCCTTCACCGATAACAATACGAAATTTGCCCAGGATGGCGTTCAGTGGATCCTCAATCCATACGACGAATGGTATGCCCTGGTTCGTGCCATTGAGCTGAAAGAAAAAGATCCTTCTACCGTATTACATCTGATAAACGTTGGCGGCGCCGATACGGAGCCGGTTATTCGCAAAGCGCTGGCCCTTGGCGGCGATGAGGCCATTCGCGTTAATGCCACCAGCAGCGACAGTTTTTATATCGCCTCGCAAATTGCGGAGGTAGCCAAACAGGGCAATTACGACCTCGTTTTTACCGGTAAAGAAACCATCGACTACAACGGCTCATCTATCGGCGGTATGGTGGCCGAGTTGCTCGATATGCCTTATGTGTCGCTCGCCATTCAATTCGAACTGAACGGCACTGCGGCTACTATTACCCGTGAAATTGAAGGCGGCGAAGAAGTTTGTGAGGTGAGTTTGCCTGTAGTGGTAAGCTGCCAGAAGGGAATGGCCGAGCAGCGTATTCCGAACATGAAAGGCATTATGAGCGCCCGCACCAAACCCTTGAAAGTGGTTGAACCTGCCGCCGCAGATGAATTAACGGCTGTAGCCAATTTTGAATTACCACCGGCCAAAGCAGGTGTAAAACTCATTCCTGCCGATAACGCAGCCGAGCTGGTGCGTTTGTTGCATGAAGAAGCGAAGATCATTTAATGTGATAATGTGCTAATTAGTTAATATGCTAATTATGCGCCCGGCTGGTGGTCTACTATTGAGCTTCCGTTGCGTCGCACTCTTCAACGTTCAGTTCTTTACTCAACAAAAACTATCATGGCTGATGTGCAAAAAATGAGAAACAGTTCATTAGCACATTAGCTAATTATCAAATTAGCAAATTATGGTTTTAATATTCATCGATCAGGCCGATGGCCATGTAAAAAAAGCTTCTTTTGAAGTATTAAGTTATGGCGCTAAAGTAGCCGAACTGCTGGGCACAACTGCCGAAGGGGTTGTATTGGGCGCCGTGCAAAGTGATTTGGCTGCCCTTGGCAAATACGGGGTGAAAAAAATTCACCAGGTTGCCAACGAAGCATTGAACCATTTTGATGCACAGGTGTTCACTAAGGTTATTGCCCAGGTGGCGCAGGCTGCCCAGGCGCAGGTGGTCATCTTTTCGAACAATGTTGATGGCAAAGCCATTGCGCCCCGGCTGGCGGCCCGCCTCAAAGCCGGACTGGTGCCCGGTGCTGTAGCCCTACCTGAAACCACTAATGGTTTTACGGTAAAGAAAAACGTTTTTTCGGGCAAAGCTTTTGCGAATTATACAATCAAATCGGCTGTAAAAATTATTTCGCTGAACCCCAATTCGTACCCTGTAACAGAAGGTACCGGAACAGCTGAAGTAACGCCGTTTTCGGCAACGGTCGATGCGCCTAAAGTAAAAATAAAGGCAGTAAATAAAGCTACCGGCGAAGTGCCGTTGAGCGAGGCCGAAGTGGTGGTAAGCGGTGGTCGCGGATTGAAAGGCCCCGATAACTGGAATCTGATCACAGATCTGGCCCATGCGCTGGGAGCAGCCACTGCCTGCAGCCGGCCCGTGGCAGATGAACACTGGCGTCCGCATCATGAACATGTAGGGCAAACCGGTCTTACCATTGCGCCTAATTTATACATTGCCGTAGGCATTTCCGGGGCCATTCAGCACCTGGCGGGCGTAAACCGAAGCAAAGTGATCGTTGTAATAAATAAAGATCCTGAAGCACCATTCTTTAAAGCGGCCGATTATGGTATTGTGGGCGACGCATTTGATGTGGTTCCCAAAATAACGGAAGCGGTAAAAAAGCTAAAAGGAATAGCATAATTAGTCAGTGTCGGGCAGGTCAGAGAAGTGATAAAGTCAAAAAAGCGTCATGCCTTTATGTCTCATATCACATATTTGACTGGATTGACCAATAGAATGAGACTAAATGTTTTGGGTGCATTTTTTGAAGCAAATCCCTTATTTTCGTGCTTTCGTTATGAAGAAAATAGAGTTGGAAATAGTTGCCTTATCACACAGCATTACCCAAACACATTCATATGCTGTAGTGTTAGGAGAGGTAAACGGTTTGAGACGCCTGCCGATTGTTATCGGCGGCTTCGAGGCGCAGGCAATAGCCGTGGCGCTGGAAAAGATGCATCCAAGCCGTCCGCTCACGCATGACCTGATGAAAAATTTCATGAATGCTTTTAACATTGATCTGCAGGAGATCGTGATCTGCGACCTGCAGGAAGGAATTTTTTATTCGAAGCTCGTGTGTGTAAGCGAACACGATACTGTTGAAATTGATTCACGCACATCCGATGCGCTGGCCCTGGCCGTGCGCTTCGGATGTCCTATTTATACCTACGATAATATTCTCGAAAGCGCCGGTATTTTAATGGAAGACCCTTCGGGCAAGAAAAAACAGCCGCGCGAGGCGGTAGCAGCCGAATCTGCTGCGGGCAGCGACGACCTGAAAACAATGACGCTTGATGAGCTTAATACGCTGTTAACCGAGGTGCTTGATCAGGAAGACTACATCAGGGCCATCGCCATTCGCGACGAAATAAACAGCCGCAAAAGAGGCAGCAGAGGATAATACTGGGATTAACTGGGATTGTGGGATTTTGGGGATTATAGGATTTTGGATCTCTGAAATTCCGGATTCAAACCAAATCACATAATCACAAAATCAGAAATCCTTCCGAGGGGTCAATTAAATCCCCAAATCACAAAATCTCTCAATCAGAAATCCTTCAAGGTGGTTGTTTTCCCCAATTGTAAAATCAATCTTGGTCTGCATATTACCCGTAAGCGCGACGACGGATACCATGATCTTGAAACGGTGTTCTATCCGCTGCCATTGCACGATGTGCTGGAAATAGTGAAGTCGGAAGAAGGAAGCCAGAAGTCGGAAGTCGGAAAGCCTGCCCACCTGCCGGCGGGTCAGAAGACCGAAGCAGGAAGCGGAGATGTTCGTTTTCATATGAGCGGTCTCGTCGTGAATGGTAAACCCGAAGACAATCTTTGCATAAAAGCATACGATCTGCTTAAGAAAGATTTCCCACATCTATCTGCTATTGAAATGTACCTGCACAAGACCATTCCCATGGGTGCCGGATTGGGTGGCGGTTCATCAGATGGCGCATTCACGCTGCATTTAATTAATGAAAAATTTCAATTGAACCTGTCGCACGAACAACTGCTCGATTATGCGCTTCGGCTGGGCAGTGATTGTCCGTTCTTCATCATCAATAAACCGTGTTTTGCCACAGGCCGCGGCGAATTATTACAGACTGTTCAGATAGACCTGTCAGGTTTTTCATTTATGCTGGTGCATCCCGGCGTTCACATCAATACAGGCTGGGCTTTTTCACAACTCACTCCTGCCCCATCGCCCCTGCCTTTACCCGAAATCATTCAGCAACCGGTTACCAACTGGTCATCGGCCCTCAGCAATGATTTTGAAGCACCGGTATTTCGCCATCATCCCACATTAAAAGCGATCAAAGAAAAATTATACGAAGCAGGCGCTGTGTACGCATCAATGACCGGTAGCGGCTCGTGTTTTTATGGAATATTTGCCAAAGGCCAATGGCCCGAAATTGAGTGGCCGGCGACTTACAAAGTATTTAAGCGCTGATTCGATTGTTGACTGATATTTGCTTTCGATCTTGCAGATTACACTTCCCTAACATATCTTACTTCATAATCTGTTTATGAAAAAACGACTTTTAACCGTCCTTGCGATTGCCGGAGGAATTATAATTTGCTTATACATTTTAGGACGCATTACCGGAGGCCTGCAATTTTATAAAGTAACTACAGGTTCAAATTTGCCTACATTAAAAACAGACTCTTATATCTTTTCTTCCAATCTTATAACGCCAAAACGATTCAACTTTATTTGTTACTACCATACCGATTCAATAACAGGCATGGCAGCAATTTACGTTCACCGTTTATGTGGCCTTCCCGGCGATATTATACAAATTAAAGCCGGAAATTTGTTTGTCAATGGTAAACCGGCCGACGGTCAACTTTCTCTGAAACTAGACTATATTATACCAGATACCAGCTTTCAAACAGTGGTTGAGTTGGCTCAACTGAGTGATGAAGAACAGTTTATACCTTACCCTCCCAAATCAGCAATAGTTGCTCTTACAAATAAAAACTGCGAAACATTAAACGCACATAAAATTCCATTGAAACGCCGTATAAGGGAAGCCCAACAACCTGATGATTATATTCAACATATTTATGGCCATCCCTGGAATGAAGATAATTTTGGACCCATTACTGTTCCGTCCAATCATTATTTTGTATTAGGCGACAACCGGTATCGCGCACAGGATTCCCGATATACAGGTTTCATTCCTGTAAATGATTTTTATGGCACTGTATTAGGAAGGGAATAGCATACCACCGATTCGCGTTGATTTTATAAGCATCTTAAAGGGGCGCCAATAAAGATTTTTGAAAATTTACCGGGTGACATAAAAAGAAATGATTTGTATAGAATGTTATCAAACGTAAAAGAACTAAGAAATAAACTTTACCATCATAGAATTGATCTGTCACGTGAACTGACATTAAAAGATGTTCAATTTCTAACTGAAACCGAAAAGGACCTAAGATTAATAATATATTTCTTAGACAGGGATTATGCTGAATTAATTCAATCTTTTGAATTCTCCAAACAACTTGCGAAAGTTGTTAATTAAGCGCTTACTTCTTCCAAATGCACAATTTCCCGGTTCCCCCGAAAAAAGTTATCTTTGCCTAAATTGATCGGTTATCATCAATAAAGCATACATATTTCACTTTCTTCATAGCAACCTCGATTTCCTCAATCATCGAGGATAACTATATGTACTGGTTCGTTACCCCGCGAACCAGCGTTAATCGCATTTTTTATTGCTCATTTCTGATTTTTCATTTTTCATTTACATGCTTTCCACAACCATGCTATCCGACAAAACAAAATATTACCTGAACCTCGAAGAAAAATATGGCGCTCATAATTACCATCCCCTGCCTGTAGTATTGCAAAAAGGCGAAGGCGTGTATGTATGGGATGTTGATGGTAAACGCTATTATGATTTTTTGAGTGGCTATTCGGCTGTTAACCAGGGCCATTGTCATCCGAAAATCATTGCGGCCTTTATGTTGCAGGCGCAACAGCTTACCCTTACCTCAAGGGCTTTTTACAGCGATGCGCTGGGTGAATTTTCCCAGTTCATTACCAGTTATTTCGGATACGATAAAGTGTTAGCCATGAACACGGGTGTTGAAGCCGTGGAAACCGCCATCAAACTGTGCCGGCGCTGGGGATATACCGTAAAAGGTATCCCTGAAAATAAAGCCACCATTATTGTTTGCGGTGATAATTTTCATGGAAGAACCAGCACCGTTATTTCTTTTAGCACCGATCCCGCCTCAAAGAACCTGTTCGGGCCCTATATGCCCGGGTTTAAGGTTATTCCATATAATGATTTACCGGCTCTTGAAAAAGCCCTGCAGGACCCAACAGTAGCGGGCTTTTTGGTTGAACCTATACAGGGCGAAGCAGGCGTTGTAGTTCCCGATGACGGCTACCTGAGCCAGGCGAAACAATATTGCGAAGCGGCCAATGTATTGTTTATGGCCGATGAAATACAAACAGGTTTATGTCGCACCGGTAAGCTGCTGGCCTGTGATCATGAAAATGTACAACCCGATATACTTATTCTGGGCAAGGCATTGAGCGGTGGCGCTATGCCGGTATCGGCTGTATTGGCCAACGATAACATCATGCTTACGATTAAACCCGGCGAACATGGCTCAACCTATGGCGGTAATCCGCTTGCCTGCCGGGTTGCCATTGCGGCATTAACCGTTTTGAAAGAAGAGAACATGGCCGCCAATGCCGTTACCATGGGCGAATTATTGCGCAGGGAATTACTGGAACTTCAATCGCCGTTTATTTCAGTTGTACGCGGTAAAGGTTTATTAAACGCTATTGTAATTGATCATACCGATGCCAATGCGGCCTGGAGCCTTTGTCTTACACTGAAAGAAAACGGATTACTGGCCAAACCTACTCATGGCGATAAAATAAGACTTGCTCCCCCACTGATCATTAACAGGGAGCAAATAAAGGAAAGCGTTGCCATCATCGGAAAAAGCCTGCAGGCGTTCAATTAGAGAAATCCCGGCGCCTTCATGAAAAGTATCTGAAAAATAAAATATTAAAAAAATTTAAATGCGGGTACCTGTTACCCGCATTCTTTTTACATAAAGGGGCCTTTACTATATTTATACGTTAAGACCGATCAATAGCTAAGCCCCTCCAATATGCATACCCTGGTTACCTGTATCTTTTTAACTCAGATTAGTATAGTTTTCTGCCTGTTTTGCTATTCACAGAATAAACCAGTAGTTACCTGCGGACAAAAAGAAATTACTGAAAAGTTATTCCGTGAAAATCCATCCACGTTGCAGTTTCATCAAACGGTTGAAAAACAGCTGCTGGCATTTACAAAAGCCCGGAAAGCACTCAATAACGTTGATAAGATAAAAGTAAAGGCACAGGAAACAAGGAACAAGTTCCGGGTACCTGGGTTCGGGCATAAACATTGAGTATTCATCTGAATCCTGAAAAATCAATCCTTCTCTATTCCGTTTTATAAATACTGAAGTATCTTAGAACTGAGAACACAGAACTTAGAACTTAGAACTCAAAACTCAGCACTAAAAATGGATCACGAAGAACAGCACTTGCAAAGCTCAGCATGGTTAACAGACATAGTGATTGGCATGAGCGACGGCTTAACAGTGCCTTTTGCACTGGCAGCGGGTTTAAGCGGCGCCGTTAGTTCAACGGGGATTATTGTTATTGCCGGTATTGCCGAAATCGCCGCCGGTTCCATTGCTATGGGACTTGGTGGTTACCTTGCGGGCAAAACTGAAATTGATCATTATAACAGCGAGCTGAAACGTGAATACGAAGAAGTGGAGCTGGTGCCTGAAAAAGAAAAAGAAGAAGTGCGCGAGTTTTTTGAACACCTGGGTTTAAGCGAGGAAGTGCAGCACAAAGCCGTGGAAGAAATTTCGAAAGACAAAAAGAAGTGGGTTGATTTTATGATGAAATATGAGTTGGGATTAGATACGCCCGATCCCAAACGAGCCACCAAATCGGCTTTGAATATCGGATTATCATATGTCGCCGGCGGACTGGTGCCTTTGAGTCCGTATTTCTTTTTTGAGATCCCCGTAAATGCCTTACAAGTTTCGGTAATTGTGACGCTTATCTGTTTGTTTATATTCGGTTACTTTAAAAGCCGCATGACGGGCATTCACCCATGGGCCGGCGCCTTGCGGGTAACCTTCATTGGCGCACTGGCTGCCGCGGCGGCGTTTGGAGTGGCGAAACTATTTGAAGGCTAAAAGCAGAGGTCGGAGGTCGGATGTCGGAAGTCAGAAGTCGGAAAAACCCGCGGCGCGAACTGCCCACTGCCCACTGCCTATTTCTTATTACTTATTACTTACGACTTATTACTTTCTTCTTCCTTCAGCTTAATATCCGGAAACAGCGTCATCAGCAGCATCACGATCGAAGATAGCAGCATGATCCATAAACCGGCTTTTTTATCAGGACAAATACCGCGATAGCAACCCGAAAAAACAATAAAGCTTTTAATGGCGTAGGAAAGAACGATGGCGCAAAAAAATAAATTCCAGCGTTTTGACCAGATGCGTGGAATCAGAAAAAATATAATGGCAATAGCAGAAAGTACGATAAACACATTGCCAGGCTTACCGTAAATATTATTTTCAGAAAAGAACCCGGTAAAATTCTTATTCAGATCGGGATGAAAAGTCCAGGGCAAAAAACAGGCAATAACCAGAATAATAGCTGCTGCAATTCCAATCCATTGGGAATATTTCATACCGGTTTATCAGTTTAAACTTTACAACCGCAAACATACTACATTGCTGAGCGATATTCAACAATCTTCGTACCTTAATAGCATGGAAGTAAATGAACCTGCTGTGGCATATGGCAAACAAAAATATACCATCGAAGAATATCTTCAGATGGAACGGGCTTCCGACGAGAAGCATGAATACTATAAAGGCGAAATATTTGCCATGGCCGGGGCCAGCAACCGGCATAATGTTATTTTTTCAAATGTATTCGGAGAACTTTTTTCCCGTTTAAGAAATAGCCCATGCCGTCCGTATGGGAGCGACCAGAGGATCCATATTCCCGAAAACACATTATTTACCTATCCCGATATTTCCATCATTTGTGGAAGTATTATTGCATCAGATAAGGATGAAGATACCGCCACACGCCCCATCGTTATCATCGATATTTTATCTAAAGCTACCAGAAACTACGACCGTGGCGAAAAATTCAGACTGTATCGCGCCATACCTACCTTAAGAGAATATATGTTGGTTGATTCAGACAATGTGTGGGTTGAAATTTTTCGTATCAATGATCACGGCCATTGGGAACTGGAAGAATACAAAACACTACAGGAAACAGTTTTATTACCGGCCATCAACGTATCATTAAAAATGGGAGAAATTTATTCAGGTACCCTGCTCACCGAAACTGCATAACAACTTATTGATTTTAATAAAAAGCCTTCCGATGAATCGGGAGGCTTTTTTATGCATAAGGGTTTTAAAGATTTAATAAGTTGGTATAGTAAATAACGAAGTTGCTTAACCGCGCTTAGCATGTAAGCGGGTTACTACAACGGATTCCTAACGAACAAAAAATATGTTCAACATGTATACGCCACGGGAACGATTGCATAAATAAATTACCTGTTATGGCTTAACATACGGCTAAATTTATAAAAATTTGATGCCGCTAACGATGTGCAGCCAAACTAACGCAGGTATTCTTTCTATACCTTCCAGGTGAGGTTGCATCATTCTATTACTAAACGATTGCACGAAAACTAAAAGTCAATGAAAAAATCCGGATTCTTGCCATTTGTATTTGGTATCGCTCTGTGTCTTATTCATTTATTTGCCAATGCACAATGTACCGTTGTTGGCTGGGCCAGCCAGAACGGAACCGTAACAGGCGGCGGATCAGCAACAGCCACCGTTGTTACCAATTACACCGATCTTAAAGCAGCCATTACTTCTTCTTCGGTAAAAGTGGTCCACATTTCAGGGACCATCACCATTCCTTCGGGTGGTCGCATCAGTTTCCAGGACCAATCAGCAAAAACGATCGCCGGTTTACCAGGTTCAAAACTGGTTTCAACCGATCTTACAAAAGATAATTCGGGTATACTGTACGTTAAGAGATGCTCGAATATCATTTTCCGCAACCTTACTTTCGAAGGGCCCGGTGCTTATGACACCGATGGCTGGGATAACTTCACCTTAGACGCCAGCACCAGCATCTGGATAGATCATTGCGAATTTCAGGATGGCATGGATGGCAACCTCGATATTAAAAATGCCTCCGACTACGTTACCGTAACCTGGTGTAAGTTTATTTACAACAAAGCGCCTATACCAGGCGGCTCAGGCGGTTCAGATGATCATCGTTTTTCGAACCTGTTTGGATCGGGCGATGGCGCAACCGGCGACAGAGGCCACCTGCGTGTTACCATGCAAAATTGCTGGTGGGCGCAAGGTTGCAAAGCACGTATGCCACGCGTTCGATTTGGTAAAGTGCATATTGTAAACAACCTGTTCAACAGTACGGTTGCTGCGCAATGCGTAATGGCCGGTTTTGAAGCAGACCTGCTGGTAGAAAGCAACGTGTTTGAAAATGTTACCAAGCCCATCGACCTGATGGATAACACATTTACTGCTATTACCTCAAAGGACAATATTTTTACCAATACAACCGGCAACACAACAGGCAGCGGCACTGCTTTTACACCTCCTTATTCATTAACCATAACACCTGCGGCCAATGTTAAAAGTCAGGTTATGGCCGGCGCGGGTGCAACATTATCGAGCCCTTCGTGCGATGTTACTACTACGTACACGCTCAGCACAAGCGCGTCGCCATCTGCAGGCGGTACAGTAACCGGAGCAGGCACTTATAATTCAGGAAGTACAGCAACCGTTACCGCCACAGCTGCTTCGGGATATACTTTCACCGGATGGAGCGGCGATGCCTCCGGCACTGCTACTTCGGTAACGATCACTATGAACGGTAATAAATCGGTTACTGCCAACTTTCAGGCAGTGACCACTACGTACACGCTCAGCACAAGCGCGTCGCCATCTGCAGGCGGTACAGTAACCGGAGCAGGCACCTATAATTCAGGAAGTACAGCAACCGTTACAGCCACAGCTGCTTCGGGATATACTTTCACCGGATGGAGCGGCGATGCATCGGGAACGGCAACGAGTGTTTCGGTAACCATGAACAGCAATAAATCAGTAACTGCCAACTTCCAGGCAAGCAGCGGCAGTTCTTCAACTATCAGAATAGAAGATAATGCCAGCACCACTGCCGGGCTTTGTAGTTATGAAGGTTCCATAAGCAGCAACAGCGGCGCCAGCAATGGCAATGTGATCAACCTAAGCAACTCATCGGGTAAAGGTATAAACTGGAAAGTGAATGCTGCAGCAGCCGGCACTTACACGCTTAACTGGCGTTATGTAAACAGCAGCAGCAGCAACACATACACTATGGCGTTGATCATAAACGGAACTACCGTAAACAGTGCACAATCATTTGCCAAAACAAGCAGCAGCACAACGTTTGCCAACTCTACTGCTACCGTATCATTAATCGCCGGCGGCAACACCATCCGTTTGCAATCGGTATCTTCTACCGCAACAGCAGATATCGACTGGATTGAAATCACCGGCAATGCACCTACCGCAGGTAATTGCACTGTGGCCCGGCAAATAACTACAGAACAAAACGCAACGCTAATCCAACAGATCACCGGTGTTTATCCCAACCCGGCCAAAGGTAAAACCATGATAACTGTGGCATTGACAAACAATGAACAGGCTTTTGTGAGGGTATACGATGCACTGGGCCGTTTGGTTGATAATCTTGGTACTATACGGTCACTCACAGGCGGCACACAACAGGTACCCTGTAGTTTGAACAACAAAAAACCCGGCATATATCATGTGGTTATAACCAATAACAAAGGAGTAAAAACCACCACCAAACTGATTGTACAGTAAATAATCATACCTATACAAACACCCAAGCAGGAGCTTTCCGATATATCGGAAGGCTCCTGTGTTTTTATGATACCGTAACTATTCAAAAAAAGGAATGCCGGGTATGGCATATTTTTTCATCGCCGCTTCATTTATTTCAACACCAATACCTGGTTTTTCAGATAGCGTGATGAAGCTGTCTTTTACCCATTCGCCGTCGTACTGAACAATTTCTTTAAACATCGGGTCGGTATGAAAATACGATTGCCATTCCAGTATCAGAAAATTGGGAACGGCAGCACATATATGGCACGAGGCCATGCAACCCAAAAAAGAAGCAACCATATGCGGTGCAAACGGTATGTAATATAAGTTGGCCAGATTGGCAATACGCTGCCCCTCGCCCAGCCCACCCGTTTTTTGCAGATCGGGCATTACAATATCAACACCACCGGTTTCGAGCAATCGCCTGAAACCATAGGCCAGGTAATGATTTTCACCGGCTGCTATCGGCGTGCTGGTCGACTGGGTAATAAGCTGATAGGCCTCTACATTTTCGGCAGGAACGGGCTCTTCGAGCCACAACAGGTTCAACGGCTCAAGGCGTTTGGCTATCGCCTGCGCGGTAACTGCATCGTAACGGCCATGCATATCTACAAGTATATCAGTTTTAGGGCCCACCGCCTCGCGGGCTGCCGTAATCTGATCAACCATGCGTTGCAGTTCACCAGGACTGGCCGTCCAGTTATAAAAATCATATTTATTGGGATCATTTGCCTGGTCGAGGTCGAATTTCATAGCATTAAAGCCCATGCTTTTGGCTTTGAGCGCTGCATCGGCAAAATCTTTGGGTTGCGGCAAATTGCGCTGATACAAGGCCGTATCACAATACACCCGTATTTTATCGCGAAACTTTCCGCCCAGTAATTGGTACACCGGTACATTCAGGGCCTTGCCGGCGATATCCCACAGGGCAGTTTCAATGGCCGACAACACGGCCACATACATGCCCGATTGCGCTCCCTGAAAAAAGCCCGATTTGCGTATATCTTCGAACAACCGGTGCACATTCAACGGATTTTTACCTTTTAACCGGTTCTCAAAATTTTTCACGAGATAATAAGTGCCGGGAATTGCATCTACCCCTTCACCACAACCCCATATATCCTGATTGGTAAAGATCTTTACAAACAAACTGCCTTTTATATAACCGCATTTTACCGATGTAATTTTTAAATCAGATGGCGGCGATGCCATTGGTCTTCGTTCTATTGCTTTTTCATACCCTTCACCAAAAGATGATAAAGACGCAAATGGCGTCATAGCCGCTGTTATCGCCGCCTTGGTTATGAATGAACGTCTTGAACCCGTATTTGACATAGTATTAATATTTTTTATCCTCCTAACTACTTAAAACTTATTACTTACAACTTCATCACCACGTACGTCCTTTCAAAAACTCCTGTATCTGGCTTTTAGGCACCGGCAGTTCATTGATGTGATCGTTCAGCCATTTTGAAAAATCCTTTTCTATTTCATCACTCCACTTTGAATCGATCTGACCCGGTGTATATTTTTGTTCACGCAGCCGCTGATGCCCGAACAGGTCGCGTAACCGTACGATCTCAGAAGTTTTTACCACCTTTTCGGCCAGGTGAGGCGGAATAAAGATCACGCCGCCATCACGGCCAAGTACCACATCACCCGGCAGTACAGTAGCTTTACCAATGCGGGTGGGTGTATTGATGCCAACGAGTGTAGTGTTTAATTCTCCTGCCGGATTGTTTAAATGGTGCGACGGATGATAACTGCGAAAGAAAGAGGTGAACGATCCGATCTCTTTCAAGCCTTTTATATCCCTGATGGCACCATCGTACACAATGCCATTGCCTGTTTTGGTATAAATTGAATTGCCGAGATTATCACCAATGGTAGGACCATCTTCGTATGCGCCAAACTGATCTACCACATACACATCGCGCTTCACCAGCAGATCGATAGTCCATGAATTTTGTGATTTTACCCGCTTGTCTTTTTTTCCAAAACTATCTATCACACGATGTATGTCGGGCCTGCCCGGCATAAACACAGCGGTAACCGCCCTGCCCACTAAAACGCTATCGGGATTGATGGTTTGCCACTCCCCGTCGTACTGGTGTTTATAATTTTCATTGCGCAACACCGCCCAGGCTTCTTCTAATGTTACCAGTTTCATACGGTCGAGTAAGCTGTCGGGCACTTTCGGCCGCCCGTCGGCAAAACGATCGCCTTTCCATTCAGGCGTTAATGCCATCAGTTGGTCTTTGGTGAGCTGCTGACTTTTTAAAGACGCGCCAATAGTTAATGACAGTATCGCCATCAACCAATATTTAACATGTGACATATATTGATTTTTTAAGCAATTACTTACTTCTTACCTTCTGCTTCAGCTCCACAACCTGTCATGCGACCGAACATCATTCCACTCCGGGGTAGGCGCGAAATATGTTTTATCCGATGGTATCAGGTGTTTTTTCACTTCTTCCTCAACCAGTTCAATGCCCAAACCGGGCGCGGTTAAGGGCACATTCGCAAATCCTTTTTCAAACAGTTTGCGGCCGTCGGTAGTTTTTACAAGGCTGTCCCACCAGGGGCTGTCGAGCGAATGGTGCTCCAGCGCCAGAAAGTTTTGCGTGGCTGCTGCGCAATGCACATTCGCCATAAACGAAACAGGACTTCCTGCAAAATGCATGGCCATGGCTACGCCATTTTCTTCGGCATAATCACCAATCCTTTTTGTTTCGAGCAAGCCGCCCGAAGTGGCCAGGTCAGGATGAACAATATCAACGGCGCCTGCGTCGATCAATGGTTTAAAACCTTTCAGTAAATAGATATCTTCACCGGTAAGCACCGGCGTTTCCAGCGCGTCGCTCATTTTTTTATACTGATCGGTATATTCCCAGGGAACCATGTCTTCGAGCCAGGCGAGGCGGAACGGTTCTACTTTTTTACCCCAGCGTATGGCGTTGTTCAGGTCAAAGTGACCGTAATGGTCACTCGATAACGGAATTTCGTACCCGATCACCGAACGTACATCGTGAACGATCTGCGCCATGCCATCGAGCCCCTTTTCGGTTATTTGAATGGCCGTAAAAGGATGTTTCGTATTGGCATAGTCCATATAGCCGCCACGCCACTGGGCTAAGTTGCTGCCCCAGAATTTGCTGTTCACCAGTGCATCTTTATCATTCTTTACTTCGCCTATTGAAATATCCATCTTCAGCCAGGTCATGCCCTGGTCTTCGAGCCGGTGTTTGATCTTTGCTTTGAATTCATCGAACGTAGGCGCTTCGGGTGTATCGGCATACATTCTTATTTTGTCGCGGTAGCGGCCGCCGAGCAATTGCCAAACAGGTACATTGTATGCTTTTCCGCAAAGGTCCCACAGCGCCATTTCAACGGCACACACGCCCCCGCCCTGCCGGGCATGGCCGCCAAACTGCCTGATCATTTTAAAGATCATTTCAACATTGCAGGGGTTCTGGTTCAGGATGCGGCTTTTTAGCATCAGGGCATATCTTTCATCGGCGCCATCCCGTACTTCGCCCAATCCATAAATGCCCTGATTGGTATCGATACGAATAATGGGCGTACGGCCAACATTCTGTATAATGCAATACCGCATGTCGGTTATTTTTAAATCAGAAGGATTCGAATAGCGGTTAACCTTTTGAGTGGTTTGTGCAATGATGTCTTCAACAGGCGCAAACACCGAGGCCGCACTTAGCGCAATACCGCCTAATGCCGATCTTTTTAAAAAAGAGCGGCGGCTGTTCTCTGATAATTCATTTGTATTATTGGTGTCAGGCATTGTATCCTGATCTTTTAATCCAAGTTTTGATAAGAATTTTTGTGATGGTGTCATGGCAATCGTTTTTTATAATGAATGTGTTTATTGTTACTACCACGTTCTTTCCTTCATAAACTCATCCAGCTCCTGCCGTGTCATGGGCAGCTTACCGGGATTTTCATCGAGCCATTTCAGAAAATCTTTTTTAATGGCGTCTGTCCATTGTGAGTCAATTTGCCCCGGTGTATATTTTCCTTCGCGTAACCGCTGGTGGCCAAAGGCATCTTTCAGGGATATGAATTCGGCATTGAGCACAACATCTTCCACAAGGTGTGAGGGAATAAAAACCACGCCGCCCTTTTTGGCCAGCACCACATCGCCGGGCAGCACGGTTGCCCTGCCTATACGTATGGGCACATTAATACCGCCGAGCATCATTTGCTGAATGTATGAGGGATCGTACCCTTTCGTCCAGGCATTAAAACCTTTGATCTCTTCCAATCCTTCAATATCGCGTACGGAGCCATAAAAAATAACGCCCCTGAGCGATCTGGCGTAAATGGCATTGCCGAGGTTATCACCGATGAGGGTTCCATCGATGATCTTACCATAACTATCGGCCACGTATACGTCGCCTTTGGTGAGTACATCAATAGGCCATGAATTGGTGTTACCAATCCGGCCTTCTGTTTTACCAATATCTTTAATGATCTTATCTACATCGGGGCGCATGGGCAGGTATTGCGCCGTTACTACACGGCCGGTCATCACCGAGTCGCTGTGCAGCACCATCCAGTCGCCTTCAAACTGATTCTGATAACCTTTGTTGCGCAAAATGCCCCAGGCTTCTTCAAGATGTACAGCCTTCAACCGTTCCAATAATTTGTCGGGCACTTTTGGTCTTCCGTCGGCAAAGCGTTCGCCTTTCCATTCGGGTGTATAGCCTTTGATCTGGTTAGCGGTAAGCGTTACCTGCGGCTGGGCTTTTGCCGCGATCGTTAAAGAAAACAATACTATAAACAACAAGTGTTTTTTCATACAGCAGTAGTTTTTAATGATTATAGTATTTGTGTTATAGATTTTCTTACCACATAGGCACATAGAATACATAGGTTTCACATAGAGCTGTTTCTATGTGGCTTTCTATGTGCTCTATGTGTCTATGTGGTTCAAATTTTTTCGATTTCGGTTTTCGCTGCCACTCCATATCTTTGCTGCAACTGCACAATAGCTTCAAACTCCTCAAATAATTTTGTGCTGAGCTTTTCAAATATTTCGAAATAAGCCGTGTAAACGGGGTGATTCTGTTGCTGCGGTAAATATTCATCGGGCAGCACCACGGTTTGTGCCGCTTCATCGAGTGATTTATATATGCCCATTTCGGTAGCGCTTAGCAGAAAAGTACCATAGCTCACACTATGAAAATTTCGTCGCAGTTGCACCGGCTTGTTAAACATATCGGCGATCATTTGTGTACATAATGGAATAGTGCCAAAGCTGCCATTCACCGAAAGACTGGTGATGTTCCTGTGTTCTTCGAGGGTTTTGCCAATACTATATATCTCATATAAAATACCTTCGATGGTAGCCCGTACAAGATGTATTTTTTCGTGTTTGATGTTCAATCCAAAATACATGCCTCTTGCATTGGCATTCCATATGGGGGCGCGTTCGCCCAGCAGGTAAGGCAAAAACAATAAACCATCTGAGCCAACAGCTACTTTCGCAGCATCGGTGATCAGGTCCTGCATGCTGTTCTCGATATCGAACGGACCTTTAAAATCGCCAAACTGCCGGGCAAACCATTCAAATATGTTTCCTCCGTTGTTGGTAGGGCCGCCCGATACGTAACAATTTTCGGTGATCAGGTAATTAAAGAAACGTCCTTTTTCGTCCTGCAATACTTTATCGCCCATCACCCGTACAGCGCCGCTATCTTCTATTGTAATATTCGCCTTGCCTTCGCCACGTACGCCATCGCCCAGTATGGCCATGCATCCGTCGCTTGAACCGATGATGATCTTTGTACCAGCCGGCAAACCCAGCGAATTCTGATAGGCTTTTTTTAATGTACCTGCACTGGCAAACACCGGCACCGGCTGCGCCAGCATATCGGCAGTGATACCGGCATAACGCAAGGCATCATCTTCCCATTTCACGGTATGAATATTCAGCATGCCGGTGGCCGAGGCAATACTGTAATCGGTCATATACTCACCGGTAAGCTGATGAATGATATAACTTTTGATAGATAAAAATTTACTGGTTTGATCAAACCGCTCCCGATCGTTGTTCCTGAGCCATGTTATTTTCAGCAGCGGGCTCATAGGATGTATGGGCGTGCCTGTTGCCGTATAAATTTTTCTACCTGCCTCGCCACTTTTTAGTTCCTGCGATTCTTTACGGGCTCTTGTATCAGACCAGGTAATGGCATTGCCGATGGGGTTGCTGTTTTTATCAACGGCCAGCACACTGTGCATCGAAGCGCTGAAACAAATGCAGGCCACTTTGTATTTTTTGGGATGGATCATTTCATTGAGCAGGTTCTTAAGCACAAACAGCATGGTTATAAAGATCTGTTCAGGGTCCTGCTCGCTGTAATCGGGTTCGGTATGAAAGGTGGGATAATATCCCTTCATTGAACCGATCACATTACCGCTGAGGTCAAATGCAAATACCCGTACGGCATTTGTTCCTAATTCAATGGTGATAATACTTTTCATTGTATAAAGAATTACTTATTAGGCAAATGATTTTTTCTGAATTCACTCGGACTGTAGCCTGTTAGTTTTTTAAAGGTTGTTGAAAAATGTTGCGACGAATAAAATCCTGTATCCAGCGCGATATCGGTAATGTTGATATCGGGCCGTTTTAATAATTTAATAGCTTCTGAAATACGAATATTAATAAGGTAGTTGATGGGCGAAAAGCCCGAATAGCTTTTTACCCGTTCAGTAAACAAAGTAGTACCCAGGCTAACCAGCGCTGCCATTTCTTCTACCGTCCACTGATGCGAAAGGTTTTGCCGAAGCACCTGCTCCAGTTGCATAAATGATTTGGGAAAGTCTCTGCCTGTATTAACCTGCCGCGAAAGTTGCCGGGTTACCTTTATCAGCAATTCATCGAGCAAATGATTTACCCGGGCATGGTAGCCAATTTCCTTCCCCAATAATTCATCCTGTATACATTTGAGAATTTTACCGGCTTCGGTAAATTTTAATAAGGCGGGTGAATTGTTTAACGACAATATTTTGCAGATAGCAATACTTTCATTTTCTGATAAACCACTCCAGGGACCGGGCACTATGTTGCCGTTTTCGGACTTGTGCATGCTGAGATGTATCCATGCCAGCGAACCGATCTCTAACACACCCTGTTCATTGCCGAATGGCTGGCCCGGTAATATCAGGGCCACATCGCCCGGAAAAAATATATGTTGCTGACCATGAATATGCCAGTCGAACTTGCCTTCTATTACGTAGTAAATCCTTAGCGTTTCGGTGGCTGATATACAAAAAGTGTTCAGGTGAATAGAAACATTCTTTCTACTACCCAGCTCATGAATGTGCGGAAATAACCGCAATTCATCTGAACCCTGTTGTTGCAATACAAATTGATTCATACAGCAGCATTAATCGTTTTGGCCTCTTTGTGTTTCTATTCAAAATGGCATACTAAAGAAAGGAAATTTTTCGCCCACGCATGTACAAAATTCAACAGTGTTTTATTTTGGAAGTTTTTGATTGTAATACAGGCTACTTTGTTGAACCAAACGCCCAACGGTGTTCCGGTAAGGCGTGCCATTAACTAACGATTTTGTTCACAAAACAACTTGCTATTATGAAAGAACATGCCAAAACGGGCATACGCCCCGGCATTCAACGGCTGCTGCATTTATGCTTCCTTTCTTTATTTTTTCACGCTGCCAAAGCTCAAACGGTAACAGGCACAATAACCGACGAAACCGGAACAAAATTATCGCACGTTTCGGTGGTTATAAAAGGGTCTAAACAGGGCACCACTTCCGACAATGAAGGTAAATACAAAATCAGTGCGCCGGGCAATGCAACATTTGTATTTAGTTCTGTTGGTTATAAAAATATAGAGGTGGCTGTATCGGGCCGTTCAGTGGTTGATGTAGTGCTAACGCCCGACAACCGCAACCTCGGCGAAGTAGTGGTAACTGCGCTGGGCATCACCAAAGAATCACGACGCATCGGCTATGCCGCCACCAATGTAAAACCCGAAGACCTCACGGTAAACCGCAGCTCCAATGTAATGAATTCCTTGCAGGGCAAGGTGGCCGGCGTTAATATTTCTTCGCTGGGCACCGGGCCGGGCGGTACTTCAAAGATCCGCATCAGGGGTCAGTCATCCATATCAGGAGAAAACAAGCCGCTGATCGTTATCAACGGGGTTCCGGTCGACAACACGAATTTCAATGATAATGCCATTTCGGTAAAAGGCGGCGGTGTGTTCGCCGATGGCGGCGACGGCTTATCAAGCATCAATCCCGATGATATCGAAAGCATGACCATTTTGAAAGGCGCGCCGGCTTCTGCCTTATATGGCTCGCGTGCCAAGGATGGTGTAATTATGATCACTACAAAAACAAAAGGCAAGGGAAAAGGTATTGGCGTTAGCTACAATGCGAATTACACGAACGAAACACCGCTCGACTACACCGATTATCAGAATGAATATGGACAAGGTGAAAATGGCGTTCGCCCAACCGCCATTAACCCAACTTCGGGCGAATGGTCGTTCGGTGAAAAGTTTGCGCCGGGTATGACGCATATATTGTACAACAATCTTACAGTGCCGTATGAACAACAGGGCAGCCGCATAAAAGCATTTTACCGGCACGCGCAAAACCTGTCGAATACAGTGAGCCTCTCAAGCGGCAGCGAAAAAGGCGGCATTCATCTTTCCTTAAACAATACCGACAACAAAGGCATCATGCCCAACAACACATTTAACCGAAAAACCATGAACCTCGGGTTCACTTATAATTTGTCGGAGAAATTCAACTTTTCGGGTAATGTGAATTATTCAAAGGAAAATAATAAGAATCCGCCCAATATCGCCAACCAGGATAATTCCATTCCAACCACGCTCATGGCTCTGTCTACTTCCATGCCGTTAAAGGTGCTCGACGAAAACAAGTACAATGCGACCGGCAACGAATACATCTGGAGCCGGTTCATGAACCGCAGCAACCCTTACTGGGTGCTGGCAGAACAATTCCACAATATTCGCCGCGATCGCATATTCGGCAACGTGGCAGTGAAATACAACCTGCTTTCGTGGTTGTTTGTACAGGGAAGGTTCGGACAGGATTACTGGTCGCGCGATGAAGATGTAAATAATTTTCCCACCGGACAGGCATCACGGGCTGCCGCCCCAACGGGCTTTGTAAATGGCATCTATACCCAGGAATCGCGCAGGTTCAGAGAAACCAACCTCGACTTTTTGATCAATGCCAGCAAATCGTTTGGCAACATCGAAGCAACCCTCACCGGCGGCGGCAACCAGATGCGCCGGAGATTAGACGTTAACAATGTGCAGGTAACCGACTTTATCATACGCGGTTTATATACCGTTCAGAACGGAAGGGCCAAAGACCCTGTTTACACCCTGGATCAAAAGGGCGTAAATTCATTATACAGTTCGGCCGAAATATCGTGGAACCGCACGCTATACCTTACCGGAACCGTACGCAACGACTGGTTCAGCACACTCAGCGCCAGCAACAAAAGCATATTATATCCGTCTGTATCGGGCAGCTATGTTTTTTCAGAATCGCTCAAAAGCCTGCCCTGGCTGAATTTCGGAAAATTTCGGTTGGGCTATGCCGAAGTAGGAAGCGATGGCGACGTAGCCCCTTATTCGGATCAGTTGTTCTATTCCATCAACGCCAGTACAATCAACAACCCTAATGGAGCGGCCGTTCCCGTAGGTACTATCGCTGTAAATGTTGGTACCACAGGAACTACTGTACCCAATCCCAACCTGAAACCCAGTCGCGTAGCCGAAACAGAAGCCGGTGTTGAATTAAAGCTTTTCAAAAGCAGGCTGAACATCGACCTGGCTGTGTATAGAAAAATAACCAACGACCAGATCGTTCCCGTGCAGATATCCGACGCATCGGGCTTTGTAAATACCAACATCAACAGCGGTAAAAGCCGCAATATTGGTTTCGAAGCGATGGTTACTATTGTTCCGCTGAAAAGCAGTGTATTTGGATGGGAGTTTACCGCCAATACGGCGTACAACAAAACCAAAGTGCTCAGCATCATCACCAGCAAACCCGGCGAGCGCATCACCATCGGCACCCATGTGTTTAACGGAGAAACAAGGCATGTGGTGGGTGAAGAAATGGGACAGATTGCAGGTTATGGTTATGCGAGAAACGAAAAAGGACAACGGATCTTTCAAACCAATGGCCTGCCACAACGCACATCAGACCTGGTGCTGTTTGGAAGCGCCCTGCCTAAATGGACAGGCGGCTTTTTGAACACCTTTACTTATAAGGGAATAAACCTAAGCGTGTTTATCGATTATAAACTCGGCAATAAAATGCTTTCAGGCACCAACTTTAATGCCATACGGCATGGATTGCATAAGATGACGCTCGAAGGAAGAACAGGCGGCGTTAAAGGCGATGGCGTGAATGCCGGCGGAAATCCTAATACTGCCGTTGCTGCGGTTCAAACCTATTGGGAACACCTGCGTTCGCAGCAGATAATAGAACCCGTTATATACGACGGCGGTTACTGGAAACTGCGCCAGATCTCACTCGGCTATGATTTCACCAAATACGTTCCGGTTAAGTGGCCGTTGAAAGGCGTGCGCCTCGATTTTGTTGCCAATAATGTACTGATCATTAAGAAATGGGTCGACAATATCGATCCCGAAACATTTGGCTTTAACTCCGACAACCAGGTGGGCCTCGAATCGCCCGGGTTGCCTACCACACGCAGTATTGGCCTGAACTTAAACGTTAAATTCTAATACCGGTTAATCATGAAAAAAATAGTCAAATATAGTCTGCCGTTGGTTGTATTGCTTTTTGCAACAGCCTGTGAAAAAGGTCTTGATCGATTAAACCAAAATACAACCAGTCCGCTTTCAGTTGACCCCGCATTGCAGTTAAACTATGCGGTGATCAACACATCGTTCCCTGTTAAGTCGCTGGTTTTTGATGTAGGTATCGTGCAACAAATGGTAACACCCAATGGCGGTGTACTGGCAGGCGCCAACTTCAACCAGGACAGTCGCGATGTAACCACCGCCAACATTTGGGCAGCCTATTATCAAAGCGTTATAAAAAACACGCATGATGCTATTGTACATACCAAAGACGTTGCGGGCCGCAGCAACCTGTATAATATGGCCCGCATATGGCAGGCATATACGTTTATGATACTTACCGATGAATATGGCGACATACCGTATGCACAAGCCGGCGCCGGTTGGACTGACGATAATTTTTTTCCAAAATATGATGCGCAGCAGGCAATTTATCCAAAAATCATACAGGAACTAACAGAGGCCGCAGCTGCATTGAATGCATCGGGAACTATTGAAACAGCAGATGTATTGTATGCCGGCAATATAAGCAAGTGGAAAAAGTTCGCGTACTCATTATTGTTGCGGGCAGGCATGCGCTTAAGCAAAGCAGACGCAACAAAAGCAGCCTCAACCGTTCAGGCAGCCTTTGCCGGAGGTGTAATAACCAGCAACGACGACAACGCTTATATGCGGCACGATGCCAACTATAACCAACCCATCGGCGGCACGCTGAATGGCAGCGAAGCAGCTAACTTTTACCTGGCAAAACCCTTTGTTGACCAGTTAAAGAACACCAGCGATCCGCGGTTATCGGCTATTGCGATACGGTATGTTGGCGCTACCTCGGGCAACGGACAAACAGTAGCAGCAGGTTCAACCGACCCATCCAAACAAATTGGCATGCCCATAGGATACGACAATGGCAGCATTGGCGCTAAAGCCACCGCCGACGGACTTGCCAGCTTTTACGATTACAGCCAGGTCGACAGAAGAAGAATGGTAAAAATAAGCGCACCGGTATTTTTTGTAACCGCCGCCCAAACCAATTTATTATTGGCCGAAGCGGCATTCAGGGGTTGGATATCGACCGGGACCGCCGCCCAGTATTTTTCCGATGGCATAAAAGCACATATGGACCAGATGGCCACCTACGATGCTAACTCAGCGGTAGCAGCGGCAGCAAGAGATACTTACATAGCAGCCAACCCGTTGGCAGCAGGCACTGAACTGCAGCAAATAAATACTCAATACTGGATCGCATCTTTTTTAAATGGTCCCGAAGCTTTTGCTAACTTTAGGAGAAGCGGCTTTCCTGCTTTAACGCCCAATCCGTACGGACAACCGAATAATCCTGATGTTCCCAACGGCACTTTTATCAGAAGGCTTACTTACCCTACATCGGAATTAAGTGTGAACACGGGCAATGTAAATGAAGCCATTGCACGACAGGGAGCTGATAAGTTGAGTACAAGGGTATGGTGGGACAAGCCATAGCTCATTTCCTGATTTTGTGATTTTGAGATTTTAATTTATTCTCCATGAAACTAAGAAGCTCAGATTGGTTTAGTAAACCCGGCAAGATGGGATTCGTACATCGTTCATGGTTGCGTAACCAGGGATATCCCGATGATTACTTTGAAGGAAAACCGGTTATTGGTATCTGTAATACCTGGAGCGACCTCACCCCCTGCAACGGACACCTGCGCGATTTTGCCGAAATAGTAAAACGTGGTGTGGCCGAAGCCGGTGGATTTCCCGTTGAGTTTCCGGTTACTTCGCTGGGCGAAACCATCATGCGGCCCACCACCATGTTATTTCGCAACCTCGCCAGTATGGATGTGGAAGAAAGCATCAGGGCCAACCCGATCGACGGCGTGGTGCTGTTAACCGGGTGCGACAAAACAACACCTGCCACGGTGATGGGTGCCTGTAGTGTGGGACTTCCCACCATTGTAGTACCGGGCGGCCCCATGCTCAATGGCCGCTTCAGAGGCGAATGCATCGGCTCAGGTTCCTTTAACTGGCTGATCAAGGAAAAGCAATCTGTTGAAAATTATACAGAAGAAGAGATACACGAAGTTGAGATCGGCGTGGCGCGCAGCCAGGGACATTGCATGACCATGGGCACCGCAAGTACCATGGCCTGCATGGTTGAAGCGCTGGGATTAACATTGCCCGGCGCCGCTGCCATACCAGCCGTGGATTCAAGAAAAAAATTGCTGGCGCAATTGTCGGGCAGAAGAATTGTAGACATGGTAAAGGAAGATCTTACCATTTCAAAAGTACTGACCCGCCAGGCATTTGAAAATGCCATTGTAGTGAATGCCGGCATTGGCGGTTCTACCAATTTCATCATTCACCTGCTGGCTATTGCCGGACGAATAGGCGTTGACCTTAAGCTCGAAGATTTTGATGCCATCGGCAGCAACATTCCCCTGCTGGTAAACCTGAAACCATCGGGCAAATACCTCATGGAAGATTTTTATTATGCCGGCGGCTTACCGGTTGTTATCAATGAACTGAAAAAATACCTGCATACCGGCGCTATAACCGTGAACGGAAAAACCATTGGCGAAAACAATGCACAGCCACCCTGCTATAACCGCGAAGTAATTGCCTCCGTCGATAAGCCGTTGCAACAACATGCAGGCATAGCCGTATTAAAAGGCAACCTGTGCGAAAACGGCGCCATCATAAAACCATCCGCCGCCTCCCCTGCTTTAATGAAACACCGCGGACGTGCCATAGTTTTTGAAACGATAGAAGATTATCATCAGCGCATCGATGATCCCAACCTCGATATCGACGAAAACTGCATACTTGTATTGAAACAGGTAGGCCCTGTTGGCTACCCCGGTATGGCAGAAGTTGGCAATGTTGATCTGCCTGAAAAATTATTAAAGAAAGGCATCAGGGATATGGTAAGAATTTCTGACGGAAGAATGAGCGGCACGGCCGCAGGCACCGTTGTATTGCATGTGAGTCCCGAAGCAGCTGTGGGCGGCACCCTGGCGCTGGTACAAAACGGCGATATGATTGAACTGGATGTGGAGAACAGGAAACTGCATCTCGACATCAGCGATGCAGAACTGCAAAAAAGAAAAGCAGCCTGGAAGCCGGCCGATGCAGCCACCAACAGAGGGTATGTAAAATTTTATATCGATCATGTTCAGCAGGCGCATCTCGGCGCCGATCTTGATTTGCTGAGAGGCAGTTCGGGATCGAACGTAACAAGGGATTTGCACTGATGAATATCGAATGTTGAATATTAAATTACGAATGTTGAAGTAAAAACAACTTCGACATTCGTTATTGGACATTTGATATTCGATATTTTTTAAAATTTCTCATATGAAAAAACATCTTCTACTTTTCGTTCTTATCGCCACCGCCTGCAACAATAACCCCAATACCCACACGGCGGCGCCGCCCAAACAAACCTATGCTACCATCGGCTCGCTGGAAAAACTCGATCCGGCGCTTGACAGCATCATTTTGCCCCGTGCAAAGGCCGAGATCATTGCGCAGGATTTCGACTGGAGCGAAGGACCGCTTTGGATAGAAAGCGAAAAAATGTTGCTGATCTCTGATGTGCCGCGCGATACCATTTTTAAATGGACCGAAGATAAAGGAAAAGAAGTATACCTTACACCATCCGGCTATACCAATACAGTGAAACGGGGCGGCGAAATGGGCTCGAACGGATTGCTTCGCGATGCCAATGGCCGCCTTATTTTGTGCCAGTGCGGTAACCGGCAAATGGCCCGTATGAATGGCGCCATCGACAACCCGCTGCCTGAATTTGTTACGCTCGCCAGCTCATACAAAGGAAAAAAATTCAACAGCCCCAATGATGCGGTATATAACGGTCAGGGAGAATTGTTTTTTACCGATCCGCCATACGGACTTGAAAAAGGGATGAAAGACCCCAACAAAGAGATCGCTTTTCAGGGCGTGTACAAAGTTCGTACAAATGGCGAGGTAGAATTAATGGTCGATTCGCTCACCCGCCCCAATGGCATTGCTTTTATGCCGGGCGATAAAACAATTATCGTTGCCAATTCAGATGCCGCCAAACCCAACTGGTATGCATTTGACCTGGATAATAATAACCGGTTCACCAATGCCCGTATATTTTACAGCGCTGCAGGAGCCGACAAATCGTTGAGCGGACTGCCCGATGGATTGAAGATCGATAAAAAAGGTAATGTGTTTGCCACCGGTCCCGGTGGTATATGGATATTTAATAAAGAAGGCAAGGTACTTGGCAAATACAAAGTACCCGGCCCCGCATCGAACTGCGCTTTTTCGGCCGATGAAAAAACCTTGTACATAACAAACGATATGAATGTACTGCGATTGAAGCTGCGATAAATAGCAGTTTAAAAACCGATGCTATTACCGCCGTCAACAGGCAGCACCACACCCGTGATATACTTCGCTGCATCGCTTGCTAAAAAGTAAGCGGCTTCTCCAATATCCTCGGGTTGGCCCATAATACCCATCGGTGTGCGGCCGAACACTTTTGCTTTTCGTTCAGGATCGCTGTTCAATGCCTTTGCGGTCATTTCAGAATAAATAAACCCCGGCGCTATGGCATTTACCCGAATGCCTTTAGGAGATAACTCTACAGCCATTGCCCTTGTCATTCCATCAATAGCGGTTTTGCTGGCGCTGTAGGCAATCACTTTGGGTAAGCCATACTGCGCCGCCATAGAGCTGATATTGATAATGCAGCCTGATTTTTGCACCAGCATTTGTTTAACCACTTCACGGCTCATGGCAAATACCGCCGAAACATTGGTAGTGATCACGCTTTGAAAATCCTCGTCTGTTACCTCGATAAAATCTTTCTTCATATTGATGCCTGCATTGTTCACCAGCACATCAATACGGCCGTACTGTTCAATTACTGTTTTAACAAAACCTGGAATAGACGACAGATCGCTTACGTCGCACATTATCGCCTGGCAAAGATTGCCCAGCTTTTCTTTAGCGGTCTGTAATTTTTGTATGTCTCTTCCGGCAATAATGGTTTGAATACCGTTCTGCGTAAATTTTTCAGCGATGGCAAAACCAAGTCCTGAGCCACCTCCGGTAACGATAGCTACCGGCATGCGATTAGTTGAGTTCATAATTATTCGACCTCACCCCCGGCCCCTCTCCTCGATGAGATGGGTTTGGGGTGAGGCATGTTTTGTTTATGAAAAGGGTTCATAGTGACCGGACCAGGCGACCGGTTTTGTATAAAAAATGCAGTTTACAACTTCTTTTTTTAAGCTTTATATTTTAATCGGTTGCAACTTATCAGGATATAACATTTTAATTATCATCAAATACATGAAATTATCGTTTTCGCCCCCAAAGTAGGTAATATTTTTGTAATCGATTACATTTTATTTCAAAAATACATAATTTCGTTGTGTGATAGCAATATTTCGTTGTGTGATAGCAATGCTATCGCACGATTGCGAACTATTGCGTATTGTATAACCAACTTGCTGTATGAGAATCCCGGAACGTTTTTCAAATGCTTCTTTGTGGCTATGCGCTTCTGCTATGCCCATATATCCCGGATTCATTTCCTGTTTATCATCTTCCCTCATTAACAACATCAGCTTTTACTTTCACAGGAACAGCATTGGCAACAGGTTGTGTGTACCAGTTAGCATCATCAACTATAACTTCATTAGTAACGCCTTAAATTCAAATTATGCTTATGCAAAAGTTTAAAAAACAAAAAAGGGCAACCAGCATCTTCCGGCCGTTCTGTAGCCGGTTGTTGCTTTTTGTTCTTACAGTTTGTGTGTTCACCGGGCCATTGCCGGTATTGGCCCAGCAAAAAACCATTCATGGTAAAGTAACAGCCGAATCGGGTTTGCCGGTAAATGGCGCATCCGTGTCGGTAAAAGGAACCACCAGGGGTACAACCACCAACGAAAAAGGCGAATACACTATATCAGCTTCCAAAGGAGCTATTCTGCTTATATCGAATGTAGGTTTTGCCGAAAAGGAAATACCTGTAGGAGATGAACAACAGATCAATGTGCAGCTGAAAGCAGCTGTTCAGAATATTGATGAAGTAGTGGTGATTGGTTACGGAACCCGGCGCAAAAAAGACCTCACCGGTTCGGTATCCAGTGTAAACCTCGAAGCTTTTGAAAATTCACCCAATACCAACATCGGTCAGTTTATGCAAGGCACTATACCCGGCTTAAACGTTGGACTGAGCACCTATGCCGGAGCAACGCCGCCTATTTCGGTACGCGGACAGAATACGATCAGCGGCAACAAGAACGTATTAATTATTCTCGACGGTGTTCAATACGTAGGTTCTTTATCTTCGATAAATCCTGTTGATATTGCATCGATAGATGTATTGAAAGATGCAAGCTCCACCGCTGTATATGGCGCCCAGGCCGCCAATGGCGTGCTGTTGATCACTTCACGAAAAGGCCATTACAATCAAAAACCACGCATTGCTTTTACCAGCAGCTATTCAACACAACGGCCTACTGAGGATATGAAACCAAAGAACCGCGAACAATTCCTTCAGGGAATTAAAGATGCCTGGTACAAAGATGCTTATCAGGGACCCGATTATACACAGCCCAATTCCGCTTTTGATGTAGCCACCAAAGTAGATGCCACCATGCGCGACGGAAGCGGCAAGCTGTTGCCAAACGATTTTAACTGGTGGGACGCAGGCACCAACACCGGCAGGATCATTGAAAATAACCTCAGCCTGTCGGGCGGTGGCGAAAGAGTTACGTACCATTTGTCGGGTGGTTTGGTAGA
>Ga0114129_10001008_pt1 | contig 36708 bp, 39 predicted proteins | sample RhiMetdeltSRZDD1_FD_80071 | JGI IMG/M metagenome (GOLD analysis project Ga0114129, IMG submission 80071) | Populus rhizosphere microbial communities from Tennessee, USA - Rhizosphere MetaG P. deltoides SRZDD1 (version 2) (version 2) | ecosystem: Host-associated > Plants > Roots > Rhizosphere >...
GCAGCGTTCGCCGCCGAGCGCCCTGTCGTAGAGGTTACCGAGCATGAGACACACCCCGGGTGACCCGCACGAACCGACTCTCCGGCGCGCATTCGTGCCGAACCACGTCGATGTCGTCGACGCTGTCCACATCCGCCAGCGCGGTAACCAGGCTCACGTTTAACCCAGTGTCGCCAAGTGCCGCAAGCGTTACAGCCCCGGTGTCGGATCGCGACATCGGAATCGTGCGCAGGCAATCGGCCATCGTGGCATCGGTGACGCCGAGCACCCACCATCCGCCGTCGCGCGCGGGCCCAAGCACGGCATCGGCGGCCAGCAGTTCCCGAGCGCATTCCCCGATCAGGTCATCGGTCACCTGCGGGGTGTCCATTCCGATCTGCAGCACCGGAAGACCGCCTGCGGCTGCGGCGGCGTCGACATGCGCGTTGGCCAGCCGCTCCGCGAAGTCAGCTCCACGCTGTGGCAGCACCGTGAAATCGACAAGACGCGCCGCGATCTCGTCCCCCGAGCTCGCCCCGTCCAGCTCGCCCGTCAACGCCACCACGCGTGCAGCGACCGGAGCCTCGGCCACCGCGTCCAAGGTATCCAGCAGCGCCGCGGCGGCGATATCGGCAGCGGCCCGATCTCCGACGCTGGCCGCCAGTCGCGTCTTGGCCTGGCCTGGCACCGGCGCCTTTGCCACCACTAGCACGACGACGGGGATCATCAGATCACCCGCCAGAAGTCCAGCGCCGCAATGAAACTCCCGCGCAGCGATCCGCTGACCTTCGACTTACCGCCGGTGCGGGGGCCATACACGACGTCGCGTTCGACCACACGCCAACCCGCTTGCGCCGCACGCACCAGCAGTTCCAGCGGATAGCCCGATCGGCGGTCCGTCACGCCCAGCGCCAACAGGGCATCACGACGCGCCACTCGCATCGGTGCGATGTCATGGACAGGCAGCCCGTAGCGGGTGCGCAGCCGCCAGCACACCGCCGCGGTGCCCAGCCGCGCGTGCCACGGCCACCGCAACCCGTTGACGGCGCGGCGGCGGCCGATCGCCATATCCGCGCCGCACTCGAGCTCGTCGACCAAGGGCGGCAGTTCGCGGGCGTCGAGCGACCCGTCGGCGTCGATGACCGCCACGATCGACGTCGTCGCCGCCACCACGCCGGCATGCACCGCCGACCCATAGCCCGGTCGTCGCTCGACCACCACCTCGGCGCCGTGCCGACGCGCGACATCCGCGGTGCCGTCGGTGCTGTTGTTGTCGACCACCAGGGCCCGATACCCGTCGGGCATCGCGGCGAGGACGCCGGGCAGCGACACCGCCTCGTTGAGGCAGGGCAGCACCACCGTCACGTCGTGCATATTTTCCGACGGTAGGCCGTCCAAGGCGTCTTCGGCAACGAATGAACAGTGACGGAACGGTGACATAGGCGCTGGTAGCGGCGCCACGAGCTTAAGGTCTGAACTATGACGCGGGTACTGATTGCCGACGACGACACCGTGGTGCGCGATGTCGTCCGCCGATATCTGGAGCGCGACGGCCTCGATGTATCGGTCGCGCACGACGGCACGGAGGCGCTGCGGCTGCTTGGCTCCCAGCGCATCGACGTCGCGGTGCTCGATGTGATGATGCCCGGCCCGGACGGCCTGCGGTTGTGCCGCAGCCTCCGGCAGCGCGGCGATTACACCGTTCCGGTGATCCTGCTGACCGCGCTTGGTGAGGAGGACGACCGGATCGCCGGGCTGGAGGCCGGTGCCGACGACTACGTCACCAAGCCGTTCAGCCCGCGTGAGCTTGCGCTGCGGGTTCGCTCGGTGCTGCGGCGGGCGCCGTCGCAATCAGGGGTGCTGCCGCTCGATATCACCGTTGGCGACATGACGGTATCGACGGCCGCCCGCTCGGTGATGATCGATGGCGAGCCGGTCAGCCTGACCAACCGCGAATTCGACCTGCTGCTGTACTTCCTCACCCACACCGACACCGTGTTCTCTCGCGAAGAACTGCTGAAACGGGTGTGGCGCTGGGACTTTGGTGACTTGTCTACGGTCACCGTGCACGTCAAGCGGCTGCGGACGAAACTCGGCGACCACCACCGGGTACAGACGGTGTGGGGGCGCGGCTACCTGTGGAGCGGTAGCAGTGCCGACTGACTTGTGGGAGATAGCGGCGTGGGCGCTGGCCTGCTCGGTGCCCGTCGTGCTTGCCGGGGCGATCATCATCCGGCTGGCGCGGTCGTGGTCGCTGGCGGTCAGCATGGTGGCGCTGGTGCTCATTCCGGTGTTGGCGACGTTCACCGGCGTGCTGGGCGCCAGCGGGTTCATGATCACCGAGACGTTCGAGCGAACGGCGATCGTGCTGGTGATCGTCTCGGTGGTGACGCTGCCCGCCGCGGTGATGCTGGCGCGCTACCAGGCCCGACGAACGGTGTGGGAGCAGGAGATCCGCGATTCCGAGCGGGCGGCCGAGCAGTCGCGGCGCCGGTTGGTCGCGTTCGTCAGCCACGACCTGCGCACACCACTAGCCGGAATCCGCGCAGTGTCGGAGGCGATTGCAGACGGCGTAGTGCCCGATGCCGAGGTCCGCGTACACGCGAAAACCATTGAACAGGAGTCGATTCGGCTCTCGGAAATGGTCGACGATCTGTTCGAGATGTCGAAGATCAATGCGGGCGCGGTGGAACCGGCGTTCGACAAGGTGGCGCTGGACGAGGTCGTCGACGATGTACTGACCGCGCACCGAATCACGGCGGAGCGCGCGGGAGTGTTGTTGACGGCTGAGCTGCCGGAGAAGCCGGTGCGGGTGCTCGGCAGCGACCGGGCGCTGGTGCGGGTGCTATCCAACTTGGTCGCCAACGCGATCGCACATACCCCCGAGGGCGGCGCAGTGTCGCTGTCGCTCGGGTCCGACGAGAACGGCGCGTGGGCGCGCGTCGACGACACCGGTGTGGGCATCGATGAGGCCGACCTGCCGCGGGTGTTCGATGTGGCGTACCGCGGGTCGAACGGCCGGGTGCCGCGAGCGGACTCCTCGTTGCCGAGCGGTTCCGGTCTGGGTTTGGCGATCGCGGCGGGATTGGTGCAGGCACATCGGGGCACGTTGTCGGCACACAACCTGACGACCGGAGCGCGATTCGAGGTGCGGCTGCCGGTGGCGGACTAGGCGCGGCTCCCGGGTACGTATGCGAAAGTGCCCGCGTAGACAGCGACAGCCGGATTGTCGCTACCTACGCGGGCAATTTTGTATGTGTGGTTCGCGCCCGCCTTGTTTTTGAGCGAACGTTCTATTAACGTCGTAAACCTAATGACGATGGGGTAGGCGATGGCCAACAAGGCGCTGCGCAAGTTCAAGTTCGAGCGACGGGTGGGTCGCACCGTCGTGAATCCGCTGGTGGCGGCGTTGGAACGGATTGGCATCCGCTCGTCACTGGTGGTCGAACTGGAGACCATCGGCGCGAAGACCGGTCAACCGCGGCGTGTGCCTCTCACCGGTCGGGCCGACGACAAGGGTGTCTGGGTGATCTCCCAGCACGGCCGTCGCGCCGGCTGGGCACACAACATCGCCGCCAATCCGCAGGTGCGCGTCCGCATGGACGATCAATGGCGCAGCGGCACAGCCACTTTCGAGCCCGACGACGATGTTCGTGCTCGCGCTCGCAGCTTTGGCGGCAACGGCAAACTCAGCCAATCCGCCGCCGCATTGACGATGCGCGCCATGGAAAGCGACCCGATCTCGGTGCGGATCACCTACGACTAGCCCAGTGCGAGTTGGCGTGCGTGAAAATCGAAGTGCTGACCCGGATAGCGATAGACGTCGGCCAACGTCATGTAGTCCGTGAAGAACGGGTCCCATCGCGGCGGGAAATGCATGCCGCGGTCGAAGGCTCCGTCACTTTCCCCAGCTAGCTTCCGTTGCAATGACGCGATGACCCGGTCGAGTTTGGCGCCCATGCGGCGGCGGTTGTAGACGAGGGCGGCAGCGCAGGATCCGTAATAGTTGATCACGTGGAACGGCGTAGTCCCGCTGTCGAGCGCGCGGGCGTACGCACGATTAACCGGATCGGGTAGGCGGCTGAACACCCGCACGAGAATGAGCAGCCGCACCACGACCATGTAGCCGAACACCATGTGGAACAGCAACTGCTCGTTGGTCCAGCGTGTCTCGCGGGTTGGCTCGGCCCACGCATCGGCATGGTCCGCTTCGGCGAGGAGCCGATGGAATTCGAGCCGGGCGCGCTCCAGATCCGCCGCGATCTTTGCGCGGTCAATCGGGCCGGCGGCCGCCGCCATATGGAGGATCCTTCGCCGCCCTGAAGCCAGGCACAAGCGCTCGATCGAGCAGCCGTCTACCAATCGGGTGCAGTTGCGGATATGCGTCGGCGACCGGCAGCACCGTGCCGCCGGGGTACTGCGCCAGCCAGTCCTCGGCCGCCTCCGCGCTTGCGGAGAAGCGACCCGGGTTACAACAGCTGGCACGCACCCGGCTGACATCCAGCTCCTCGGGGTTGGGAATCGAGATCACCGCACTGGCCGGGGAGACGTCGCTGACTCCGTCTCGCGGGTCAACAGTTAAACGGATCACGGTACCCGTTGTGGGGCAACGTGACTCGATCTCTGCTCGGCGACCGATGATCGCAGGGAACATCAGAGTGTCCGCAGCGCACCACGTGTAGAGGCGATGCCCGTCGACGACGAAGCTGTGCGGCGTCGAGTTGAGTGTGAGGCCCCACCCGACGATGCGATCCTCGTCGTCGTATTCGATGTCTGGGCCTGCTGGTGCATCGATCAGATCGGTGACATCGCAGCCTGCGGCGGCGGCGAGTTCACTCTTCGTCACCGGTTCGCCACGGGCAAGTAGCCGCACCGCGGTGCGCATCAGCAGCCTCCCGGCCTCATGGTCGGGCCCGAATAGGTCGGCGGTCATGTCGGTTCCTTCTGCAGTGCGTGGAGAATCCGTTGCGGCGTGGGCAGATCGAGCCGGCACACGTCGCCGCGGAAAACCCCATCTTCCGGACGCATGACGTCCACACCGTCGACGAGAACTGTCGGCGAGGCGTAACCACCGACCCGTTCGATGATCGGCGCGTCGATGCCCAGGGTGGCCAGACAGTCGGTGACGGTCCGCTTGGCGGCTGCGGCATTCGGGCAACCCGGCGACGTGAGGAGTTCGATACGCACGGTCATTTCACGCCAACGCAGTTTCGATCTCGTGCAGGATCGGGCACTCACGTTCGGCGCGGGACTCGCCACAGGTTTCGATCAGACGGGTCAGCGCGTCACGCATGCCGACGAGTTCGTCGATGCGCAGTTGCAGATCGTCGATCCGACTACGGGCCATCGCCTTGGCTTCGTCGCACGAGTCGGGACCTCCCCCGGCTAGGTGCAGCAGATCCTCGATGTCGTCGAGAGTGAAGCCGAGTTGTTGGGCGCGCTTGACGAACCGCACCACTCGCACCGCGTCGTCGCCGTAGTTTCGATACCCCGACGGTGTGCGCGTTGGCTCGGGCAGCAGCCCACGGCGTTCGTAATACCGCAGGGTTTGGGTATTGACGCGGGCCTGGGCGGCGACCTCACTGGTTCTCACCCCACCAGGATGAACCCTGTACGCGGGTACAGGGTCAAGTCCTTCAGTCCGGCAGCGAGTTGCTCAGCCGCTCTGTCGCCGCGAGATAGTCCTCGATGAATTCGCGCACCACCTCGCGAGCCGGCTTCACCTTGTTCATCAGGCCCACGCCCTGCCCGACGAAGTAGGTCGCCAGCGCCTGCGCACCGGGATGGCCCTGCGATGCCAGTACGTCGACCCGGCGGATGATCGGCTCGCTCAACATCGACTGCAACGGCAACGGCAACGGCTTCCGCCCGCCTTCATTGGGCTGCCACGCGTCCGTCCACTCCGACTTCAGTTGTCGCGCAGGCTTTCCCGTCCGCCCCGCGGAGCGGATTGTGTCGCGCGACGTCGCGGCCAGCATCTTCTGCACCGTGTGCGGGGCTGTCTCGGCCTCCTCCGTCGTCAGCCACACCGAACCTGTCCATGCGCCATCCGCGCCCATCGCCACCGTCGCGGCCATCTGCCTGCCGGTGACGATCCCACCCGCCGCCAAAACCGGCACCGCGCCTTCGATGGCCTCGATCACTTCGGGGATGAGAACCAGCGTCGTGATCTCGCCGCAGTGGCCGCCGGCCTCAGTGCCCTGCGCGACGATCAGATCCACCCCGGCCTGCACCTGTTTGGCGGCGTGTTCCTTGGCGCCGACCAACGCCGCGACGGGAACGCCCCGCTCCTTGCCCGCTTCGATCATGTAGTCCGGCGGCACGCCGAGCGCGTTGGCGATCAGCTTGATCGGGTGGCTGAACGCCACCTCGAGCAGGTCCTTGCCGGTGTCGCCGGACAGGAACGACGGGCCGGTCCGCGGCGACTCCTCCGGCTCGATGTCATGGGCGGCGAGCAGCTGGGCGATGAAGCCGCGGTAGTCCTCGGGGATGCGGCCGGCCAGCTCGCCAGGCGCGAGGTTCTCGCCCTTACCCTCGAACTTGGCCGGCACGATGAGGTCCACGCCGTACGGTTTGCCGCCGACATGGTCGTCGATCCACGACAGCTCTTTGTCCAGCCAGTCCGGCGTGAACGCCGTCGCCCCAAGCACACCGAACCCGCCTGCGTTGGTGACGGCGGCCACCACGTCTCTGCAGTGGCTGAAGGCGAAGAGCGGGAAATCGATACCGAACTGCTCACAAATGGCTGGCTTCACGTCACCAGTATTACTAAGTGAGACCTGTCGACGACAGGAACCCCTTGATTTCGTCGATCATCTGTCCCCCGTCCAGCAGCGCTTGGTCGTTGTGCCCGGCCCCGGGAATGACGACGTATCGCTTGGGTTCGGGCGCCGCATCGTAGAGCCGCTTGCTCAGACTCGCCGGCACGATGTCGTCGCGGTCGCCGGCGATCACCAACACCGGCGACGTAACGGACCCGATCTGATCGATGGCCGGGTAGCGATCGAGCAGCAGCCGCCGCACCGGCAGCCACGGGTAGTGCACCGCGCCGACGTCAGCCAGCGAGGTGAACGGCGACCGCAGCATCAGCGCCGCCGGCGGTCGCTGCACCGCGAGGTTGACTGCGACTGCGGCGCCGAGGGATTCGCCGAAGGACGCGATCCGTTCGACGTCGGGTTGAGCCGCCAACCACGCCTGTGCGGCCCGTGCGTCGGCTGCCAAACCTTGCTCGGACGGCCGACCGGGGTTGCCGCCGTAGCCGCGGTAGTCGAACAACAGCACCGAATGCCCGAGACGGTTCAGTGCGGCGACCAACTCAACGCGCATCGAGCGGTCTCCCGCGTTGCCGCTGCATACCAGGACCGCGGACCGACCGGCGGGGAAATACCAAGCAGCCAGCCGCAATCCGTCTTCGGTATCGAGGACGACATCCTTGCCCGTCGGCAACACCGAGGCGGCAGGCGGCACCGGACCCGGCGACGGGAAGTAGATCAACCGCCGCTGCTGCGACCACATCAACGCGACCAGACCAGACGCCACAAGCGTGACGATAGCGATCAGTGTGAGCGGCCTTCGCATCTAGCCCCGCAACGGTGCGTATGCGAACTCGCGCAATCCGTCGCGCGGGTCGACGGCAGCGCGAAAGCCCAGCACCTCCGCGGCGCGGGCAGGGTCAGCGACGATGTGCCGCACGTCGCCGCTGCGGTACTGGCCGGTGACCAACGGCAGCGCATCGCCGCGGGTTTCGCACAGCTCGGTGGCCATCTCGAGGATCGAGATCGGCCGCCCGGAGCAGACGTTGAACGCCGCGAACCCGTCCAGGCTTGCGTCGACCGCCGCCAGGTTGGCCGCGGCGACGTCGTCGACGTGGACGAAGTCGCGCATTTGCCCGCCGTCTTCAAAAACCCTTGGTACATCACCTGCTTCGAGTTCAGAGCGGAAGATGGCCGCCACCCCGGAATAGGGCGTGTCGCGTGGCATGCCGGGGCCGTAGACATTGTGATACCGCAGCGCGACCACCGATCCGCCCGTCGACTCGGCCCAGGCCAGCGCGTAGTGCTCTTGCGCGGTCTTGCTCGCCGCGTACAGACTGCGCGGCCGAAGGGGCGCGTCCTCGCCGACCAGCCGCCACCGCACCGGCTGTCCGCAGAGCGGGCAGCGATGCTCGAACACCCCAGCGTCCAGATCGGCACGGGTGCGCGAAACCGGATCGACGAGCCCGTGTTCGGCACATTCGTACCGGCCCTGCCCGTAGACCACCATCGACGAGGCCAACACCAACCGCTGGCAGCCCGCCGCGAACATCTCCGCGAGCAGCACCGCCGTGGCGAAGTCGTTGTGACTGCAGTAGGACGGCGCGTCGGCGGTATCCACCCCGGCGCCGACGACCGCGGCCTGATGACAGACCACGTCGACGCCGTTGAGCAGTGGCGCTAACGCGGCGGCGTCACGAACGTCGACCTGCTGAACATCCGGCGGCGGTTGCGCATTGGGGCCGTGCGCGCTCTTGAGCATCCCGTCGACGGCCACCACCTCGTGACCGGCGGCGGTCAGCGCAACGGCCACCCGCGTCCCGATGAATCCGGCGGCGCCGGTCAGCAGCACCCTCACGGCAGATCGAAAGGCAGCTCGACGCCGTCATGCGGCAGGCAATGTGTGCAGGTGCGCTCGCTGGTCACTTGATCGATGGCCTCGTGCACCAGCTTCTTGAACGGCACCAGGTTGCGCTCGAACTCGGCGAATACATCGACAGCCCTGACGGCCGTCCCTGCGTCAATGCCCGCATCCAGGTCGGTCACCAAAGCGATAGCGGCGTAACACATTTCGAGTTCGCGGGCCAGCACCGCCTCGGGATAGCCGGTCATGTTGACCAGGGTGAAGCCCTGGCTTGCGAACCAGCGGCTCTCGGCGCGCGTGGAAAACCGCGGTCCCTGGACCACCACCATCGTGCCGCCGTCGACCACACCCGGCAGGCCCGCGGCCGCCGCCCGCAGCGTCGGGCAGTACGGATCGGCGAACCCGACGTGGATTCCACCCGAGTCGAAGTAGGTGTCGTCGCGGCCGCTGGTGCGATCCACCAATTGGTCGGGCACCACCATGGCGCCGGGCCCGAGCTCGGGGGTGAGGCTGCCGACCGCGCATGGCCCGAAGATCCGGCGCACACCCAGCGCCCGCAACGCCCACATGTTCGCGCGGTAGGGCACGGCATGCGGGGAGTACTCGTGCTTGACGCCATGCCGGGGCAGGAACGCGACCTCGTGCTCGCCTACGGTGCCGACAGTGATCGGGGCGCTCGGCTCGCCGTACGGGGTGTCGAGGTTGATGGTGCGGGCGTCGGAACCAAAGAACGTGTAAAAACCGCTGCCGCCGATGACTCCCAACACTCCCCCATTTTGCGCCGTGCGACGATGACGCTCGTGGCCACTTTCGCGCAATGGGTCGAGGGCGCCCGCCCGCGAACGTTGCCCAACGCGATCGCCCCGGTGATCGCAGGCACTGGCGGCGCGGCCTGGCTGCACGCCGCGTGCTGGTGGAAAGCGCTGCTGGCGCTGGTCGTCGCGGTCGCGATGATCATCGGCGTCAACTACGCCAACGACTACTCCGACGGCATTCGGGGCACCGACGACGTCCGGGCCGGCCCGTTGCGACTGGTGGGCTCGAAACTGGCCGCGCCGCGTGCGGTGTTGACGGCCGCCGTGGTGAGCCTCGGTATCGCGGCGGTGGCCGGCGTAGTGCTGGCGTGGTTCAGCGCCCCGTGGTTGATCGCGGTCGGTGCGTTGTGTATTGCCGGGGCCTGGCTGTACACCGGCGGCTCAAAGCCGTATGGCTATCTGGGGCTCGGCGAAGTCGCGGTGTTCGTGTTCTTCGGCCTGGTCGCCGTGTTGGGCACTCAGTACACCCAGGCGTTGCGGGTGGATTGGGTGGGGCTGGCGCTCGCGGTGGCGATGGGCTCGCTGTCGTCGGCGGTGTTGGTGGCGAACAATCTGCGCGACATCCCGACCGACAAGGAGTCCGGCAAGATCACCTTGGCCGTGCGGCTGGGCGACGCCCGTACGCGGCTGCTGTATCAGGCGCTGTTAGTGGTCGCGTTCGCGCTGACGTTGGTGCTGATGCTCGCGACGCCGTGGTGTGCGGTCGGATTGGTGGCCTTGCCGCTGGCGGTGCGGGCGGCCGGCCCGGTGCGAAAGGGACTCGGCGGCAAGGAACTTATCCCAGTGCTGCGCGACACCGGGCTGACGATGCTGGTGTGGGCCGTCGCGGTGGCACTGGCTCTGGCGTTCGGCTAAGCGATATCGGCACTCGCGACCCGACGAGTCCGCCGCGTGGCCAGTTATTGCACGCCTTTTCGCGATATGCGTGACATAACTGGCCACTCACGGTGCAGGTCGTGGCCCGCCGCGTCTGCTGGCGCCGTTGTTTTTGCCGTATGGGATCGCGCTGCGGACGCTAGGCGGTGGAGGTGCCCGTCCAGTACTCGACGAATCGGTCGTCGGTGAACCGCAGGATGTCGTTGCCGGTGAACCGCGCCGGACCCTCCTTCGTCGCCCCCGTGCCGATCCAGCGGGCGGCCACCATGTCCCGCTCGACGAATGGCTCGACCTCGATGACGAACATCAAGTCGGTGAACATCTTTTGCGTCTCGTCGACGATCTCCTGCAACTCGCCGGGACCGCGAACCTCACGATCCGGCCAGTGCGCAACGAAATCGTCGGAGACCAACTCGGCTGCGACGGACTTGCCCGTCCACAACTCGTCGATCCATCGCTGGTACAGCGCCTTTGCGGTAGTCATACGCGACGTCTACCCCGCCACGACGCAATCTATGCGATCGCAACGAGATGACGAACGTCGCACCCAAGATGTGCAGCTCGACACAGATCATCGGGCCGCGGAACCGAAGGTCAGAAAGGCGATTCCGGTGAAGGCGCCCGCGATCACCTGATTCACCATGGACACGCTGCCGAACAACGCGGCAAAGTCGACCGTGCCCGCCACCACCGCGACGCCGATCGCGAAGTGCCACAGAGTATTCGGCGCCGCGCGCGGCGACTCGATGCAGCTGAACACGAACAGCAACTCGGCTCCCAACGCCGCGAACAGAGCGCGCCCGCTCAACATCATTTCCATCACGGCTTCGGATTGGCCGGAACCGACGACGAGTCGGGTGGTGATCACCGCGCATAACCCGGCGGCAAGCTGTGCCAACCAATAGGCACCCGCCTCACCGAACGGAATTCGGCCCCATATCGCCGCGGCCAACGTGATCGCGGGATTGAAATGCGCACCGATCCGGTGGCCGCCGGCGAAGATCACGGCCATCAGGACCGTACCGATGCTCAGAGCAAACGGTGTGCCGCTGTGAAGACCCACACCGACGGTCATCACCGGGCCAAACGTTCCCAGTGCTTCGACGACGTACTTGTTCAGCGTCCTAGACTTTTCGCCGACGCTTGGCGTGTAGGCTCATCCAGCCAGTGCGGGGCGGCGGTCATGGAGTACAACCCTGCGGCTTTACGCCCCAATGGCGTCACCGCTGACCGCCATATACCATGGCTGACCGACCACGCCCTGGGAGTATTACGTCGAGGACTACGACCGAAATCCGCGCTACCGGTCGGTGAGCTACGACTCCAGCCGCGGCAGCCTGATCGGTTACATGCCCGAGCTGATCAAAGCCAGCAGAGCAATCAGCCGTTTACTAAACACCTCGTCGTCGATGTCACCCTGCGAGCGGCTGACCCCTACCGTCCGACGCGAAAGCCGCCGCCTCCGAGCAGGAATGCTTCTCCGCCATAGGGATAGAAGTTGACGGGCGGGGGGGCGTCGTTGATCTGCGCGTTGCCGGGCGACTGGCATATGGTTCCCGATCCATTCCCGGAGCAGGTCTGCCCGGTATCGGCCGCGGCAACTGGTGCGGCGAAAATCGCCACTGCGGCCGCTGCGGCTCCGAACAATGCCGTCAAGTAGGTCAGTTTCATGGTGTACTCCCGTCATTGGGTAGCCCGAATCTGGACTAATTCCAGGATGGCCCTCGGCCTACCTCACGTCGTCCCTGCTGGCAGCCATCCACACTCCCTGCTGACTGGAATCTTTCGTACCGACAGCCGTCAGTGCCGAATATCGATTCGGATTCTGGGACAAGTGGATTCAGCGTCGGCATCAGTCGACAGCAGACTTCATGACTGCTGCCCCTGATCCGTGCCGAGCAAGACTTGCACACTACGGGGGCTACCGGACGGGTCCAGATAATTCAGTGCGATAGTCGTGCCGGGCGCCTTCGACTGCACTCCGGCGACAAGTGCGTCAGTGTTGTTGATCACTTGCTCGTCTACCTTTGTGATCACCGCACCGGCGGCCAGGCCTGCCGCCGCAGCGGGACCCCCACTTGTCACTCCGACAATCCGGGCACCGTAGGCATTCGTGACATCGGTCACCTGTGCACCCAGGGACCCGTGGGAGGCGGTGCCGGTGGCGATGAGTTCGTCGGCGATGCGTTTGGCCTCGTCGACGGGAATCGCGAAACCAAGGCCGATCGAACCACTTTCACCGGAAGCACCGCCGAACGACGCGTTCGCCGAGTTCATCCCGATCAGCTGGCCGTTCGCATTGACCAACGCCCCGCCGGAGTTGCCGGGATTTATCGGAGCGTCGGTTTGGATGGCATCGATCACCGCTCCCTGGCTCGCGGAGTCAGACGTGCTAGTCGACACCGGCCGGTTCAACGCGCTGATGATGCCCGAAGTGACGGTGCCATCCAGGCCGAGCGGCGAACCCACCGCGGCGACCTTCTCGCCGACGCGAAGGTCGGCGGACGAGCCGAACGTGATCGGAGTGAGTCCACACGTTGCCTCAGCCCTCACGACGGCGATATCACTCGTTGGATCGGCGGCGACAACGGCGAAGGGCACCGCGCGGCCGTCGGCAAGGCTCACCAGGGTGCGTGCACCACCCGGGCCGGCCGGGTCTGCATTCTGTGCCGCCGACACGACATGGGCATTGGTCATGATCAGCCCGTCGGGCGTCAAGATGATGCCCGAACCCAGTTCAGTGTGATCGCCCAGATCGCTCTGCAGTTGCACAACGCTGGGTAGCACCTTTGCGGCAATCTGTTCGATCGCGCCGGCCGGCTGTGACGCTGCCGCGGTCGTCATGGTGCTCCGGACGGCCTGGTGCGGATACACGTTTAATGCGGCGACTCCGCCCATACCCGCGGACACGACCGCAACCGCCAACGCTGCCACGAAGAGTGCCGCGCCTCGAAAACGGTTGTGCAGCTGTCGATCTGTCGAGGTCGCCCCGGCGGGCCCAAATGGGGCCTGGCCGACTCGGCCTTCTCGAAGTCGTTGGGGAAGCGAGTGCCTCGGCGTGGTCGTCACGTCTCCGCGGCCGAAGGGTAGCGTGAACACGGTTTGTAGAATCGCGGTCGTCGGTGCCTGTTGTCGCTAACGCTGGCGCCCATTGCCGCTTGCTGCCAGCGTCAAATCAGTCATACCCGCCAGCTGCAAATAAGTGACTCCTCGGCTCAACCGAAGGAGCACCTGCAGCCCGAATGGGGGGTCGAGCGCCCGCATCTGTCAGAACTGCAAGTCACGACGATGCCACAAGGTGGACCCCTAGACCTTCTCGGTAGCGGCGGCGAACTCGCAGAATGCTTCGTAGGCGCGGGCACCGTAAACGGTCGCGGGCCCACCCTGCATGAGGATGCTTACACCGATCGCCTCGGCGGCCTCCTGTTCCGATGCCCCTGCACGAGCGGCCCCTTTCGCGTGCGAGGCGATACAACCATCGCACCGATGCACGACTCCGATGGCCAGGCCGATGAGCTCTTTGATCTTGCGGTCCAAGGCGCCGGATGCCAGTGCTGCGGTGTTCATCTCGGCGAAACCGCGATATACCTCCGGGATCATCTGCCGCAACACACGGCTTTGCGGGTTTAGGTCTTCGAGCACGCGGTGATAGTGGTTTGACTCGCTCATGGACGTTTCCTTATCTGTGTTGTTCAGGCGTTGTGTTTAGAAAGCCGCGGCAAGATCCGAGCGGGCTGATCCAAGCTTCTCCGTGACTTCTTTACCCTCAGCGGTTTTGGTATTGATCGCCAACGACCGCCTTGTTGCTGTTCAGCATCGTGAAGTACAAAGCGTCGACGTCGGGTATGTCGCGCAGCTGATGGCGGGTCACGTCACCGCCCGTCGTCCGCTCGACCTTGAGGACGTCGGCGCCGAACCACGCGAGCATCTGAGTGCACGCCGGGCCGGCTTGAACGCCAGTGGAATCGATGACCTTGATTCCGTTCAGTGGCAGGTTAGTCATGATGGGTTCCCTTCTAGAGGGGGATCTTTGGTGTCACTTCTTCCCGACACCGGTCGGGTTGAGACGGGTGAGGTAACCGCTTTCGGTGCCGTCGGTGGGATCGATCACGCAATCGATGAGAGTGGGGCGTCCCGACATCAGCGCACCGGTGAGGGCGATGGTGAGTTGCGCGGGCGTGGTCACCTGGTAGCCCTTGCCACCGAACGCCTCGATCAGGCGGTCGTGTCGGGCACTCAACATCAGGGTTGTCGGGGACGGATCCGTTGATACGGTATTGATCCCGTCGCCGCGGTAGACCCCGCCGTTGTTGAGGACGATGACGACGATGGGCAGCTCGTAGCGACAGATCGTCTCCAGCTCCATGCCGCTGAATCCGAACGCGCTGTCACCCTCGATCGCCACGACGGGACCGCCGCTTTCCACGGCTGCGGCGATCGCATAGCCCATGCCGATGCCCATCACTCCCCACGTACCGCTGTCGAGACGATGTCGGGGCACTGACATGTCGACCACGTTGCGCGTGAAGTCGAGCGCGTTTGCGCCTTCGTTGACGACATAAACGTGAGGATTGTGATGCAGCACATCGCGGATGGCCCGCAGCGCGCTGTAGAACTGCATCGGGTGGGGATCAGCGGTCAGGCGCTGCGACATCTTGGCGACGTTCTGCCCCGAGCGTTCGGCGAGCTCGTCCCGCCATGCTGCCGGAGCTCTGACTTCGTCGGGCTGGGTTCGCTCGATCAGCGCCTGCATGACCGAGCCGATGTCCCCAACCAGCGGTGCGGCAATCGGTTGGTTGCTGTCGAGCTCGGCCGGTTCGATGTCGACCTGGATGAACTGCGTGTCGGGATTCCACTGCGGCGCTTCGCCGTGGCCCAGCAGCCAGTTCATCCTGGCGCCGACCAGCATCACCACATCCGCTCGCCGCAGGGCGAGCGACTTGGCTTTGGCCGCCGTCTGCGGATGGTCGTCAGGCAGCAGGCCTTTCGCCATCGACATCGGCAGGAACGGCACGCCGGTCGCCTCGACGAATGCCCGGATCTCCTTGTCCGCCTGCGAGTATGCGGCACCCTTGCCCAATACCACCAGCGGTCGCTGCGCGTTGGCCAGCAGACCGATCGCGCGGTCCACGGCTTCAGGGGCGGGCAGCTGTCGGGGGGCCGCGTCGACGACCCGGCGTAGTGACGCGGCGGCCGCAGCGGCATCGATGACCTCTCCGAGCACCGCGGCTGGGATATCCAGATAGACCCCGCCGGGGCGACCGGACACGGCCGTCCGAATCGCTCGGGCGACGCCGCGGCCGATGTCTTCGACCCGGTTCACCCGATAGGCGGCCTTGGCGAACGGCTGCGCCGCCGCCAGCTGATCGAGCTCCTCGTAGTCGCCCCGCTTGAGGTCGACGATATGTCGCTCGCTCGACCCCGAAATCTGGACCATCGGAAAGCAGTTCGTGGTCGCATTGGCAAGCGCGACGAGGCCGTTGAGAAAGCCCGGAGCGGATACCGTCAGGCAGATACCTGGCTTCTTGGTCAAGAACCCTGCTGCCGCCGCCGCGTGGCCCGCATCGCTCTCATGCCGAAAGCCGACGTAGCGGATGCCCGACGCCTGCGCGACGCGCGCAACGTCGGTGATCGGGATGCCGACCACGCCGTAGACGGTCCGGACGCCGTTGAGTGTGAGGGCATCGACAACCAGGTGGTATCCGTCGGTGAGCTCGGCAGCCGTGTCGGCTGTCGCTGTAATTTCAGTGCTCATGAGCGGAGGCCCTCCTGGTGCGACTGGCGCTGTGCGCCTTTACTTCTGGCGTTGCCTGATTCGCACCGCCGTGTGTTTCGCCGAGAGCTGCCCGCGACCTTTGCATCGACCGCCCCGCCAGGATCACCAGGACAGTGATTACCAGCGGTAGAGCCGGCGCGTAGCTGCGCGCATGCAGGAACAGCAGACCTCCCGCCACCGCGCCCGCGACCAACCCCAAGAGCACGCCGACGAGGCGGGGCATCTCGGACCTCGATCGAGACCCTGCGAAGGTGCCTGCGAATGCGACCAGGGTGAATGTGCCGGCCGTGGTGAAAATCCCTTGCACGCCGAGTGATCGAACCGCCGCGGTCTGGATCCCCATGGCGAGCGAGAACAGGGCGATGAGCACGTCGACAATCCCGGTCGAGGGGTGTCCGGCCGTTGACAACCACGCCACAAGGAAGCTGGCCTCGGCAACGGCCACGAGGACCAACAGGACGGTCACCGCCGGGGACCACAAACCAGATTCGTTGGAGCGCAGCGTCGTAAACCGCAGGCCGAAGTAGGCCCCCACGGTGAACATCGATAGCGCGACGATGACGGGTACGACATCGGGCCCCTCAATCTCCGCGATACCGAACCCCAGGAATACGAGGTTCCCGGTCATGAACGCCGAGAAGATCTTGCCTAGACCGAAATAGCTGATGGCGTCTACCGCACCCGAAGCGACTGTCAACGCTACGAGCAGCAGATCGCGCACGGATTGGCGATCTTGACTGCCTGCGGTGGTCGACGCGGACAGAATGTCTAATCTGATCGGCGCTTCAGGCGACATGTCCCCGCCGTGGGATTTTCTTGCCATGACAGCAGCTTGTCGTCTCGGCGTCGAAATGTCGTCACCGCTGTCCCACATCGGCAGGCCCCTGTCAGCCGGAGCACCCCGTACCTGCCAGCGTGAGTGACAAACGCTGGCTGACACGGACGCGACTCTGCGCTCCTCCCGAAAAATATTTTGCCGCAAAGCAACTCACTAGGGCGCATAGCACCATTCCTCGGCGACAGTTGCCCGGATGAAGCGCCTGGAGCCACGAGAACACCCTAAGGAATTCACGCTGACGGGCAGACGAGGTTCCGGCTAACGGGCGGGCTCGAAGTCGTGTCAGCGGTGATGGCATCGGTTTGGAGCAACGGGATTCTGAAAGTACCCAGCGGGGCGGAGCAGCCCGTGCCTGGATCGGGCCCGCTTGGGCGCCCAGCTTCAAACCTGAAACCGCCCCAACCGGCAGCGAGAGGAACCGATGACGGTCGACAACCATTCTCGCGCACGTCTGGAACCTGTCGCGGTGAAGGTGCCCGAGATAGCCGCGTCGTTCTGGGTTCTCAAGCTGCTGACGACCGCGATGGGTGAAGCGGCGTCGGACTATCTGCTCACCACGATGAACCTCATCGGCCTCGGTGTTGGCCTAGCAGGTTTCGCACTCGCCCTGTGGGTTCAGCTTCGGACAAGGCGGTACAACGCCTTCGCCTACTGGGCGGCGGTGATGATGATCGCCGTGTTCGGCACCATGGCCGCCGACACCCTCCACCACCAACTCGGGGTCTCGTTTGGGCTTTCCACCCTGGTCTGCGCGCTTGCCGTCGCGGCGACCTTCTGGGCGTGGTATCGCGTTGAGCACACACTGTCCATACACAGCATCACCACACGACGCCGTGAGGTGTTCTATTGGCTGACAGTGTCGTTCACGTTTGCCCTCGGAACCGCCGTCGGCGACCTTACAGCAAGCTCACTGCACTTTGGATTCGTCGGATCGATCGTCCTGTTCGCTGTCGTCATGGCCGTTCCGGCTTTGGGCTATTGGCGTTTTCGCCTCAACAGCGTCATTGCGTTCTGGTGGGCATATATCGTCACCCGGCCACTCGGGGCCTCTGTTGCGGATTGGTTGAGTAAGCCGGCCAAGTCCGGCGGCCTCGCCTACGGCGACGGCCCTGTCGCCGCCATGCTGCTGGCGTTCGCGCTTATGCTGGTGACCGTTGCAGCCGTCAGTCGGCGAGCTCCTACATTCGAAGCATGACCGTGCCGTTCTCCTGGCAACTGCCGTACGCGTGGCCGAGGACACCCGTTCTCGCGCGGAACGTCGTCTGCACATCGCAACCGCTCGCCGCGCAGGCGGGCCTGGCGATGCTGGCCGAAGGCGGTAGCGCGATTGATGCGGCCCTGGCTGCCGCGGTCACACTGACGCTGGTCGAGCCAGTGTCGAACGGCATCGGCTCGGACGCGTTTGCAATCGTCTGGGACGGAAGGCAATTGCACGGGCTGAATGCCTCCGGCCGATCACCCGCCGCATGGACGCAGGAATACTTCCAGGGCCGCCCCGTGCCGGCACGGGGATGGAACTCGGTGACGGTGCCGGGCGCGGTGTCGGCGTGGGTGGAGCTGCACGCCAAGTTCGGCAAACGTCCGTTCGCACGGATCTTCGAGCCGGCGATCGGCTACGGCCGCGACGGATTCCTCGTGTCGCCGACGATCGCCTCGCAGTGGGCGGCGCAGGTGCCGGATCTGCGCTCGCAGCCCGGCTTCGGCGAGGCGTTCATGCCGGGCAGTCGGGCGCCCTCGCCTGGGGAGCTGTTTCGCCTTCCAGAGCACGCCGCGACACTTGAGAAGATCGCCGCGACGAACGGCGAAGCGTTCTACCGGGGCGAGCTCGCCGAGACGATGGCGGCACACTCGGCCGCGAACGGTGGGGCCATGATCGCCGCCGACCTCGCCGCGCACCGCGCCGACTGGGTCGGCACGATCACCACCGACTACCGGGGCTACACGATTCACGAGCTCCGGCCGAACGGTCAGGGCATCGTGGCGTTGGTGGCGCTGGGCATTCTCGAGCACTTCGACATGGCTTCGCTCCCAGTCGATTCGGCGGACAGCGTGCACCTGCAGATCGAGGCGCTGAAGCTCGCGTTTGCCGACGCGCTTGCCTACGTCGCCGACATCGATCACATGCAGGTTCGGCCGGGACAACTTCTTCACAAGGAATACCTGAAGCAGCGCTCGACGCTGATCGACCGGACCCAGGCGCAAGATGTGACAGCGGGAGCTCCACCCAAGGGCGGCACCGTATACCTCACCGCTGCCGACGCTTCCGGGATGATGGTTTCGATGATCCAGTCCAACTACATGGGCTTCGGCTCGGGTGTGGTGGTGCCCGGCACCGGAATATCGCTGCAGAACCGCGGCACGGGCTTTGTCACGACACCCGGGCACCCTAACCTGGTCGGCCCGAACAAACGGCCGTACCACACCATCATTCCGGGCTTCATGACCAAGGACGGCGCACCCGTGATGAGCTTCGGTGTGATGGGCGGAACCATGCAACCGCAGGGGCATCTGCAAGTGGTAGTGCGCATCGCCGACTACGGCCAAAACCCGCAGGCGGCATGCGACGGCCCGCGCTTCCGCTGGGTACAGGGCATGCAAGTGAGCGTCGAGGGGGGCTTCCCGCCGGCGACGCTGGAGGGGCTGCGCCGTCGGGGCCACGACATCGTCACGGTCGATGACTACAACCAATTCGGCAGCTGCCAGGCAATCTGGCGGCTCGATGACGGTTACCTCGCGGCCAGCGATCCGCGCCGCGACGGTCAGGCCGCAGGCCTCTAATTTGGGCCGCAAATCGACTGTCAAACCTGGCGGTACTACGAACGTTTCCCTCGGACCGGGAGCCACCCTTCCGATCCGGCTGTACAGCCAGGTTCCGGCTCAGCACACCTGTATCGCCTGGGCGGACACCCATCGGTGATTGCCGCTAGCTGGGGTCCTTGGCTTACCCGCCTATCGCGTTAGACGCCGTGCAGATTGAAGCTAGCCACGGCGTCATTGGGCCTGCGAAGCTGAAGGATCAGTTCTCGCGCGTCGGCTGGACCGTCAAATGCAGCGGCGCGTCGACCGGCTGGAACTCGTAGGAAGGGCATCCGGTGACGAACGGCAAGACGCATATTTCGGGTGGCCTGCTCGGGCAGGGTGAGGCTGGACGTCCCGCGGCGGGGCGGGGTCCGAACGCCGGTGGTCAGTTCTCCCAAGAGGATTACCACCATCCCGCTGCGGGCTGGGGCGCGGCGCGCAGCGTGGCCAAGGTCCTGGCGCACAGCCGCGAACTGGTTGCCGGCACCCGGGCAATCCAGCTGATGAACCACGAGAACGGCGGCTTCGACTGCCCGGGATGCGCATGGCCGGATGACACCAAGGGTCTACACCTGGATATCTGCGAGAACGGCATCAAGCACGTCACCTGGGAGATGACCCGCAAGAGGGTCGATCGTGAATTCTTCGCCAGCCACACCGTGTCTGACCTGTCGGGGTGGACGGATTTCGCGCTCGAGGACCAGGGCCGACTGACCGAACCGATGGTCTATGATGCCGAGTCAGACAGGTACGTGCCGATCTCGTGGCCGGACGCGTTCGGGCTGGTGGGCTCCACGCTGCGGAGGCTGGACAGTCCACATCAGGCGTCGTTCTACACGTCCGGTCGGCTCAGCAACGAGGCGACGTTTCTGTACCAGCTGTGGGTGCGGGAGTTCGGAACAAACAACCTGCCCGACTGCTCGAACATGTGCCACGAGGCCAGCGGCCGAGCGATGACCGCGTCGCTGGGGACGGGTAAGGGCACCTGTGACCTCGACGACTGGGAGAACGCGGACCTGCTGCTGGTGATGGGGGTCAACGCCGCATCCAATGCGCCTCGGATGTTGACCTCGCTGGCCGAAGCCCATCGCCGTGGCGCGCAGATCGTGCATGTCAACCCGCTGATCGAGGCTGCCAGTCGCCGCACCATCGTGCCGCACGAGATCGTCGCGATGGCGGCATTTCACGCCACCAAGATCGGAACGATGAACGTTCAGCCCCGGGTCGGTGGCGACTTGGCGTTGCTGCGCGGGGTCGCGAAGGTGGTTCTCGAGCGCGCGCAGAGCGACCCCAAAGCCATTGACCGGGAGTTCGTGGCGCGCTACACAACGGGTTTCGAGGCCTACCGGTCGCTCGTCGAGTCGACGGGCTGGTCGGAGATCGTGCAGCAGTCCGGTGTCGAGGAAGCGACGATCCGACGGCTGGCTGAAGTCTATCTGGGTGCCGACCGGACCGTGGTGGCCTGGTGTCTGGGGTTGACGCAGCAGGAGCACGGGGTCGACACCGTGCGCGAGATCGTGAATCTGCTTCTGCTGCGCGGCAATATCGGCCGTGAAGGGGCCGGCCCGTCACCGGTGCGTGGCCACAGCAACGTCCAGGGCAACCGCACCTGCGGTATCGATCACCGCCCGCCCAAGCAACTGCTGGATCGGCTCGAAGAGGTGTGCGCGATCACCCCACCGCGTGAGCACGGCCTGGACACCGTCGGCACCATCAAGGCGATGCTCGCCGGCGACGTAAAGGTGTTCGTCAGCATGGGCGGCAATTTCAGCCTCGCCACGCCGGACACCGCGGCAACGTTCGCAGCGCTGCGCAACTGCGAGCTCACCGTTCAGGTCAGCACCAAGCTCAACCGCAGCCATCTGGTGCACGGGCGCAAGGCGCTGATCCTTCCCTGCCTCGGCCGCACCGAGAAGGATGTTCAGCGGACCGGCGAGCAGGGCGTCACGGTCGAGGACTCGATGAGCATGGTGCACTTGTCGTTTGGGATGAAAAGCCCTGCGTCGCCGCGTCTGAAGTCGGAGTGCGGGATCCTGGCCGGCATGGCCCGGGCGACGCTGCCGGCCTCGGCTACGCCTTGGGAGTATTACGTCGAGGATTACGACCGTATCCGCGACACAATGGCCAAGGTGTTCGACGGCTTCGAGGACTTCAACCGTCGTGTTCGCCTACCGCTGGGATTTCGCATCCGGCAGCCGGCAAGGGAGAGGGTGTTCCTCACCGCATCCGGATCCGCGGAGTTCTCAGCCGCACCGATGCCCGATGTCGTGCCGCCACCCGGACGATTGACGCTGAGCACCGTGCGCTCGCACGATCAGTGGAACACCACCATCTACTCCGACGACGACCGCTATCGCGGCCTCAAGAACCTGCGAACGGCGTTGTTCATGAATGCCGACGACATGCGCGAACGCGGGCTTGACGAGTTCGATCTCGTCGACATCACCAGCTTCGCCCGCGACGGTAGCACTCGCTCGGTATACGGGTACCGCGCCGTGGCTTATGACACCCCGCGCGGCAGTGTATTCGGCTACATGCCCGAGTTGAACCTGCTATGCGCCCTCGCCGACCACAGTGAGCAGAGCGGGCAACCGTTGACCAAGCAGCTCATCGTCGAAGTCAGTCCAGCGACGGCGGGTCCGGCCACCACTCCAACGGGTGCACCCGCGGCTGGCCGGTCCTGATCGGTGTCCACTGGATCGTGTCACGGGTCGGGGACCCGACCAGTCCGCCGGTTCTTGCGGATTCAGCCCCGCCGAGCCGCCCGGTCGTCGCCTACCGTCCGACGCGACAGCCGCCGCCTCAAAGCAGGAATGCTTCTCCGCCGTAGGGGTAGTAGTTGACGGGTGGAGGGGCGTCGTTGATCTGCGCATTGCCTGGTGACTGGCAGATGGTTCCCGATCCATCCGCGGAGCACGACTGCCCGGTATCGGCCGCCGCAATTGGGGCGGCGAGGATCGCTACCGCGGCAGCTGCCGTTCCGAACAGCGGTGTGATGTAGGTCAGTCTGATGCGCATTGGTGTCTTCTTTCGATGAATGGTCCCGACCTGGCTAGTCCAACGATGGCCTTTGATCGAGCGCTTGTCGCCCCTGCTGACCCCCATCGACGTACCTACTGACTGGAACATCTTCGTATGGGCTAGCAGCCGGCACCCAAGCGAATTGACCGCCTTGCCACACAGCGGTTCTCATGAACTCTGGCCCTGATCCGCACTGCGGTCATGTCGAGCAGCGTCATCGAAGAGTGACTTAAGCGTTGCGGTGAGGTGTCGGCGGTTGACGATGAATCCAGCGATGGCCAACGCGGCATACACGCCGCACAGGATCAGCCGCCCCGCGGTGGAGGTGATTGGGAACTGCACGGCGAAAAGTGCCAGCAGCGCCCAGGCCGTATAGCGGTGGAACCGCAGCGCCAGGATAAGAGCCACCCCCATCATCGTTTGCGTCGCGGTCAGCAGGACTTCCTCGATCTGGCGGCCGTCGAGCTGCAAGACGGTCCCACCGCCGCCGATCATGTAGGCCACCGGCAACGACCCCACCAGCAATGTCCACTGGTTGACCTTCGATGAAATCAGCATCGCAATCGCGGCCGTGCCCTTGCCGCGGGCGGCGAACAGGATCGCGATGACGAACTCGGGGGCCTCGGAGGCAAGCGGTGCCAGCCACTGCACCAGCAGGAACCGGTCGATGCCTAGTTCGGTGCCAGCGCCAATCAGGCTCTCGGCGAACGGTTCGGCGCTCAGCAGAATGACCGCGGCGGCCACCGCGAACAAGGCGACCACCGTCGTGCGGCGGACACGATCGGGCAGGCCGCCGATGGCCGCGGCCGTGCCGATCAGCTCTGGCTCCTCGACGTCGCCGCGGGTCAGTCTGTAGAGGTAGAAGCCGAACCACCCCAACAGCGCCACACCGATGGTGATGTCGATGTGCCCGCTGACCGGAATACCGAACGCGACGACGCCAGCGATCAACAGAAATCCGAGTTCCACGCGGTTGCCCGGATCCAACTGCAGCGCTGAGGTTTTGCCGTTGTTCAGCTTGCGCGCCACGGCGAGCGCGACCAGCACCACGACGGGCCAGCCCAGACCCATCAGCAGCCGGTTCGATCCGGTCATGTTCGCCGCGGCGTATTGGACGTAGTCGGGAGCATGGCCGGCGGTGTAGGCGTAGTACAGATCGACGGCGTACTCGGGCAGCACCGCAATGAGTGCCAGCACCGCGATCGCAAGACCACCCGACACGTCGATCTGGGCGGCCTCGGCCGCCCAGGCCAGCAGGAAACTCGCCGACACCACCGCCACACCGTAAACACACAGCGCGAGAACCGGATTCGGGTGGAGCCCCACAACACGCAGCACCAACGCGGGCATGATGAACACGGTGGTGATGAGCGCTGAACGGATCAGGGCGGCGCGGGGATGAGGCGCGGTGGATCGGTCGGTGCGTATCGGCGTCGTGACGGACATGGGTGTCCTTCGTTCGGCGACCGGATGGAACGCACGGCGAGACTCCGGTCGGCAACAGTGGTGTCGTCCGAAGGTCTCGCTCGCCGGACCAGAAGTCCGGTGGATGACCGGGCGGCAAGACCGCCAGTGTGTCGACCATCCGCTCGCGCCGCGTCGAGGCGACGGTGAGGAACTACTCCCCTTCGCCGACGACCGTACACACCGATCCGCACCGGAGCAATGTAGGGAGTGCATCAAATAAATACGGCCGGACAACGGAAATTTGCTGCTTATTGTCCCGAAATCTGGAAGTTCGGTTGTCCGACCTTCTTTCTACGGCAAACCTGACGGTTCCGGGGTTGCGCCGCCGTTCCCGACATTAAAACGCTGACTCGGCAGCCCGGCAGCAGCACCGCGCGTCGGTCATCTCCGGCGACATCAGTACACCCAGCTGTCCGATCACCAGGGCCGCCATCCCCGCCAGGCGGCGGAGAAGCCAGCCCGCCAAGTTAGGTGATCACACCCACGGGCGACTTCGATTGCACCGCGGCGATCAATGCGTCGGCGTCATTGATCACGTCGTCAGCTACCTAAGACCCCGGCACCCGTGAGAGGCGCTCCGGGTGGCGATGAGTTCGTCGGCGATGCGTTTGGTCGTCGGCGCGATGGCGTCGACAGACCCAGGCCGCTGTCAACGCCACAAGCAGAAGGTCGTGCAATTGGTAGTCTCTGATCGATCCGGCTTCGATGTGTTGCACGGCATTTCGCCAAATCACCGGCGGTCGGAGAACCGAATGTCCAGGCTGCGCAGATAGGTCTGCAGCCCCGCATCCTGCACCGGGATGAGGTGCGCGGGTGCACCGGACTCGTTGAAGTGCGCATGCCACAGTCCTGGTGGCGTGACGAACGCGCCGCCCGCCTCCCAATCGACGCGGGTCGGATTGACAATGTCGCCGCGCTCGTCCAACCGGCTGCCCAGCAGCGTGTAGCAGCCGGGCTCTGCGTCGAGGATCAGATCGAGCGCGACCGACTGGTGGCGGTGGGGGCGCTGCACCTGATCCGGTGGCAGCAGGCCGAACATCGCCCACAGCACGTGGGTGATGGTCAGCGTCTGTTCCTGCTCAGCGTTGGCCAGCAGGACACTGACCCTGCTCTTGTCGTTTGCCCCAGGGCGCGACGCGATCTCGTTAAGCCGGCCCACCGCATCCTCGCGCCGGAACTTCGTTGCGTTAAAACGTGGTTCGGCAGCCTCTGCGCCGAGATGACGAAGCAGCGGCTCGTCGTGCACCCAGTACAGCGCAGCGTCGGAGTGGGCGTAAAAGGTGGCTTGGCTACGGGCGGGCAGGGTCAGGAAGTCACCCTTCTCCCACTGCACAAGTCGACCGTTGACCGCCGAGAAACCCCGGCCGCTGATCACGTAATACAGCTGCGAGGTGGCATTCGGATCGGTGGCGATGTGTTCACCCGCACGGATTCGCACGAAGTTCGCCACCAAAGCCGGGCTGGTCGCTGGTCCATGAGCGATTCCCAGTTCATGCGACAAGTCCAACGGAATGATCTGAGTGGGTCCGTCGGAATACAACTCGCGGCTGAATGCCCTGATGGGAATCTTCGAAGTGTGGCCGGACCCGGTCGGGTTCGCGGCCTTGGAGTACTCGAAGTACCGCGCATCCTCGGCCCAGTCCTCGAAGCGCCCTTCGAACCCGTACTCGGCGACATTTGTCATTGGCGCAGGAATCGTCGGATCCAACGCATCCTCATCGGTTGCGGGTTGGACGAGATCTGCAGTCACGGTTCCTCGTTTCGTCGGGCGCGTCGCTGAGTGGTTACCTTCGTCGGTTCAGCGCAATGGCCTCAAGTCAGCATTGCGCTCGACCGGCAGAACCACATCGGCGCCAGCAAGTAAGTACTGAGTACCGCTGGCAGGAGCCATCAATGGGCGTCAGCGGTGACGACGTGAGGTCGCTGAGCGCGGAGTATGGCGGAGAGAGCACGAATCGCGCTGGCTAAAAACCGCAGCGCCGAATCCATGAGGCCAGGTATGAACGTCCTTCTAGTAGGCACGATCGAGCCGTCGCTGGCCAAGGCCGTTGGAGCGAAATATAAAGCACTGCAACTGCCTAACGCGGCCACCCGTAGACGCTTTCTCGCCAAGCACGGAGGGTCGATCACCGCCATCGTCGACGGTGGGCCTCCTGGAGTGGACGCCAATCTGATGGAGGCGCTGCCCAACCTCGGCGCCATCGTGCACCAGGGAGCCGGCTACGACACCATCGACATCGACGCGGCGCGCCGACTCGGCATCGGGGTCAGCAACACTCCCGACGTGCTCAATGACACTGTTGCCGACACAGCCATTGGCCTGATGCTGGCGACGATGCGCGGCTTGTGTACGGCAGACAACTTTGTCCGCTCCGGCCGTTGGCCTCTCGACGGCAATTATCCGCTGGGGAGAGACCTCAGCGGTTCACGAGTCGGTATTCTCGGTCTCGGCCGAATTGGATCAGCCATCGCGCAGCGACTCGTCGGCTTTGATTGCTCCATCGCCTATCACAGTCGCCGCCAAGTACCCGGCACCCCGTTCCGCTACGTCACCTCGCCGGTCGAGCTGGCTGAGTCAGTTGACGTGCTTGTGGTCGCGACCGTTGGCGGCCCAGGAACCAAACACCTTGTGAACCGGACGGTGTTGGAAGCTCTCGGACCGTACGGATATGTCATAAACATTGCCCGCGGCAGCGTCGTTGATCAGGACGCGCTAGTTGAACTGCTTGTTGCGCGCCGGTTGGCGGGCGCCGGACTGGACGTCTTCGCCGACGAGCCTTATGTACCAACGGAATTGTGCGGATTAGACAATGCCGTGCTGCTACCGCACATCGGCGGGGCCACAGTCCGAAGCGTCTCGATGATGAGGGAGCTGGTGTTGCGGAATCTCGACCAGTACCTCAACAACGGGACGCTGACAACGCCGGTCGTGCCATCGAATAGGCGCGCACGTAACGGGATTCACAAGTGCTCTGGTTTCAGGCCGTGAGGCCACACCGATAGACAACAAGGAGGTGGCGGTCATGGCCGCTCCGACCGAAACGCCGATTCATGCCGCGAACCAGTACCGACCGCCAGCGGTCAGCGGGCTGTTCGATCTGCTCGACCAGCATGCGCACGATCGACCGGACGCACGGGCCTTGGTGGCCGGAAGCGATCGAACCCCCATCTCCTATGGCGAACTCGCCGCTCTGGTCAAGGACGTGGCCAATCGGCTGGCGAACTCGGGGCTGCGCCGGGGGGATGCGGTGGGCGTTGTCGGCGCCAACAATCCCGACTTCGTCGTCGCACTACTTGGCGCAACGAGAGCCGGGTTGGTCGTCGCTCCTCTGGATCCCGCGCTGCCCCGGTCAGAGATGACCACACGCCTCGAAAGGTTGGGAGCCCAGGCGCTGCTCGTCGGCCGACCCGCACTCGACGCTGAGCCGGTAGCACCCTTGGGCATCCCGACTTGGAATCTCGAAGTACACATTGCCGCGCACAGGACCCCGGCCGTCACACTCGATGCGGGTGCACTCCGACGCTCGGAGCCGAAATCTGGACTCTCCGAACGTGACGCGCTCGTCCTGTTCACATCGGGTACCACCGCCCAAGCGAAGATGGTCCCGCTGACGCACGAAAACGTGGCCGCCTCAGTCCGCGCGATTTGCGTCTCATACGAGCTGGGTCCCGACGATGCGACGGTCGCAGTGATGCCGCTGTTTCATGGTCACGGGCTGATCGCGGCGCTGCTGGCGTCTCTGGCCAGCGGCGGATGCGTGTTGCTGCCCGAGCGTGGACGGTTCTCGGCGCGTTCGTTCTGGGGCGACATGCGCGCCGCGAGCGCCACGTGGTTCACCGCGGTTCCCACCATCCACCAGATCCTCTTGCAGCGGTCGGCGAGCGATTATCCCGGCGCGAACGCGGTCCCCTTGAGGTTCGTGCGCAGCTGCAGCGCCCCGCTCAACACGGCCATAGCGCGGGCGATGGAGCGTACGTTCGGCGCCCCCGTCCTGTCCGCGTACGGGATGACCGAAACCACGCACCAAGCGGCCAGCCAGACCGTCCGCGGAAACGTGAAAGAGGGATCGGTTGGCTCCGCCACCGGGGTGAGCCTCCGCGTCGTCGGCCCCGACGGGCGTAGGTGCCCAGCCGGCACCGAAGGGGAAGTGTGGGTGCAAGGTCCCACGGTCGCCCGTGGTTACCTCCGCGACCCAGCCGAGACCGCGCACAACTTCGTCGACATGTGGTTCCGCACTGGTGATCTGGGCGCAATCGACGAAGAAGGATACCTATTTGTGACGGGGCGAATCAAGAACATCATCAACCGCGGCGGCGAAAAGATCTCGCCCGAGCACGTCGAGGCCGTCCTTGCGCGCTGTCGCGGTGTCACTGAGGCGGCCGTGTTCGCGATCCCCGACGCGACCTACGGGGAACGAGTCGGCGCAGCGGTGGTCGTGCCCCAGGACGAAAGCTTCAGCTCGGACCAGATCCTGCAAGAGTGCCGCGGCACGCTGGCTGCTTTCGAGATGCCCGAACGGCTCGAAGTCGTTGCGGCCTTGCCCCACACCGCCAAGGGCGCGCTCGACAGGCGCGCGGTAGCCGAGCAATACGTGCGATGTGCGCGGTCAGATGACGATCCGCTCTGTCGGCGCCGTCCGATCGAAGAACTCGTCGAGGGCTAAGCCTTCTGCCGCGCTGACGAATGCACGGGCCACCACCGAGCCCGGTGTCGCCGCGTGAGTCGCCACCGAGATCTGCGCACTCACGTCCGGCTCGACCAGCCGGACGGCCCTTGCCCTGCCGACCACCGGCATCGCGCGCAACCAGGTATGCGGCACGATGCTCGCCCATGCTCCCACGCCAACCTGTGCGTACAGGGAGGCGACCGAGTCCGTCTCCACCTGCGGGGTCACCGTGACCCCGCTTTGCGCGAACGCGCAGTCGATGACCCGGCGAATCCTCATATCCGGCGTTAACAACACGAGCGGGAGTTGGGCGGCATCCGCCCACGTCATGGTGGGGTCCGGCGGAACTGGTAGGTCGTCGGGTGCTAACAAGATGTATCGCTCTTCGTACAGTGGAACCGCTCGCAAGCAGGACTGCTCCTCGGAGTCGAAATGAGCTATGGCAGCGTCCAATTCGAAGTCAAGCAGCTGGCGGCACAGTTCGGTCGTCGACAACCGAGACTCGACCTGCACTTTGGCCAGTGGGTGCGCCGCGCAGAACGCGGCTACGGGAAGGGTCTGGGTGGTCGAAGCAGTCGGTTCTGTCCCCAGCCGCAGGGTCCCGGTGATGCCCGACTGGACGGCGGCCACCTCCGCCTTAAACGCCTCCTGTTCGGCGAGAATCCGCTTCGCCCAGACCACAAGCCGTTCACCCTCCATCGTGAGACCCTCAAAATTGTGGCCGCGGTTGATCAGGGTGACGTTCAGCTCCCGCTCGAGCTTCGCGATCGACGCCGAGAGCGCGGGTTGCGAGACGTAACAGACCTCGGCCGCCCGGGCGAAGTGTCGTTCTCGAGCGACCGCGACGAAGTACTCCAGTTGTCGGAACAACACGAGCGACGGCCTCCCTTGCAGGTTGGTCTACGGGTCATCGTTGCCCCTCAGTGAACGAACGTCGCCACCGCTGTCGGCAATCAATGCCCCCTGCTAGCTGCAAACTTGCTCGATCCGCGCTGTGCGGGCCGCCTGGCCGGGCAGTATTGGTCAAGGACCGGTCCGCCACGTTCGGGACAGCACAAGCCTCGGGCCGGGCAGAAGGTGGTGAGTCGAGTGCGCGTGGTAGTGGCCGACGACGACTTGTTGCTTCGGGAGGGCTTGGCCAGCCTGCTGGATCGCTCGGGGTTCGAGGTCGTGGGACAGGCCGGTGACGGTCGGGAGTTGCTCGCGATGGTCCGCGAGACCACGCCCGATTTGGTGGTGGCCGATATCCGAATGCCGCCCACCCATACCACCGAGGGACTCGATGCGGCGCGGGTGATCCGCGAGGAGTTCCCTGACATCGCCATCATGGTGCTGTCGGCGCACGTGGATGTCGAACATGCGATGGAATTGTTGGCCAGCGGGCGCAGCATCGGTTACCTGCTCAAGAATCGGGTAACCGATGTGACGGATTTTTTGGACACACTTGAGCGCATCGCCAACGGCGCGTCGGTGGTTGATCCCGCGTTGGTGTCGGAGTTGGTCTCGGCGCGGCGGCGCGATGATCCACTGGCGGCACTGAGTTCCCGGGAGCGTGAGGTGTTGGCGTTGATGGCCGAGGGGCGTTCCAATGCCGGTATCGCCCATCGGATTTGGGTGACCGAAGGCACCGTGGAAAAGCATGTGCGCAGCATCTTGACCAAGCTGGACCTGGCGGAGACCGGCGACGATCACCGCCGGGTGTTAGCGGTGATCACCTTCCTCGAGACGCGCTGACTCTCCTACGAGATCGTGGATGGCGCCGCACGTCAGAGCGGACTTGGACAGGAACCCGACGGCTGGGCTGGTCTCGATCATGTCCGTGTAGTCCTGCGCGGCGTGGGTGGAGATCAGTATCACCGGGGACGGTGAGGGCCCCCCCGTCCGGTGGAGTTGCTCGGCGAGTTCGAAGCCGCTCTCGCCCCCGAGGTTGATGTCGACCAGCGTCACGTCGGGCCGCAATTCGGCGAAAAGCCGAAGCGCGTCAGCACTAGTCGACGCCACGCCGACGACCGTGATGCCCTCGCACTCCAGCAATCCGCACGCGGCCTCCACGAAATCCGCACTGTCGTCGACGATCAGACAGCGCATGGGGTCACTCGCAGCAGCATTTAATCAGCTTCGCAGTGCGGGCCACCGTCCGCATTCCCACTACCTGCAAAATTTTGCGCTCAACAACAGCGGTTGCAGCTAGCGGGTACGTCAAATTCCCCCTACCAGGGGGCAACTGATGGGTATCAGCGTTGCCGACACGGGCTGGCGCGCAGGCAATCCTGGAGGACACCAACGCAGACGCAGATCTGCCGATGCTCGATGAGATTGGAACAGCATGAAAACCACAACACTGGGCCGTAGCGGCCTGAAAGTCTCGCGCATCGCCTTCGGCACCTGGCAGCTCGGCGGCGACTGGGGCGAGTTCGACGAGAACGCCGCTGTCGCCGCGATCCGCCGGGCCCGCGAGCTGGGCGTCAACTTCTTCGATACCGCCCAGGCCTACGGCTTCGGAGCGTCCGAGGCCATTCTGGGTAAAGCGTTGCGCGACGAATTCAGCCGTGACCGCGACGAGCTCGTGATCGCAACCAAAGGCGGTCTGCGCCAAACTGATTCCGGCCTCGTCCGCGATGCAAGTCCGGAATGGCTATGCCGAGGTGTGGACGCAAGCCTCACCGCGCTGGGTACCGACCACATCGACGTGTACCAGGTGCACTGGCCCGACCCCACCGTGCCGGCCGCCGAGACGGCGGGCGCGCTGAGTGACATGATCACCGAAGGAAAGATCGGCCATGTCGGCGTGTCCAATTACAACTCCGCGCAGATGGCCGAGTTCTCCGCGACATTGCCGGTTGAAACTCTGCAGCCGCCGTATCACCTGTTCCGCCGTGAGATCGAGGACGAGGTCCTGCCGTACTGCCGCGACAACAATGTCGGTGTGCTCGTCTACGGGCCGTTGGCACACGGGCTGCTGACCGGAACGCTGAGCGTGCACACCGCTTTCGAGGACGGCGATTGGCGCGGCACCAGCAAGGTCTTCAGGGGCGGCACGTACCGTCGCAACCTGGGTGCGGTGCGTGAGTTGGAAAAGTTCGCCGCCAACCGCGGCATTACCGTCAGCCAGTTGGCCATCGCGTGGACGCTGGCGAACCCAGCCGTGCACGTCGCGATCGTCGGTGCCCGGCAGGTCGGTCACATCGAAGACAGCCTCCGTGCCGTCGACATCTCTCTCACCGACTCGGATCTCGATGAGATCGAATTGATCATGGAAGAGGCCACACCCGTTGCTGGACCGTCCCCGGAGGGCATGCCGTGACCGGGCCCGCGGTGACCGTTGCCGTGCTGGGCACCGGGACGATGGGCGCTCCGATCGCCCGCAACCTGCTTCATGCCGGGTTTGACGTGCGCGTGTGGAACCGCACTGTGGCCAAGGCTGCCATGGTGGGCGTCGATGCACACCGCACGTCCACCCCTGGGGAAGCCGCCGCCGGCGCCGACGTGTTGATCACCATGCTCGCCGACGGCGCCGCCGTCGAGCAGGTCATGACCGGCCCGACAGGTGCGCTGTCCAAGCTTGGGGCGGGTGCGATATGGATCCAGATGAGCACAGTCGGTGCCGAATGGACCGACCGTCTCGCCGGCCTGGTGGCCAGGCATGACGTCGCGTTCGTCGACGCGCCGGTCTCTGGTAGCTCCGCCGCCGCGGACAAGGGCGAACTGGTCATCCTCGCCTCCGGGGCAATAACGATCCGTTCACGGGTAGAGCCAATCTTCGACGTGCTGGGACATCAAACGTTGTGGCTACAGAGCACAGGGGACGGCAGCCGGCTCAAGCTCGCGCTCAACAACTGGTTGGCCGTGCTAGTGGAAGGGATGGTCGAAACGCTCACGCTCAGCGAAGCACTCGGCATCGACCCACGGCTCCTGCTTGAGGCTATTGGCGACGGGCCGATGGCGTCGGACTACGCATTGGCAAAAGGCGCCGCGATGATCAACGCCGAGTTCGCGCCCGGCTTCCCGTTGCGACACGCGACCAAGGACGCCGAACTCGCACTGAGCGCCGCTCACCGTCACGGCGTTGAGCTCCCGCTGACCAGTGCGCTCCTGCCGCGCTGGCACCAGGCCCTCGCAGGCGATCACGGCGGCGACGACGTCGCCTCTGCCGTCACCGCGGCAGCCACAACCGCGTCGCCACCCGGCAGTCTCCTGTCGATCGCTGCGTCATGACGCTGTCTAGTCGTACTGAAATACTCAGTGAAACAACGCATCCCGCGACTGACCCGCATACGTCGCACATCACCAACCGACTGAACTGGCTACGCGCAGGGGTGCTCGGGGCGAACGACGGAATCGTCTCCACCGCAGGCCTCGTGGTGGGCGTAGCCGCGGCCACCACAAACAGTTCGGTGATCTTCACTGCTGGATTGGCAGGCTTGGTCGCTGGCGGCGTCTCGATGGCGCTCGGCGAGTATGTGTCGGTGAGCACACAACGCGACACGCAACGGGCGCTTCTGCAAAAGGAGCGGCAAGAACCAGACGAGATGCCCGAGGCCGAACTCGGCATCGACCCGGGCGATCTGTCCAACCCCTGGCAGGCAGCGCTGTCGTCGGCGGTCGCGTTCACGCTGGGCGCCGTTGTTCCGCTGTTTGCGATTCTGCTTCCGCCCGTCGGCGCCCGCGTCCCCGTGGCCTTTCTGTCGGTGTTGATCGCTCTCGTGTTGACCGGGACCGTGAGTGCGATGCTGGGCGGTGCCCGCAAGAGGCGCGCCGTCGTGCGTGTAGTGCTCGGCGGAGTTCTCGCGATGCTCGTGACCTACGGCATCGGGCAGATGGTCGGAACGACGATTTGAGAGAAGCCTGTGGGCGAGGTGCGCGTGGCAGACAGTTCTGATGCGGGGACGGCGCCGCCATTGATGAGCGCTCGACTGGTCGGACTGTTGGTGCGCCCCACAGCCCCACCGCTCGCCGTCGGCATCGCAGTTGCTGCGTCGCTCATCGTCGCAGAGACACTGCTGGTGTATCTGCTGGAGAAAATCGCCCCGGGCATGACCTTTGGTGTCATCTTCCTGCTCGGAGTTCTCGTCGTATCCGCCAGCTGGGGGTTCGGGCTCGCGGTGACGACGACGTTGGCCAGCGCGCTTGTCTACGCCTTCGTCCATCTCGGGGCCGACGGCAGCATCTTCCCTATCACCGGCCAAGACTGGGTGACCATCATCATCTTCCTGCCCATCGCGCTATTGGCGAATGTGCTTGCGGGCCAGGCGCGATTGCTCGCCGCGGAAGCAGATCAGCGCCGCCGGGAAGCAGAGGCAAGCCGAGATGAGCTCCGTGTGCTCGCTGACCAGCAGGCCGCGCTGCGCCGCATTGCCACGCTGGTGGCGCGTGCCGTCGAACCCTCCGAGGTGTTCTCAGCCGTTACAGAGGAATTGGCGCGGTGCCTTGGAGTTACCCACGCAACTCTGGTGCGCTTCGAGGCCGACGGCGCGGCAGTACTGCTCGCCAGCCACGACGACCGCGGGTCGCAGAAGAAGATTCCGGTGGGTAAGCGTTTTTCGTTCGATGGCGCAAGCGTTCCGGCGGTGGTATTTCGCACCGGCCGCGCCGCCCGGCGAGACAGTCACGAGAATGCGCCCTCCCCAGAAATCCAGTACATCCATGAGCTCGGTCTGCGCTCAGGCGTCGGTGTGCCGATCGTTGTGGCCGGCCGGCTATGGGGCGCGGCCAATGTCGGATCGTCGCAACCTGAGCCGCTACCTGCCGATACCGAGGCACGCGTCGGGGACTTCGCGGACCTGGTCGCGACAGCGATCGCCAACGCCGACGCCCGCTCCGAGCTCACGGCTTCTCGGGCCAGGATCGTCGCGGCCTCTGACGCCGCCCGGCGCCGATTCGAACGCGACCTGCACGACGGTGCACAACAGCGGCTCGTGTCGCTGGGGCTCCAGCTGCGCACGGCTGAAGCGTCGTTGCCGCCCGAATGCCAGGCGTTGAGGGCACAGATTTCTGACATCGTTACCGGCCTGGGGGGTGTATCGGAAGATCTCCAAGAGATATCGCGCGGTATTCATCCGGCAATCTTGTCGAGAGGTGGACTGGGCCCAGCGCTGAGAACTCTGGCTCGTCGCTCCGCCGTTCCGGTGGAGCTGCGCCTCGGCATTGACCGACGGTTGCCCGAGTCGGCCGAAGTGGCCGCCTATTACGTTGTCGCGGAAGCGCTCACGAATGCAGCGAAGCACGCGCAAGCGTCCGAGGTGCGGGTAACTGTCGAATCCGATGGCGCGAACTTGCGACTCTCGATTTCCGACGACGGAGTTGGCGGCGCCGACTCGCACAAGGGGTCCGGACTGATCGGGTTGATCGACCGAGTCGAGGCGCTCGGGGGACAGCTGCGGATTTCCAGCCTTGTCGGGAGCGGCACATCACTTCTGGCGACGATCCCGTTCGACGGATCTTGACCGTCATACGTTGCCGCCGCGGCTGATTCCGGGTAGCAGGGACGCATCGTTGGGTGCAAGCGCTGACGACACGACTCTGCCCGAGCGCGACTCTGGAAGTGCAAGAGACAGATTCGCCGGTTTACCGATCACAGCTAGGCCGGCTATCACGAGAGAGTGCAACTATGCGAATGAAACTGACCCACATCACGCCGCTGTTGGCTGCGGGCGCTGCTGCGGCGGCGATCGCCGCGGCACCAACCGCCGCGGCCACGCCGGCTGCGGCAGAATTGGCCGCCCCATCGGCAGCGGTGACGAGCCAGGTCGCCCCCGCCGCCTTCCATGGCGGCGGGGGCTTTCACGGCGGTGGCTTTCACGGCGGTGGCTTCCACGGCGGTGGCTTCCACGGTGGCGGCTTCCACGGCAATCACTACGGCTGGGGCTGGCACCCTTGGGGATGGCCGTGGGGCCGGCCCTGGTAGCGATCAATGACGATGGCGGAAGCGGTGTTTGACATCGCTTCCGTCGTCGTTGCGTACCCATTCGTTGCACTTCTGCGGTGCACGCTGACAGGTACACGGAGATTCCCGGTGGCGGCCCCACAGATGGGTGGCAGCAGTGACGACATGGCCTCGTTCAGAGACAACTCTGGAACACGGACAGACACAAACGACTATCAAAGGAGTGCCACCATGCGAATCAAACTGAGTTACATGACCCCATTGTTGGGTGCGACTGCTGCCGCTGTTGCCATCGTCGTCGCACCGATGGCGGCCGCCGCCCCGGCCGGGCCGGGTGCAATCCAGGAGTCCTGCGGCCCAAGCGGTTCGGGAACCGTGTGTCAATCGCCGGGCAACGCCGAGATCAACGACTCGCCTCCGCCTGTCAACTTTTATCCCTACGGCGGCGATGCCTTTCTGCTCGGCGGAGGCGGGTTCGGCGGCGGCGGATTCCACGGCGGTGGTGGCGGCGGACACCGGTAGCAATCAATGACCTTGCGGGGGCGCCGGTGTGGCATTTGTTGGCACGCGGGCGCCCGCGGCATTGGCCGCTCAGAACATTCCTGCTTGCGGGAGGATTGATTCGTGCCAGCAGTGACGACAGGCCCTAATCCGCACACAATTCTGGAACTCATACACATCATCTAGCCATCGAAGGAGAGCCACCATGCAACTCGGATTGCACTACATCGCACCGCTTTTAGCGACGGGAGCTGCTGCGGTAGCCATCGCCGCTGCCCCTTTGGCCGCCGCCGCGCCGTCGGCGCCGGGTGATAACACTCAGACTCAACAGTCCTGCGCTAACTTGGGGGGCACGCAAACCGAATGCCAGGCGCCCGGCAATGTGCAGGTCAACGACCCGCCGCCGCAGGTCGACTACTTCCCCCACCCCCGCGGCGGCCCCTCAACCTCTCTCAGTCCACCGGCTGCTA
>Ga0114129_10001009_pt1 | contig 36681 bp, 31 predicted proteins | sample RhiMetdeltSRZDD1_FD_80071 | JGI IMG/M metagenome (GOLD analysis project Ga0114129, IMG submission 80071) | Populus rhizosphere microbial communities from Tennessee, USA - Rhizosphere MetaG P. deltoides SRZDD1 (version 2) (version 2) | ecosystem: Host-associated > Plants > Roots > Rhizosphere >...
AATCAGACCTGAGAACGTTCCGCACCCGCTTCGGCATCCCGGTATCGGATGACGAGATCGCGGATGCGCCGTTCTATCGTCCGCCCGACGACAGCGTCGAGCTCGAGTACCTGCGCGAGCGCCGCAAAGCGCTCGGCGGCTTCATGCCCGTGCGCAAGGAAGCCGTCAAGCCGATCGAGCCGCCGGCACAGGAGGTCTTCGAGGAGTTCTACAAGGGCACGGCCGGCCGCAAGGCGTCGACGACGATGGTGTTCGTGCGCGTGCTGTCGAAGCTGCTCCGCGACAAGGAGATCGGCCACCTGGTCGTCCCCATCGTCCCGGACGAGGCGCGGACCTTCGGCATGGAGTCGCTGTTCCGCGCGGTCGGCATCTACTCCCACGTTGGACAGAAGTACGAGCCGGTCGACATGGACACCCTCCTTTATTACAAGGAGGCGCAGGACGGTCAGATCCTCGAGGAGGGCATCACCGAGGCCGGCTCGCTGTCGTCATTCATCGCGGCGGGCACGGCGTACGCCAACCACGGCGTCAACACGATCCCGTTCTTCATCTACTACTCGATGTTCGGGTTCCAGCGCGTCGGCGATCTGATCTGGGCGGCCGGCGACTCCCGCACCCGGGGGTTCCTGCTCGGCGGCACGGCGGGCCGTACCACCCTGGCCGGTGAAGGCCTGCAGCATCAGGACGGCCACACGCACGTGATGTCGTTGTGCGTGCCGAACTGTGTGTCCTACGACCCGGCCTACGCCTACGAGCTCGCGGTGATCATCGAGGATGGCATCCGGCGGATGTACAAGGAGCAGGAGCACATCTTCTACTACATCACCGTGATGAACGAGCAGTACGAGATGCCGCCGATGCCCGAGGGCTCCCGCGACGGCATCCTCAAGGGGATGTACAAGCTGCGCGCGGCCGAGAACGGCAAAGCGAAGCTGAAGGCGCAGCTCCTCGGCAGCGGCGCGATCCTCAACGAGGTGCTCGCGGCACAGAAAATGCTCGAAAAGTACGACGTGGCGGCGGACGTCTGGAGCGTGACCAGCTACCAGGAGCTCTATCGCGACGGCCACGCCTGCGATCGCTGGAACATGCTGCATCCCGATCAGGACCCGCGGAAGCCGTACGTGACGCAGTGCTTCGAGAACGCACCCGGCGTCTTCGTGGCGGCGTCTGACTATCTGAAGATCCTGCCCGATTCGATCGATCAGTGGATGCCGCGGCGGATGCGGTCGCTCGGTACCGACGGCTTCGGCCGCAGCGAAGATCGGGCGTCGCTGCGCAATCACTTCGAGGTGGATGCGAAGTTCGTCACCCTGGCAACGCTTGCCGAGCTGGCCCACGCCGGGCAGCTCGATCGCAAAGTGATCGCGAAGGCTGCGAAGGAGCTGGGGATCGATACGGAGAAGCGCGAACCCGCGAAGGCCTGAGGCGTTCTCACTGACTGCGAATCTACATGCCCACCGAATTCAAGATCCCTGAGCTCGGGGAAAACGTAACCGCCGGCGACGTGGTCCGGGTGCTGGTGAAGGCCGGCGACACCATCGAGAAGGACCAGCCCGTTCTCGAGCTCGAAACCGACAAGGCGACGATTGAAGTGCCGTCGAGCGTCAGCGGCACGATCCAGGACGTCAAGGTCAAGCAGGGCGACAAGGTCAAGGTGGGGCAGGTCGTGCTCACGGTCGGCGATGGCGCGGGGGCGGCGGCCAAACCGGCCGAGAAACCTGCGGCAGCGAAGGCCGGGGCCGGACCGGGTGAGGGTGCGGCGAAAGCGCCGGCCGCCGAGCAGTCCAAGGAAGCGGCAGCCGACAAAGCGCCGAAGCCGAAGGCGCAGCCGGCGGGCGCCGCCGAGGAAGGCGGCCTGAGTCAGGCCGCGACCCCGGAGCGCACGGACGAAGAACGGCAAGGAGAAGACGAGGGCAAGCCCCGGCAAAGACCGCGCGGCGAGGTTGTAGACATCAACCGCGGTGCGCGCGGCGGTCAGCCGCAGCAACCGGCGCCGGCAGAAGCGGAGGCCCCGCGCCGGCCCGCGGCACCGGCGGCCCCGTCAGTGCGCCGGCTGGCGCGCGAGCTCGGCGTCGACATCGCCCTGGTCACCGGCAACGGTCCCGAAGGACGTATCAGCATCGAGGACGTTCAGCTCTACGTGAAGAACGCCCTCGGCAACATCCAGGCCGGCGGCGGCGCACCCGCTCGCGTCGAGACACCGCTTCCTGATTTCACCAAGTGGGGCGAGGTCGAGCGCAAGCCGATGAGCAACATCCGCCGCAAAACGGCGGAGCACCTCGGTCACGCGTGGAACGTCATCCCGCACGTCACCCAGCACGATCGCGCGGACATCACCGCGGTCGAGGGGCTGCGCAAGCGCTACGCGCCGCAGGCGGAGAAGGCGGGCGGCAAGCTGACCATGACCGCGATTGCGCTGAAGATTGTCGCCGGCGCGCTGCAGCGGTTCCCGCAGTTCAACAGCTCGATCGATATCGGGCGCAACGAGATCATCTACAAGAAATCGATTCACGTCGGTGTGGCCGCCGACACGCCGCGCGGCCTGCTGGTGCCGGTGATTCGCGACGTCGATCGCAAGGGCATCTTCGACCTGTCGAAGGAGCTCGCGCAGGCATCCGAGAAGGCACGCGGCGGCAAGCTGGGCCTCGATGACATGCAGGGCGCGGGCTTCACGATCACGAATCTCGGCGGCATTGGCGGCACGTCGTTCACGCCGATCGTGAACTGGCCCGAAGTTGCGATTCTTGGAGTCTCGCGCGGCACCTGGGAGCCGGTGTGGCGCCCGGCAAGCGTCGAAGACGAGGGCACGTTCGAGCCGCGCCTGATGCTGCCGCTGTCGCTGTCCTACGATCATCGCGTCATCGACGGCGCGGATGCGGCCCGTTTCCTCCGCTGGGTCTGTGACGCGTTCGAGCAGCCGTTCGTCCTCTCGCTGTGACCACCTCTTCTTCCAATCCTCACGTCGTCGTCATTGGCGCTGGTCCCGGGGGTTACGCGGCGGCGTTCTACGCCGCGGACCTCGGCATGAAGGTGTCGCTCGTCGACCCGGCCGAGAACCCGGGCGGCGTCTGTCTTTATCGCGGGTGCATTCCGTCGAAGGCGCTCCTGCACGTCGCCAAGCTGGTCGAGGAGGCGAAGCATGCCGAAGCCTGGGGCGTGAAGTTCGGAGCCCCGGCGATTGACCTGGACCGGTTGCGCGGGTTCAAGCAGAAGGTCGTGAACCAGCTCACGGGCGGGCTCGGCCAGCTGTCGAAGCAGCGCAAGATCTCGTACGTTCGCGGCACCGCTGCGTTTCGCGACGCCCGCATGGTCGAGATCACGGCGGAAGACGGGAAGAAGAGCACGCTCGGGTTCGATTACGCGGTCATCGCGACTGGCTCGCGGCCGGCGACCGTGCCCGGGATCTCGATTGACAGCCCGAGACTGATGGACTCGACCGGCGCGCTCGAGCTGCCGGACGTTCCCAAGTCGCTGCTCGTCGTTGGCGGCGGCTATATCGGTCTCGAGCTCGGCAGCGTCTATGCCGCGTTGGGCACGAGGGTCACGGTGGTCGAGATGACGCCGGGCCTCCTGCCCGGGGCGGATCGCGATCTGGTCAACATCCTCGCGAAGCGGATCGAGAAAATCTGCGAGGCCGTCCTGCTCAACACGAAGGTCGTGTCGATGAAGGAGGCCGGCCAGGGGATCGCGGTGATGTTCGAGGGAGAAGGGCTGGGTAATCGGCCGAAGGAGCAGACCTTCGATCGCGTGCTCGTCTCGATTGGCCGGCGGCCCAACGGTGCGGTGCCAGGGCTCGACAAGACCCGCGTGAAGGTGAACCAGCGCGGCTACATCGAGGTGGACGAGAAGCTCCAGACCGCCGAGCCGTCGATCTATGCGATTGGCGACGTGGTCGGCGAACCGATGCTCGCGCACAAGGCGTCGCACGAAGGCCGCGTGGCGGTGGAGGCGATTGCCGGCGAGAAGGTCGCGTTCGAGCCGCTCGCGATCCCGGCGGTCGTGTTCACGGACCCGGAGCTGGCGTGGGCCGGCCTGACTGAAGGCGACGCTCAGAAGCAGGGCCGCAAGGTCACGGTCGCCCGCTTCCCGTGGGCCGCATCCGGCCGCTCGCTCACCCTCGATCGGACCGACGGGCTCACCAAGCTGGTGATCGACCCGGAGACGACTCGCATCCTCGGTGTCGGGATCGTGGGGCCAGGAGCCGGCGAGCTGATCGCCGAAGGCGCGCTCGCGATCGAGATGGGCGCGAACGCGACCGATCTCAAAATGACGATCCATCCGCACCCAACGCTGTCCGAGACCCTCATGGAGTCCGCCGAGGTGTTCTTCGGGCACGCGACGCACGTCTACCGACCGAAGCGCTCATAGCGGCGGCGTTCGCATTTACAAACCTCAAACAAGAGGGCAAGGAGGTCAGGAGAGGTCTTTTTCAAACCATCCTCCTGACCTCCTTGCCCTCTTGTTAAGAATTAGTTCCGAGCGAGACGTCGCGCCGTGGCGAAGACTGAGGCCAGCATCTCCGGCGTCAGCTTCTTCGTGTTCGTGTTCTGGCGACTCGGGTGATAGGACGCGATCACGGCCGGTCCACCGACAGGTTTGTAGACGAGCCCATGCCCGAACACCGGACGCTCAGCGGGCCGGACGCCGCGATCTTTCAGCAGGCGCCACGCGGCCTCGAATCCAATCTTTCCCAGCGCGATGATGACGCGAACGCGTGAGAGTGCGGCGGTCTCGGCGACCAGGTGCGGGTGGCAGGCGGCGATCTCCGCGGGCGTCGGCTTGTTGTCCGGCGGCGCGCAGCGGACGGCGGCGACGATATAGGCGTCGGTCAGCGCGAGGCCGTCATCGATGCGTTGCGAGGTCGTGATGTTCGCGAAGCCCGCGCTGTGCATGGCGGTCATCAGGAAATCGCCCGATCCATCGCCGGTGAAGACGCGGCCCGTCCGATTGGCGCCGTGCGCCGCGGGCGCGAGCCCCAGCACCAGCACCCGCGCATTCGGATCGCCGAAGCCGGGCACCGGCCGTCCCCAGTAAGTGTCGTTGCGGTGCGCCGCCTTCTTTTCCGCGGCGATGCGCACACAGTAGGTGCGCAGCCGTTCGCAGCGCGTGCAGGTGACGATGTCGTGGTGAATGGACGCGAGCTTCACCGAGGGCGAGCTTCGAGGGCTTCGGTCTGCTCGTGGGCGTGGTAGGAGCTGCGCACCAGCGGCCCTGACTCGACGTGCCCGAGCCCGAGCTCGAGGCCGATCCGCTTCAGCTCCGCGAATTCAGCGGGACTGTAGTAACGCTCCATCGGCACATTGGCCAGCGAGGGCCGGAGATACTGCCCGATGGTGACGATCCGGCAGCCGACAGAGCTCAGGTCGCGCAGCGTCTGCACGACCTCGTCCCATTGTTCGCCGAGGCCAACCATGAGGCCCGACTTCGTTGGAATGTCCGGGGCATATCTCCGGGAACGATCGAGCAGCTGCAGGGCACGTTCGTAGCGGCCGCCGGGGCGCGCGGTCCGATAGAGCCGCGGCACGGTCTCGATGTTGTGATTCAGCACATCGGGGCGCGCGTCGAGCACCGTGTGCAGCGGCGTTTCTTCCCCCTTGAAGTCCGGGATCAACACCTCGATGCGGCAGTGCGGCAGCCGCGTGCGGGTTTCGGTGATCGTCCTCGCGAAATGTCCTGCCCCGCAATCTTCGAGGTCGTCGCGATCGACCGAGGTCACCACCACATAGTCGAGGCCCATCGCATGAATGGCGCTCGCGACCTTGATCGGCTCACCCTGATCGGGCGGCGCCGGCTTGCCGTGCTTGACGTTGCAGTACCCACACGACCGCGTGCACGTATCGCCGAGGATCATGAACGTGGCGGTGCCATGGTGCCAGCATTCCCCGATGTTCGGGCAATTCGCTTCCTCGCACACCGTGTGGAGCCCGAGCTCCCGCATGATGCCCTTCAGGCGCAGGTAGTTCTCCGACCCCGGCGCACGAACCTTGAGCCACTCGGGCTTGGGCACGCGCGCAACCGTCTCAGCGCGCTTCCTGCGCCCACGAATGAACGTGAGAGGAGCAGTGGACACTGACTAGTAATTATATGATCTCGATTATGTCTCGCCTCTCCATCACCTGGCTCGGCCATGCGACGTTCATCATCACCACGCCTGGCGGTAAACGCATCGTCACCGACCCCTGGCTCGAGGGAAATCCGATGTGTCCCGCCGATCGCCGGCGGATCGACGCCGCGGATCTCATTCTCCTGACCCACGGCCACTCCGATCACTCCGGCGATGTCGTCGGTGTCGCCCGCGCGACCAACGCGCCGGTCGTGGCGGTGCACGAGCTCTCGATCTGGCTGCAGAAGAAGGGATTGCAGAACGTCGTGGGCATGGGCGTCGGCGGCACCGTGAACGTAGCCGGTCTCGAAGTCAGCATGGTCCCTGCCGTCCACACCAGCAGCGTGGTCGAGAACGATCAGATTCTCTATCTGGGCGTTCCCACAGGCTTCGTGGTGAAGATGGAGGATGGCCGCTCGTTCTACTTCGCGGGCGACACAGCCCTGTTCGGCGACATGCGGCTGATCGGGGAAGTGCACAAACCGGAGATTGCCTTCCTGCCCATCGGCGATCACTACACGATGGGCCCGGACGCTGCGGCCCGCGCCGCAGCGCTCCTCGGTGTGCGCCAGGTGGTCCCGATGCATTTCGGCACGTTCCCCGTCCTGACCGGAACGCCCGATCGCCTGAAGCGCCTGGTCGAGCCCGCCTCGGTCGACGTGCTCGTGCTGAAGCCGGGGGAGACGGCGTCTTAAGAGCCGGGGGCTCGGGGGTTCGGGGGCTCGCGGGTTCGGAAGGCCGGTGTATCTCGAGATAACTAGCCGCTTGGAGCTGCCACTACTGCCTCTTAATATCACCGGCTCTCCGAGCCCCCGAACCCCCGAACCCCCGGATTAATAAGCGTCAGAGATGACTCCCATGAGTTCTTTCTGCAGGCGCGACTTGAAACGGCCCTTTACAATTACCTCGTATGACCCATCTACGCTCCAACGCCACATCCCGCACGCTCACTGTCGTCCTGTCTGAATCGGACTGGCAGGCGCTCCGCGCGGTTGAGCCCGACGCCGTCGGCTGGCTGCAGGAGAGGATCCGTGAGCGCCTGGGGGCGGCCGCGCAAGATGAAAAGCCGGCTGCGTCCCATCGCGCCCCTGCTACGCCGTCCGGCTGGGGTGAGGACGTTTTCTCGTAACGCGGGCGCGATAGCTCATCTCCGATCTCTGCCATCGGCCATGTAGTAGGCTTGGCCGATGGAGACCGCTGGCCCGGCCGCTCCTCCTGCGCCGGTCGATTTCGAACGTACCCCGGAGACCTACCAGCACTGGCGGTTGACCTTCGAAGGGCCGGTTGCGACCCTCTCGATGGACGTCCGGGAGGACGGCGGCCTTCGGCCTGATTACCGGCTGAAGCTCAACTCTTACGACCTCGGCGTCGATATCGAGCTGGCGGATGCCATTCAGCGCATCCGCTTCGAGCACCCCGAGGTCCGCACGGTCGTCATCACCAGTCTGAAGGAGCGGGTGTTCTGCGCCGGCGCGAACATCTTCATGCTGCGCGGATCGACGCATGCGTGGAAGGTGAACTTCTGCAAGTTCACCAACGAGACGCGCCTCGCCATCGAAGACGCCAGCGCGCATTCCGGACTCCGCTTCATCGCTGCCCTCAACGGCATCTGCGCCGGTGGCGGCTACGAGCTGGCCCTCGCCTGCGACGAAATCCTGCTCGTGGACGACGGCAACTCGGCGGTCAGCCTGCCGGAGACGCCGCTGCTCGGTGTTTTGCCGGGCACGGGCGGACTGACGCGCGTGGTCGACAAGCGCAAGGTCCGTCGCGATCTCGCTGATGTCTTCGGCACGGTCGCCGAAGGCGTGAAGGGCCGGCGAGCGGTCGAGTGGCGGCTGGTCGACGCCGTCTATCCGACCAGCCAGTTCAAGACGCGAGTCGCGCAGCGCGCGACCGAGTTGGCGATGGCATCCGATCGGCCGGACCGCGGGCCCGGGATTCGATTGAACCCGCTGTCTCCCGCCCTCGGGGATTCGAGCATCACCTACAGCTCGGTCAAGGTTGAATTCGATCGCCCGGCGCGCGTCGCGACGTTGACCGTCTCGGCGCCCGACGATTCCCGGCTCTCGACGCCGGACGAGATGGTCGCTGAAGGCGATCGTTACTGGCCGCTGCGTGCGTTCCGCGAGCTCGACGACGCGCTGCTTCGCCTGCGCTTCAACGAGCCGACCATCGGAACGATCATCGTGAAGACCAGCGGTGATGCCACGCAGGTGCTCGCGGTCGATGCCGCGCTGATTGCGCACCAGAACCACTGGTTCGTCCGCGAAATCACCAACTTCATCAGGCGCACGCTGAAGCGGATGGACCTCACGTCGCGGAGCTTCTTTGCGCTAATCCAGCCGGGGAGCTGCTTCGCGGGCACGCTGTTCGAGCTGGCCCTGGCTTCCGATCGTTCGTACATGCTCGACGATCCCGAGCAGACCAATACGATTTCGCTCTCGGCCATGAATGCCGGCCCGTTGACGATGAGCAACGGGTTGACCCGCCTGCAGACGCGGTTTCTCGCCACGCCGGACGTTGTCGCGGAGCTGCTCGAGGAGAATGAACCATTCGACCCCGCCGCTGCGCTCGACGCCGGATTGGTGTCGTTCGCGCCTGACGACCTCGATTGGGACGACGAAGTCCGGCTGGCGATCGAAGCCCGCGCGGCGCTGTCGCCCGACGCCCTGACCGGCATGGAAGCCAATCTCCGGTTCGCCGGTCCCGAAACGATGGAGACGAAGATCTTCGGCCGCCTCACGGCGTGGCAGAACTGGATCTTCACCAGGCCCAACGCGGTGGGTGAGAAGGGCGCGTTGACGTCTTATGGATCGCAGTCGAGGCCGGAGTTCGATTTTGGGAGGACATAGATCGCAGCCCGCAGCCCGCCGTCCGCGGCCCGTTCTTATCCCGATTGCATCCGGGCTGCGGACCGCGGACTGCGGACCGCGGAAGCCTGAAAGCTGCAAATGATCTCACCCGAAAAAATCCCCAATAACGTCAACCTTTCGAGCAACAAGCGGCTGCAGCGGGCGCTCGAGCACTGGCAGCCGCAGTACATCCAGTGGTGGCGCGACATGGGACCGCAGGGGTTCCAGGACTACCACCAGGTTTACGTGCGGACGGCGGTCAGTGTCGATCCGTCGGGCTGGGCGCATTTCGAGTTCGTCAAGCTGCCGGAGTACCGGTGGGGCATTTTTCTCGCGGATCCTGTCCACGATCGCCGGATCGGGTTCGGCGATTTTGCCGGCCAGCCGGTCTGGCAGGAAGTGCCGGGCGAGTTCCGTAACCAGCTGCGGCGGCTGATCGTCACGCAGGGAGACACCGAGCCGGCGAGTGTCGAGCAGCAGCGCTGGCTCGGACAGCGGTGCCCGAGCCTGTACGACCTGCGAAACCTGTTTCAGGTGAACGTCGAGGAGGGGCGGCATCTCTGGGCAATGGTGTATCTGCTTCACTCGTACTTCGGCCGGGACGGCCGTGACGAGGCCGAAGAGCTGCTGGCGCGGCAGAGCGGCAACCGCGACAAACCCAGGATCCTGGACGCCTTCAACGAGCCGATCGACAACTGGCTCGATTTCTTCATGTTCACGATGTTCACGGATCGTGATGGCAAATCGCAGCTGCTCTCATTGTCCGAGAGCTCGCTCGATCCGCTGTCACGGACGACGCGGTTCATGCTGACCGAAGAAGCCCACCACATGTTCGTGGGCGAGACCGGTGTCGGCCGCATCATCGAACGGACCTGCCAGCTCCTGAGGCAGGCGGGGTTCTCGGAGGACGTGCGGAGGCTCGGCGGCATCGACGTGCCGACGATTCAGAAGTTCATCAATCTCTGGTTCAGCCTTTCGCTCGATCTGCACGGGAACGAAATCTCGACCAATGCCGCGTCCTACTTCGCCAACGGCCTGAAAGGGCGCGCGCAGGAGGAGAAGTGGGACGACCATCTGGTCACCGACCAGGTCTACGAGCTGGAGGTGGCGACCTCCGGCGGCCATCTCGACCGGCGCGCGATCCCGATGCGGACGGCGATGAACGAGGTGCTGCGCGACTGGTACGTCGGCGATTGTCAGGCCGGCGTCGATCGCTGGAACCGCATCTTCGAGAAGCACGGGATGTCCGAACGGCTGCGATTGCCGGACAGGAAATTCAACCGCGGCATCGGGATGTTCTCGTCGCTCCGGTTCGATCCGGACGGCGCCCCCGTGTCCGACGAGAACTGGCAGCGGCGAAAGCACGAGTGGCTGCCGTCCGAAGGCGACCGCGAGTATCTCCTGAGCATCATGGCCGAGCCGGTCTACGAGCCTGGCAAGTTCGCGAACTACATTGCGCCGCCGTTGCGCGGCATCAACCGGATGCCGATTGATTTCGAGTATGTGAGGACAGAGGCGTAGGCCTAGGAGCGCCAGCTTGAGCTCGGCAACGATTACCGCGAATCAGCTCTTCATCAACAACGAATGGCGCCCTTCCTCGTCCGGCAAGACGATGCCCGTCGTCAATCCGGCGACTGAAGAGGTGATCGCGGAAGTTCCTTCCGCTGACAGGGGCGACGTCGATCTCGCGGTTGCCGCGGCCCGGGCGGCGCTCGCCGGGCCTTGGAGCAAGCTGTCGGCGCGGGAGCGCGGGCGGCTCGTTCGCAGGCTGGGCGAGCGGCTGATGGAGCGTGCCGACGACGTCGCCCGGCTCGAGACGCTTCACAACGGCAAGCCGATCAGCGAATCGCGGCAGATCGAGATCCCGGCGGCCGCGGAATGCTTCGAGTATTACGGCGGGTGGTCGGACAAGGTGATGGGCGAGACCATCCCGGTCAAGGGCAACCATCTCACTTACACCTTGCGCGAGCCGGTCGGCGTGGTCGCGGCGATCGTTCCCTGGAACTTTCCGCTGTTGCTCGCCGCATGGAAAATCGCGCCCGCGCTGGCCTGCGGGAACGTCGTGATCGTGAAACCCGCGAGCCAGACGCCGCTGACCGCTCTCGCGCTTGGCGAGCTCGCGATGGAAGTAGGCTTCCCGCCCGGTGTTCTCAACGTGGTCACTGGCGCCGGTTCGATTGTCGGGCAGGCGCTCGTAGAGCACCCTGGAATCGACAAGATCGCCTTTACGGGCGACACCAGCACCGGGCGCTCGATCATGCGGGGCGCTGCCGACACATTGAAGAAGATCACCCTCGAGCTCGGGGGCAAGTCTCCGAACATCGTGCTGGCCGACGCCGACATCGACGCCGCTATCCGCGGGGCGACGATCGGCATCTTCTACGGAAAGGGCGAGGTCTGCGCCGCCGGTTCACGTCTGCTCGTCGATCGTTCGATCAAGGATGAGTTCCTGGACAAGCTTGCCGCGCGCGCGAACAAGATGGTGCCCGGCGATCCGCTCGATCCAAAGACCCGCTACGGCGCGATTTCGTCGCGCAAGCAGCTCGATACGGTGCTGCGCTACATCGAGTCCGGCAAGACCGAAGGGGCCACGCTGCTGGCAGGAGGCGCGCGCGCCGACATCGGCACCGGTAAGGGCTACTTCGTGCAGCCGACGGTGTTCAGCGATGTCAAACCGTCGATGACGATCTCGCGGGAGGAGATCTTCGGTCCCGTTCTCGCCGCCATCGATTTCGCCGACCTGGACGAGGCGATCGCGACCGCGAACGATACGCCCTACGGCCTCGCGGCCGGCGTCTGGACGCGCGACATCAAGAAGGCCCATTACGTCGCCCGTCAGCTGCAGGCGGGCACGGTCTGGGTCAACACCTACAACGTGTACGACACCGCCGCTCCGTTCGGCGGCTACAAGCAGAGCGGATTCGGCCGCGAGATGAGCGCTCACGCGCTCGAGCACTACACACAAGTCAAGTCGGTGTGGGTGGATCTGTCGTGAATCAGCTGTCCGCGGCCCGCGATCCGCGATCCGCCAGTCCCGAATCGGCTCCAATCCGTCGCGCGGACTTTCCGATCCTGGAGACATGCACCTATCTGGTCAGTCATTCGCTCGGCGCGATGCCGGCGGGTGCGGTTGCAGGCGTCCAGGCGTTTGCTGATGCGTGGATGACGCGTGGCGTGCGGGCCTGGTCCGAAGGCTGGTGGGAAATGGGGCGGACCGTGGGCGACCTGCTGGCACCAATTATTGGCGCGCCGGCAGGGTCCATCTCGATGCACCAGAACGCCAGCGTCGCGCAGGGCATCATCGGCTCGTGTTTCCGTTACGACGGTCCGAGGCGGAAGATCGTCCTCACCGACCTCGAGTTCCCGACCAACATCTACCTCTTCGAAGGCTTCCGCCGGTACGGCGCCGACGTCGTCATCGTTCCGGGCGAGGACGGCATCCGCACGAACCTCGCGCGCCTGCTCGATGCCATCGACGAGCGGACCATCCTCGTGCCGTTGTCGCTGGTGCTGTTTCGGAGCAGCTATATCCAGAATGCGCGGGCGGTGATTGAAAAGGCGCATCGCGTCGGTGCCCACGTCATCCTCGATATCTATCAGGCGGCCGGAGTGGTTCCGGTGGATCTTCAGGCGCTCGGCGCGGATTTCGCCGTCGGGGGATCGGTGAAATGGCTGTGCGGCGGCCCCGGCGCGGGCTATCTCTACGTCCGGCCCGACCTGGCCCCGGCGCTGCAGCCGGCGTTCGTCGGCTGGGCTGCGCACGCCGAGCCCTTCGAATTCGAGGCCGCGCCGATTCGGTACGCCGATGCGCCCGAGCGATTCCAGAGCGGCACCCCTAACGTGCCCGCGCTGTATGCGGCTCGCGCCGGGTACGAGATCGTGGCCAACATCGGCGTCGACGTGATCCGCGCCCGCTCGCTGCGCCTGACACGTCGCCTGATTGAGCACGCCGGCGCGGCGGGTTTCCGCGTCAACACGCCCGACGACGACACGGAGCGCGCAGGGGTCGTGATCGTGGACGTGCCCGACGGCTACGCCGTCACGCAGGAATTGATTCGCCGGGAAGTCATCGTGGACTATCGGCCAGGCGCGGGAATTCGGATCTCACCGCACTTCTACAACACCGAGCAGGAAATCGATCACGCGATGGACGTACTGCGCGACATCGTCGCTCGGCGCCGCTGATCGCGCTGAGCTGCGTCGATTAGCGATCTGCCGGCAGACGCCGACAGACGCCGACAGATTGCTAATCCAAGCGGCCTGTTGTAAGTAAACATCGGCGCGAGCGAAGCGAGCGCTGGCAGCCATGGGGGTGCCCGCCTCCGCTGGTCGCTTCAATGCGCGCGACCAGCTACGGCGAGGTCTCGCCGTAGCGCGCGTGAACTATCCGCGCGCGGAGGCGGAGGGCCCGGCGAAACAAACCAATAAATGCTGATCGAGTCCTCCGGGCCACCCCACTGCCCGACCCCACCGGCTATTTCGGCAGCGCAAACGCCACATACACGCCGCCGCGCGGCCCGCGCGACTTGCCACCGCTGGCCGCGATCACCACGAACTGACGGCCGCCGCTTTCGTAGGTGGCTGGTGTCGCGTTCCCCGAAAACGGCAGCGTGGTTTCCCAGAGCAGTGCGCCGTTTGTCTTGTCGTACGCGCGGAACTTGCGATCGTGGTTCGTGGCACCGATGAAGAGGAGGCCGCCGGCCGTGACGATCGGTCCGCCATAACTTTCGGTGCCGGTGTTCTTCAGGCCTTTCTCGGCAAGTTCCGGATACTCACCAAACGGGACCTTCCAGGCGTACTCACCGGTATTCAGGTTGATCGCGTTCAGCGTGCCCCATGGAGGGGCGACCGCAGGGTAGCCGTCCGGATCGAGAAACTTGGGATAGCCGGTAAAGCGATACTTCTCGTAGGTGGGCGTGATGACGGGCGCGTCGGTGGGCACGTCCTCACCGGTGAGCACGAACTGCACGATCGCGTTGAGTGCGGACTGCTGGAGGCTGTTGAAGGCGGGCATCCGGCCCGATCCCTTCTGGATCACCGCGACGATTTCCGCGCGTGACTTGCGTTCGGCAATCCCGATCAACGATGGCAACTGCGGTGGCGTGCCCTGTCGATCGTCCCGATGACAGCTCGCGCAGTCGCGCAGATACAACGCCCTGCCACTCTGGCCCGCATCATCAGGCGCCAGCGTCCCGGTCCAGGCGAGATCGTTGGCGTTCACGTAATAGAGCCCGCTCTCGGGGTCGAACGCCTGTCCGCCCCACTCCGCGCCGCCGTCATAGCCGGGAAAAACGATCGTCGGCTGTCCCACGCGCAGCGGTGTGAATGGTCCTTCGCTGCGCATCCTGTCAAACTGCTCGACGGCCCACGCGTGTGCTTCCGGAGTGCGAGTCGTGAGGTTGTCCTTCGTCAGCAGCTGCCGCGAGAACGGTGCGGGCCTGGTGGGGAAGGGTTGTGTGTTCGCTGCGACCTCGCCGGGCACATCGCTCGACGGGACCTTGCGATATTCGATCGGGAACAACGGCTTGCCGTTCGCGCGATCGAACAGGAACAGGTACCCCTGCTTGGTCGACTGTGCCACCGCCTGGATCGTGCGGCCGCCGTGTCTCACCGTCACCAGGTTCGGGGGCGACGGCAGGTCGCGATCGAGGATGTCGTGCCTGACGAACTGAAAGTGCCACAGCCGCTTGCCGGTGGCAGCGTCGAGTGCCAGCAGCGAGTTGGCGTAGAGGTTGTCGCCGATCCGGTTCGCACCGTAAAAGTCGGAGGACGCCGAACCGGTTGGCGCATAGACAATGCCGCGCTGCTCGTCGAGGGCCATGCCGGGCCAGCTGTTGGCGCCGCCGTTGTATTGCCACGAGTCTTTCGACCAGGTCTCGTAGCCCGCTTCGCCCGGACGCGGGATCGTGTGGAAGATCCAGCGCAGCTTCCCGGTGCGCACATCGTATGCGCGGATGTGGCCGGGTGATCCAGGCAACCCCTCGTTGACGCGGCCGCCGATGATCAGCAGGTCCTTGTAGATCGCGCCTGGGGACGTCAGCCGCACCGACTGGCCCTTTTCCTCGCGGCCCAGATCCTGGCGGAGATCGAGGCGTCCGCCGGTGCCGAAGTCGGCGATCGGGGTTCCCGTCTTCGCATCGAGCGCGTAGAGATATTCGGCGATGCCGGCGAAGATCCGTGCCGGAGTTGACGCGTCGCCGCCCCAGTACATCGCTCCCCGATTAGGGCCGCGGCCGCCTTGCAGTTTCGCGTCGAACGTCCACACGACATTGCCGGTGGCGGCATCGAGCGCGACCACGCGCTGGTTCGGCGAGTACACATAGACGATGTCGCCGGCGACGATCGGCTGGGTCTGCAGATCGCCGGATTCGCCCGTGTCGTGGGTCCACGCGACCTCGAGCTTCGCCACGTTCCGGCGATTGATCTGGGTCAGGCTCGAGTAGCGCAGCTGCTCGGGGCCGCCGCCATACGAGGACCAGCCGCGGTAGGACGCCGGCTGACTCGAGCGTTGAGCGGCACCCGCGAGCAGGAGCGTCGCAACGGCAATCCCGATTCCTGGAACGTAACGGTGCACTGTCGTCATCCGTGCTATTCTCCGGCGGTCGAACGGACGTCCCTCCCGCAAGTTCCCCCGATCTTCCGCAGCTCCACGCGAGAGGCACGTCTTGAAGAGCTTACCCGCTTGCGGGGAAAGGGGGACAGTCCCCCTTCCGGAAGGAGAAAACGGTCGTGAAGATGTTGAGACGGTTCGAACCTTACGCCTACACGCTGCTCCGCATCGTCGCTGGACTGTTGTTCCTGTTCCACGGCTTGCAGAAGTTCGGAATCATGGGCGGAGGGATGGCGCCGCTCATGGGGAAGATGGGCCTTGCTGCTGTCATCGAGGCAGTTGGAGGTGCGCTCATCATGGTCGGCTTCATGACGTCGCCGGTCGCGTTTCTCGCCAGCGGTGAAATGGCATACGCGTATTTCACCGCGCACCAGCCACAGGGAACCTGGCCCATCCAGAACCAGGGAGAGTTGGCAGCGCTGTATGCCTTCATCTTTCTGTACATCTCGACGCGAGGCGCAGGCGTGTTGAGCGTCGATGGCGGGGGCAAGTGATGCGGATGACCAGGCGGGCATTCGTCCAGGCGGCGGCTGCGCCGATGCTGGTCGCGCCACAGCAGGCACCGCCACCCCTGGTGGAGCTCACGATCGCGCACCTCGTCGATCGGATCCGCGCGGCCGTGGGCCCCTGGCGCGAGAAGACGATTGACGGATTCAAGGCGGGTGACCCGTCGGTTGCGTTGAGCGGTGTGGCGGTCACCGTCGCGGCACGCCTGGAGAACTTGCGCCGTGCGGCCTCCGCCGGCTGCAATCTCGTCATCACGCAGGAACCTGTGTTCTACGGCGCCAACGACGAACCTGCCAATCGCGCTTCGGATGCGGTGTATCTGGCCAAGAAGGCCTACATTGATCAGGCGAAGCTCGTGGTGTGGCGATTCTCGGATCACTGGAGCACGCGGCAGCCCGATCCGCGGGTCGTGGCGATTGCCGACGCTCTGGGCTGGAAGGACGGGCCGGGCAACGACAACATCTACCGGGTTCCCGAGACCTCGCTGTCGTCGCTGATGGCACTCGTGAGTAAACGGCTTGGGCTCCGCGGCGGCATGCGCACGGTAGGACCGCCGGACCTGCGGGTGCGCACGGTGCTGGTCAGCCCGGGCACGACTGATCTCGCCAGTACGGTCGCGAGGCTGAAAGGCGCCGATGTCGTGCTCGCGGGGGAACCACGCGAGTGGGAAGTCGTCCCGTATGTTCTCGATGCGCGGGAGGCGGGCGCCGCCAAGGCACTCATCTCAGTCGGCCGCATCGTCTCGGAGGAACCCGGCATGCGCGAGTGTGCGGCGTGGATTCGTACCCTGGCGCCGGGGCTGCGAGTCGAAGCGCTGCCCGTCAGCGATCCTTTCTGGAACGCCGCGTCATGACCGCTCGCGAAATCGTCACCCGCATCCAGCAACAGCTCGCCAGCCAGAAAATCAACTGGCGTGCGGAAACCGTGGACACCTTCAAGGCCGGTGATCCCGAGACGCCGATCGCCGGGATTGCGACCACCGGCATGGCAACTTTCGGCGTGCTGAAGCGGGCCGCGAAGGCAAAACGGAACTTCGTCATCACGCACGAGCCGACCTTCTACAACCATCAGGATCAAACAACGGCGCTTGCCCAGGATCCGACCTACGAGGCCAAGCAACGGTTCATCAAGGAGAACCAGCTGGTCGTCTGGCGCTTCCATGATCATGCGCACGCGCTTCGACCGGACCCGCTGGTCGCGGGTTCGGCCCGCGCGCTCGGCTGGACGGCCTACGCCTCGACGACCGAGCCACGCATCTACAACGTTCCACCGACGACGCTCGGCGCGCTGGCGGCCGACATCGCGCGCCGCATGAAGGGTCGCGCCATTCGCGTTGCCGGCGACCCGGCGATGAAGGTCGCCCGCGTCGCGCTCGGACCCGGCTACGGCGTGCCTCCGCTGACCACGTCATTCGATGTTGCCGTCGGTGGAGAGGCGTCGGAGTCCGGCGGGAATTCTGAATACCTGGCCGACGCGGCCGCATCGGGTCAGCCGAAGGGCGTGATCCTGCTGGGCCACATGCTGTCAGAGGACTTCGGCATGTTCGAAGTGGGCGAGTGGCTGCGCGGATTCCTGCCTGACGTTCCGGTCGAGTGGATTCCGGCGGGCGAGCCGTTCTCTTAGAGGAAAACTTTCGAACCCTGAACTCCTTGCCTCTTGAAAAGAGTTTCTTACCTCGGATCTCACACCGAATTGACATTTCTAAACTAAACCGTTTAGTATCCAGTCCCTCCGAGGTCCCCCCATGATTCACGTCGAAAACCTGGTGAAGACGTTCGGCGAGGTCAAGGCCGTGAACGGCGTGTCCTTCGACGTCCAGGCCGGGGAGATCTTTGCCTTTCTTGGCCCCAACGGCGCCGGCAAGACGACCACCATCCAGATGTTGACGACGCTGATCCGGCCGGACGGCGGCCGGATTGCCATCGATGGGCTCGACCCGCAGACCCAGCCTCACGAAGTGCGCCGCCGTTTCGGCATCGTGTTCCAGGATCCGAGCCTGGACGGCGAGCTGACGGCCTACGAAAACATGGAGCTGCACGGGGTGCTCTATCACGTGCCCCGACGCACCCGTCACGAGCGGATCGAACGGCTCCTCACGATCTTCGAGCTCTGGGAACGTCGAGATGCGCTGGTCAAGACCTTCTCGGGCGGCATGCGGCGCCGGCTCGAGATCGCCCGGGGGCTGCTGCACACGCCCCGCATCCTGTTTCTCGACGAGCCGACGCTCGGACTCGATCCGCAAAGCCGGAACCAGCTGTGGAACCAGGTCAAGCACCTGAACGAGACCGAAGGCGTCACCGTGTTCCTGACCACCCACTACATGGACGAGGCCGACCGCGTCGCGCAGCGGATCGCCATCATCGACCACGGCCGCATCGTCGCGCAGGGTTCGTCGGCGGAGCTCAAGGCACAAACGAAGACCGACTCGCTCGAAGCGGCGTTCCTGGCGCTGACCGGATCGACGATCCGCGACGAGCGCGCCGATGCGGCCGATCAGATGCGACAGATGGTGAAGATGTGGAGGGGGCGGTGAGCGCGATTTACATTCTCTGGCTGCGCGAACTGAAGCGGTACTCGCGGTCCCGCGCGCAGGTCCTGGCGTCGCTCGGCCAGCCGCTCCTCTATCTGCTGGTGCTCGGCTTTGGGCTCGGACCCGTGTTTCAGAAGGCGGGGAAGGGCAGCTACCTGCAGTTCGTCGCGCCGGGCGTGATCGGCATGTCGGTGTTGTTCACGTCGATCTTCTCGGGCATCGGTCTCCTCTGGGATCGGCAGTTCGGATTCCTGAAGGAGACGCTCGTCGCGCCGGTGCCGCGCCTGCACATCATGGTCGGCCGCACGCTCGGCGGCGCGTCCGTCGCGATGATTCAAGGCCTCCTGATCCTGGTGGTCTGTGTGATCGCCGGTTTCCGGCCGTGGAGCGTGGTGCAGCTTCCGCTGGGGATTGCGGTGATGGCGCTCGTCGCGATCGTCTTCGCCGCGCTCGGTACGGCAATCGGATCCACTCTGCAGAACATGCAGGGGTTTCAGCTGGTCATGAACTTCCTGGTCATGCCGATCTTCTTCCTATCGGGAGCCCTGTTTCCTCTCGACGGCCTGCCGGCCGCTCTTTCCGTCGTCACTAAGCTGGATCCGTTGACCTATGGCATCGACGGGCTGCGCGGTACGCTCATCGGCCTGACCCATTTCGGTCTGGCCACCGATGTCGGCGTCTTGTCGGTGGTTGCGGCGGCGTTCCTGGTGCTCGGGGCGTATTCGTTCTCGAGAATCCAGATCTAATCCGATGCGGCCCCGCAGCGCGCGCGCACACGACGCAGTGCTCGATGCCGCGTCGCGGCTGTTCGCCGAGCGCGGCATCGACTCCACCAGCATGGACGCGATTGCTGCCGGCTCCGGCGTCAGCAAGGCGACGATTTACAAGCACTGGCCCGACAAGGACGCGCTCTGTCTGGAGGTGTTGTCGCGGATTCACGGCCACGATGAGGTGTCGCCGTATCGCTTGACCGGGGATCTCCGCAGCGATCTTCTCGCTGTCCTCGCGCACGAGCCGCCCCGGCAGTTCGCGGAGGTCCGCTCGCGCATCACGCCGCACCTCGTGTCGTACGGCGTGAGGAATCCAGCCTTCGGGAAGGCCTGGCGCCTGCGCGTCCTCGAGCCGCCGCGAACGCAGCTCGCCGCCCTGCTGCGCCATGCGCGCGCTCAGGGCTTACTTTCGAAGTCCGTCGACATCGACGTGGCGATGGCGATGCTGCTGGGCCCCCTCTTTTATCGCCACATCATGGGCATGGTGGACCGGCCGATCCCTTCCAATCTGCCTCAAGCCGTCGTCGACGCGTTCCTGAAGTCGCAGACCTCGGGCGGAGTGCCGGGCGAATCTCGCCGGCCGGCGGCAGCTGAAGGCTCCCGCCGACGCCGGCGCGTCAGGGAGGCTTGAGCAGCGAGGGCCGTTATTTTTTCGCCGCGACCTTCAGCTCACCGAGCTTGGCGGCCATGTCCTCGGCGGAGGTTGCCGGCTTCACGGTCTTGTCGATGTACGCGATCCTGCCGTCCTTGCCGATGTAGAACGTCCACCGGCACCCCCGTGGAAAATTCCAGGCTGCCGTTGATCAGCTTCGCCGACCCGGTGTGACCGAAAATGATCTCACGGTTCGTGATTGAACGAGACGATAAGGAAAACGGCTGCAGCCACAGGCCCGCGATAGGATCGACGCATGTCGAATTCCGGGAATCCTCACGCAGGTCAGCCGGTCCTGAGAATGGGGTCGAAGCCGGAGCAGGCCCGCCTCGCCATGATTCTCGTGCACGGACGCGGCGCATCAGCCGAGGACATCATGGGGCTGGCGCGCGAGTTCCGCCAGACCGACGTCGCATTTCTCGCGCCACAGGCGGCTGGAAACACCTGGTATCCGTACTCGTTCCTGACACCGATGCAGAAAAACGAGCCGGCGCTGTCGTCGGCGCTCGGTGTGCTCGAACGACTCGTCTCGACGCTCGGCGAGCAGGGCGTGCCGGCCGAGCGCGTCGGACTCCTGGGATTCTCCCAGGGGGCGTGCCTGTCGCTCGAATTCGCGGCGCGGCACGCACGGCACTATGCCGCGGTCGTCGGGCTCAGCGGCGGGTTGATCGGCCCCCCCGGAACCCCCCGCAAATATTCAGGGTCAGCTGCCGGCACGTTCGTCTTCCTGGGCTGCAGCGACGTCGACCCGCACATCCCGTTCGAACGGGTACAGGAAACGACCGAGGTCTTCCGTGGCCTCGGCGCGGTCGTCGACGAGCGTATCTACCGTGGCATGGGGCACACGGTGAATCGTGACGAGATCGACGCGGTGCGGATGATCCTGAGTGGGCTGGAAACGTGAGCACCGGCGCGCCGCCGCACTGAGATATGCTGTGGCCCGCTTTTCACAGGACTGCTGATGTCACATTCGATCGCACGCGCCTATGACGCCGCCCGGGACCAGTACGCCGAACATGGCGTCGACGTCGATCAGGCTCTCCGGTCGCTTGCCACGATCCCGATCTCGCTCCATTGCTGGCAGGGCGACGACGTCGGCGGGTTCGAACAACTCGGCACCGGGCTCGGGGGCGGGCTGGCCGCGACCGGCAACTATCCCGGCAAGGCTCGGACTCCCGACGAGCTCCGCTCCGACGCCGAGAAGGCGTTCTCGTTGATCCCCGGACGCCATCGGTTCAACCTCCACGCGTTCTACGGCGACTTCGAGAGCCGGCGGGTCGACCGCGATCGCATCGCACCCGAGCATTTTGCCGCCTGGATCGACTGGGCGAAGCGTCTGGGGATCGGGCTGGACTTCAACCCCACCTTCTTTTCGCATCCGAACGCGGCGGACAACTTCACGCTGTCGCACGCCGATCCGGCCATCCGTGAGTTCTGGATCGCGCACGGCATTGCGTGCCGGCGGATTGGGGCGGCGATCGGACAGACGCTCGGCAACACGTGCATCACGAATTTCTGGATTCCCGACGGGATGAAGGACACGCCCATCGATCGCGTCGGCCCGCGCGAGCGCGTGCTGGCGTCACTCGACGCGATCTTCGATGAGAACTTCGACAGGGACTACAACCGGGACGCGGTCGAGGGGAAGCTCTTCGGCATCGGCTGCGAGAGCTACACGGTCGGCTCGCACGAGTTCTACTACGGGTATGCACTCACGCGGGGCAAGCTGCTGACGCTGGACTCGGGGCATTACCATCCGACCGAAACCGTCACCGACAAGATCAGCTCCGTCCTGATGTTCCTGCCCGAGCTGCTCCTCCACGTCAGCCGCGGCGTGCGCTGGGACAGCGACCATGTCGTCGTGCTGAACGATGATCTCGAGGCCATAGCCCTGGAGCTGGTGCGCGGAAAGTTCCTCGACCGCGTGCACATCGGGCTCGATTATTTCGACGCGAGCATCAACCGCGTCGCGGCATGGACCATCGGAACCCGCAATATGATCAAGGCGCTGCTGAAGGCCCTTCTCGAGCCCGCGAACGCACTCCGCACCGCGGAAGCGCACGGTGACTACACGGGGCGACTGGCGCTGCTCGAAGAGGTGAAGACGCTTCCCTTCGGGGCAATCTGGGATCATTACTGCCAGTCGTCTGGTGTGCCCGTCGGTCCGGCGTGGCTGCGTGAAGTTCAGAGTTACGAACAGAACGTGCTGGCGTTACGGACCTAGCGGCCCCACCCGCAATCGAGTCAAGCAGACAGAGTTATCAATCGACCCCTCATGCACATATCGACGCCATCCGATAAAGCGCCGCCCGCTGAAAAGACGGGCGGGCCTTGGTACCGCGAGCTCAACCGCACTCACTGGTTCGTCCTGGTCGTCGCCTCGCTGGGCTGGCTGTTCGACACGATGGATCAGCAGCTCTTCAACCTGGCGCGCCGCCCCGCGGTCGCGGAACTGCTGGGTCCGGGGGCGTCGTCGGCCGCGATTGCCGAGTACTCCGGCTACGCGACGATGATCTTCATCATCGGCTGGGCGACCGGCGGCGTGTACTTCGGGATCCTCGGCGACCGGATCGGCCGCGCAAAGACGATGGTCTACACGATCCTGCTCTACTCGATGTTCACCGGGTTGAGCGTGCTCTCGGTGGGCGTGTGGGACTTCTCCTTCTACCGGTTCCTCACCGGCCTCGGTGTCGGCGGGCAGTTCGCGGTCGGCGTAGCGCTCGTGGCCGAGACGCTGCCGGATCGCGCGCGCCCCTATGCGCTCGGCTGGCTGCAGGCCTCGTCGGCCCTCGGCAACATGCTGGCGGCGCTGGCAGGAATCGCGCTCGGCCAGATGCAGTCCGCCGGCATGCTCGACAGCGCGTGGCGGGCGATGTTCCTGGTCGGCGCGCTCCCGGCTTTTCTCTGCATCGTCGTGTTCAGGAAGCTGAAGGAGCCAGAGCGCTGGCAGCGCGAGGCCAAGGCCGGCGCGAAGCGCGGGTCCATGGGCGAGCTCTTCTCGGACCCGCGGTGGCGCTACAACGCCACTGTCGGCATGCTGCTCGCCTTCGCGGGAGTCGTGGGTCTCTGGGGGATCGGGTTCTTCAGTTTCGATCTGTTCCGCACCGTCCTGGAGCGCTCGGGCCTGCCGCCGGGTGAGGTGACGTTCTGGGTCGGCATGACGTCGCTGCTGCAGAACGCCGGCGCATTTTTCGGCATCTATGCGTTCACGCACCTGACCCAGCGCATCGGCCGGCGGCCAGCGTTTGCGATAGCGTTCGTCGCCGCGATGCTCTCGACCGCCTTCACCTTCTGGAACCTCAACGACTTCAGCGACATCTTCTGGATGATCCCGCTGATGGGGTTCTGCCAGCTGTCGCTGTTCGGCGGCTACGCGATCTACCTGCCGGAGCTCTTCCCGACCCGGCTGCGGAGCACCGGTACCTCTTTCTGCTACAACGTCGGCCGTTTCGTGGCCGCAGTGGGTCCGCTGGCGCTCGGCCTGCTGACCAGCCGCGTGTTCGCGGGGTATCCGGAGCCGATGAGGTATGCCGGTGTGACGATGTGTTTCGTGTTTCTGATTGGGTTGGCGACGGTGCCGTTCGCGCCCGAAACGAAAGGACGGCCGCTGCCCGAATGAGCGCTTATCGGATTGCTGCAATCACGGACGAATTCACGCCGGACCTGGAGGCCGCGCTCGGTGGCATGGCCGATGTCGGCATGACCGGCGCCGAGCTGCGAGTGGTCGGCGGGAAGAACATGATCGACCTCACGGATGAGGAGATCGACCGCGTGCGGGCGTCGGTCGAGGCGCACGGGATGGAAGTGGTCGCGCTCGCCTCGCCGCTCCTCAAGTGCGTGCTGCCGGATTCACCGCCGCTCGACAGCCGCGTTCAGCACGACGTGTTCGGCTCGCCGCACACGTTCGAAGATCAGCCGCGGCTGACGAAGCGGGCATTCGAGATCGCCGAGCGCCTCGGCACGCCGATTATCCGGGTGTTCTCCTACTGGCGCACGACCGAGCCGGAGCGCACTTACGACCGGCTCGGCGAGGCCCTGCTCGCGCTCGCCGACGAGGCGTCCCGCCGCGGCGTGATCATCGGCCTCGAGAACGAACATGCGTGCAACGTCGGCACGGGCGAAGAAGCGTCGCGGGTGCTGGCGCGCCTCGATCACCCGGCGCTGAAGCTGCTGTGGGATCCGGCGAACGCGTCGATTCTCGGTGAGAAGCCGTTTCCGAACGGGTATCAGACGCTCGATAAAAAACGCATCGCCCACGTTCACGCCAAGGACTGCTTCGTCAAGGATTACAAGCCCGAATGGGGACCGGTCGGGGAGATGGGGATCGGGTGGCGCGGCCAGATCGACGCGCTGCGGCGCGACGGCTACGACGGCTGGCTCAGTCTCGAAACACACTGGACCGGCCCGAAGGGGGACAAGTTCGAGGCCAGCACGATCTGCGGGCGGAATTTGAAGACGCTGGCAGGGGACTGACCCGTCACACCCTGCCTTCGCAGCTCCGCATGTACTCCACACTGCGGCTCGCGATTGTTTCGGGATCCGGCGTGTAGTCGAAGACCTCGACCGAGACCCAGCGGTCGTATCCCGAATCCTTCAGGGCCTTGAAGATCGGCACGAAGTCCACATCCCCGAAGCCCGGGCCGCGGCGGTTGGGATCGTTGGCGTGAAAGTGACCGGTGCGCGGAATGTAGCGTCGGATGATGTCCGTAACCGGCGTCGGTTCGCTCGACATCGCTTTCACGTCGAGGTGCAACACGAACTGTGGATGCCCGACCGCTTCCATCAGCCGCGCCCCCTCTTCAGCCGTGTTGATGAAGTCCGTCTCCGCGGGCGCGAGCGGCTCCATACAGAACGACACGCCGTTGGCGTCGATACCGGGCATGGCGCGCCTGAACGTGTCGGTCGCGTAGTCGAACGCCTGCTGCCACTCGACACCCTTCAGCAGCGACCGCTGCTTCGGCGACCCGAACACCATCAAATCACCACCGAGATCGCGGGTCGCCTCGGCGAGATCCACCAGGTACTTCGCGGTGCGCTCGCGCACGGCCGGGTCCGGCGAGGTCACGTAGAACCCCTCGGTCCCCGCCAGCAGCCAGTGCAGCCCGATCAGCTGCACGCCGGCCGCCTCGGCCTGACGCCGCAGCTCGGCGCGCTGGTCTTTGCTCACGTCGGTGATCCGCGGCGCGAGCGTGAACGGCGCGACCTCGAGCCCGTCGTACCCAACGCTCTTCACGTACTGACAGACGCGGCCGAACTCCCAGTTCTCGAACAGTTCGTTGCAGATGGCGAATTTCATTTGATGGCTCTTGTCAAATCCCAAGCACCAAGCTCCAAATCCCAACGCACGCCCAACTCCCAAGCTCCAAGCAACTCCCAAACTCCGAACGCGCGTTGATTTGCGCGTTGGCGGTTGGGAGTGCGTTGGTCCTTGAGATTTGGTCCTTGGGATTTGAGAAACTACTTAACCGGCGGCGGCGTGTTCATGACGAACGTCCACAAGGTGTCGCCGGCTGCCGCAACCACATACTGCCGTCCGTCGAGCTCATACGTGATTGGCCCGTTGCTGATCGACGTGTTCAGCATCGAGTGCCACAACGCCTGGCCGGTCGTGGCATCGAGGGCGACGAGGTCGTTGGAGGCGCCGCCGGTGAAGACTACGTTGCCCGCCGTGCTGACCACGCCCGAGCGGGGGCCGCTGCCTTCCCATTTGTGGCTCCAGCGGATCTTGCCGGTCTTGTAATCGATCGCCTGCAGCATCGATTCGGACCAGCCGCCGCGATCGGAGCCGCCCCAGCCCATCGGGTTGTCGCTCGGATCGTAGATGTAATAGATGCTGAAGGCCCGCGCGGAACTGACGTAATAGAGGCCGGTCGCCGGGCTGAAGCTGGGGGACTGCCAGTTGGTCGCGCCGCCCTGATTCGGTGAGACCAGCGCGCCGGCAATCTGCGGCATCTTCGCAGGATCGGGAATCGGCTGGCCCTTTGCGTCGTATCCCTTCGCCCAGTTGCCCTTCACGTACTCGGACGAGACGATTGCCTTGCCGGTCGTGCGGTCGAGCAGGAAGTAGTGCCCGTTCCGCGCGGCCTGGGCGATCAGCTTCCTCGTCTGTCCGTTCACCTCGTCGTCTATCAGCACGGCCGTCTGCGTGGAATCCCAGTCGTGCGTGTCGTGCGGGGACGACTGGAAATGCCACACCATCTTCCCGGTGTCGGCATTCACGGCGACGATCGAGCCAGTGAAGAGGTTGTCGCCCGAGCGGTTTTTGTGCGCGATGACCGGCTGCGGGTTCCCGGTGGTGACGAAGACGTAGTTCAGGTCGGGATCGTAAGTAATCGGCTGCCAGGTCATGCCGCCGCCGTGCTTCGCCATCTCCTCGCTCGGCCAGGACTCCATCCCCGGGTCGCCCTTCTTCTGCGGCACGGTGTAGAAGCGCCACTGCACTTCGCCGCTCTCGGGATGGTGCGCCTGGATGTAACCGGGGATGTCGAAGTCGTCGCCGCTCACGCCGACGATCAGGTGATCCTTGATGATCGTCGGGGCCGCCGACGCGTAGTAGAAGCGATCGATGTCGCAGATCTGCCGCCGCCAGCGCTCTTTGCCGTCCTTGACGTTCAGCGAGATCAGGTAGCAGTCCGGCGTCTCGACGTAGAGCCAATCCTCAAAGATGGCGACGCCGCGATTGCCCAGATGATTGCCGCCGGTCGTCTGCCACTGGTAGTGCCAGATCTCACGGCCCGTCCTGGCGTCCACTGCCCACACGTGATCGGGCACCGTGAAATAGAGCACGCCGTCCACCATCAGCGGCGTGCTCTTGATGGTGGCACCCGGAGTGCCGGGGGCCACCCGATACATCCAGGCGAGGCTCAGTTGATGAACGTTCGCGCTGGTGATCTTCGTGAGCGCGCTGAACCGGCGTCCCGTGTAGTCGCCATTGAAGGTCGGCCAGCTGTCGGGACCCGGTTTGAGGAGCTTCTCCGCGGTGACGCGCGCCTGGGTGAGCACGGGCGAATTTGCCGAAATCACCAGGGCTGCCGCGGCCAGTGCAACGGCAAGCAATGAGCTCTGTCTCATTTCAGGCTCTCGAGATAAGCGACCACGTCGTGCATGGCCTTGTCGGTCAGCCGATCGAGCAGTTCCACATGCGCCGCGAGCGGTTCGGTCTTCACAATCTTCATCGCTGGTGTCCGGCTGAACGAGCGGTATTCGCCGGCAGTGGTCCTGAGTGCGACATGGAAATCATCCATGCTCACGAGCGCGCCCGACGAGGTGCTGCGATCGGGGAGCGTAACGGTGACCGTCACCTGTTGACGGGTTGGTCCTGCGGCGCGTCCTCGCCCGCGGCCGCCGGCGGCATTCGGAAACACGAAGCGCTGCTGAATGTCGACGGGCTGGAAGCGTTTGCCGTATCCCGCCAGATCGCCAGTGACCGAGTGGCAGGTGGCACACTTGCCCTCCCCGTTGAAGTACACCTCGCCGGCTTTCGAGTCGCCGACCAGGACGTCGCCTGGCTCGAACACATCGGAGCCACGCAGCGTGTCGTTGATGCGCTGCCAGATGAAATGCGAAAGATCTGTGACCTGCGCGTCCGTCAGGGCGGCGCTCGACGCGGCGGTCTGCATCGGATGCCCCTTTTTCAGGACCGGTCCGATGGAGTTGCCGTACCGGTCGCGAAGGACGATCGGCGATCGAATCAGGTTCGGGCCGCGCTCGGTGCCGCGCGCGCTCGGGCCGTGGCAGGTCACACATTCAGCCGCGTACGTCTTGCGCCCACGATCGGCGCCGGCGGGATCCACACGGTGTCGATCGGCGGCGCCGACGTTCGGCCGGGGACCTGACGGAACTTGTCCGCGGCCGGCGCCCGGCGCCGGGGGCTGTGCGGCTGGTGGTGTTTGTCCGGACGAACCGATCACCGCGGTCGCGGTCAGGATGACGATCCCGACCGCACCGTTCCACAGATGACGCATGGCGGGCATTCTATCTCGCGAGTGTGCTTCGCCCACCCCGCCTTCGCTCCGCCTTCGGCGGGGCTTCGGCGAGGCAGGCGCGCTTCGCGCGCCTGGATGTCGCTGAGGCGACCTCAGAGGGCGAGGCTCAGAACGAAATAGCGTCGCGCAGCTTCTCGAGCTTCTCCAGATCGAGACCCGGCACCTTGGCGAACGCGTCGTAGTCCACGAACTCGCCGTTCTGCTTCCGGTACGCGACGATCGCGTTGGCGGTCTCCGGCGTTACGCCGAGCACTTCCGCGAGATCATCGGCGGTCGCACGGTTCACGTTCACGCGGCCGTAATGCTTGACCAGATATGTCTGGATGACGTCCCAGTCCTCGTCCGAAATCACCGCGCCGCGCGCCGTGGTCATCGTTGTCATCACCTCTTCCCACTGGGTGCGGGTCCGGCGCGAGCCGGCGATGCGATCGACGGGGTGACACTTCACGCAGTTGCGTGTGAAGGTCTCCTCCCCCTTGATGTCCTCCGGGGACCTTGCCTCGGCTTTCTGAGGATCCTGATGGAAGCCGATGGCCATCGCCGGGACCAGGGGCGCCGACACGAAGCCCGCCAGCATCAGTGCGCCAAAGACAGCGGATTTGCGTTCAACCATGGGTCGCATTCCTTCGAGCCTCTGATCGGAAAGTGTACGATATTCGACCCATGTCCGAGGTCCGTCCCGTCTATTTGTGTGACGCCATTCGAACTCCATTCGGCCGGTATGGCGGGGCTCTGGCCGCCGTCCGTACTGATGACCTCGCCGCGATTCCGCTGCGCGCGCTCCAGGATCGCAACCCGAGCGTCGACTGGCAGCAGCTGGACGATGTGATTTACGGATGTGCGAATCAGCCGGGCGAGGACAACCGGAACGTCGGCCGTATGGCGCTGCTGCTCGCCGGGCTGCCAGAGGGCGTGCCCGGGTCAACCGTGAACCGGCTGTGCGGATCGAGCATGGACGCGGTCGCCACCGCGGCCCGCGCGATTGCCGCCGGCGAGATGGACCTGCTCATCGCTGGCGGAGTCGAGAGCATGTCGCGCGCGCCGTTCGTGATGAACAAGGCGGATGCCGCGTTCGCACGCGGGATCTCGCTCGAAGACACCACGCTCGGCTGGCGGTTCGTGAACCCCCGGATGGAGCAGCTGTACGGCACGCACTCGATGGCGGAGACCGCGGAGAACGTCGCCGCCGAGTGGAAGGTCTCGCGCGCGGATCAGGATGCATTTGCTTTCCGGAGTCAGCAGCGCGCAGGTGTCGCCATCGCCGACGGCCGCCTGGGTGATGAAATCGTGCCGGTGGTCGTCCCGCAACGCAAGACGCCGGTCACCGTGTGCTGTGACGAGCATCCGCGGCCGGACACGACCCTCGACGCCTTGAGCAAGCTGAGACCGATCGTGAAGCCGGACGGTACGGTGACCGCCGGCAACGCCTCCGGCATCAACGACGGGGCCTGTGCAGTTTTACTGGCTTCGGAGGACGCCGTCAGGACTCATGGACTGACACCGCGGGCACGCTACGTGGCGTCCGCAGTCACGGGCGTGGCCCCGCGAATCATGGGTGTGGGCCCGGTCCCCGCAAGCCGGAAAGCCCTCGCACACGCCGGCCTCTCGCTCGACCAGATGGACGTGATCGAGTTGAACGAGGCCTTCGCCGCGCAGGCGCTCGCCGTGCTGCGCGACCTGGGCGTCCCGGACGACGCCCCGCACGTGAATCCTCTAGGAGGCGCGATAGCGTTAGGACACCCCCTGGGGGCGAGCGGTGCACGGTTGGTGACGACGGCGATGTATCAGCTCGGCCGCATCCGCGGACGCTACGCCCTCTGCACGATGTGCATCGGCGTGGGGCAGGGGATTGCGGTCGTGATCGAGAGGGTGTGACCTCGGTCTCCGCAGCCCGCAGCCCGCGCCCGGCGAACTACGGACCGCGGACTGCGGACCGCGGATCTTTTTGCATGCAAAATGTCCGAACGCATAAGATAGCCGGCAGGCCTCGCGTCGGGATTTTGGCGCGGTCCGGTACCAACAGGTTGCTGAAAAAGTATCGCCGACAAGGCAAAAGGCAGAAGGGAGAAGGCAAAACTCTAAACGTTTCTGCCTTTTGTCTTTTGCCTTCTCCCTTCAGGCTGCGCTTTTCAGCAGCCTGTTAAATATCCGGCTCACCGGTGTCGTATTCACGCGTAATGCATGCACAACCTCTGAACGCGGCCCAGCCTGCGGGCATCGTCTGTCGACGCAATCGATGAAAATTACCGTTCTGGGGGGCGACGGCTACTGCGGCTGGGCGACGGCGCTGTATCTGTCGCGGCAGGGGCACCGAGTGGCCATCGCGGACAGCTTCATCCGGCGGCAGTGGGACTTCGAGCTCGGGGTTCAGACGCTCACGCCCATCCGGCCGCTGCCCGAGCGGCTGCGGGCCTGGAAGCGGGTCAGCGGCCGCGACATCGAGTCCTACACCGGCGATATCACCGACTACGAGTTTCTGAGCTCGGTCATCGAGCGGGAGCGCCCGGACGCAGTGGTTCATTTCGCCGAGCAGCGGGCTGCACCCTACTCGATGATCGATCGGCAGCACGCGGTGTTCACGCAGGTGAACAACGTCGTGGGCACGCTCAACCTGCTGTTCGCGATTCGTGAGCTGGCGCCCGAGTGTCACCTCGTCAAGCTCGGGACGATGGGGGAGTACGGGACGCCGAACATCGACATCGAAGAGGGGTACATCACAATCGAGCACAACGGGCGGACGGATACTCTGCCGTATCCGAAGCAGCCGGGCTCCTTCTATCACCTGTCGAAGGTCCACGACAGCCACAACATCATGTTCACCTGCCGGACGTGGGGGCTGCGCGCCACCGACCTGAATCAGGGCGTGGTGTATGGCACGGTCACCGACGAAGTCGCGCAGGATGACGCGCTGGTGAATCGGTTCGACTACGACGAGGTGTTCGGCACGGTTCTGAACCGGTTCTGTGTCGAGGCGGCGGTCGGCGAACCCCTCACCGTTTATGGGCGCGGCGGACAGACGCGAGGCTACATCGACATCCGGGATACGGTCCGGTGCATCGAGCTGGCCTGCCTCAACCCCGCGGCGCCCGGAGAGTTCCGCGTCTTCAACCAGTTCACGGAACAGTTCTCCGTGCTCGAGCTTGCCGGGCTGGTGCAGACTGCCGGAACCCACCTCGGGTTCGACGTGCGGATCGAGCATCTTCCAGATCCACGTGTCGAGCGGGAAGAGCACTACTACAATGCGAAGCACTCGAAGCTGCTCGACCTCGGGCTCGAGCCGCACTTCCTGTCGGAATCATTGCTCGATTCGTTGATGAACATCGCCGTGCAGTATCGCGAGCGCGTGGATGCGTCGTTGTTCATGCCGCGCGTCGACTGGCGGCGCACCCGGAACGATCGCCGCAGCCCCGCGGTTGATAAGGAGACAGAACGATGGAAAGCAGGCGCAAGTTCTTGAAGGCCTCGGCCGCGGCGATGGCTGTGGCCGCGACGAAGCCTCTCTTCGGCATCCAGGGCGCCAACGATCGCATCCGCATGGCGATCATCGGCTGCGGCAATCGCGGCGGCCGCGTGTTCGACGCCTTTGCGCGGCAATCGAACGTCCAGTGGGTCGCCGCCGCCGAGGTGAACAAGGCGAAGCTCGACTCGTGGATGACGCCGGCGCGCCAGACGTTCAAGCTCGACGTGGTTGGTGATCACCGCCGGATCCTCGAGCGCAAGGACGTCGATGCGGTCCTGATTGCCACCCCGGATCACTGGCACTCGCAACAGATGGTCGACGCGCTGTCGGCAGGCAAGGACGTCTACGTCGAGAAGCCGGCGTCGAACAACATTCCGCGCATCAACGCGATGCTCGACGCCTACAAGAAGGGCAAGCAGGTCGTCCAGGTCGGCACGCAGCAGCGCAGCTGGGATCACTTCATCGAAGCCAAGAAGATCCTCGACAGCGGCATTCTCGGGAACGTCACGCACGTGACGATCGTCCAGCCCGGGTCATACGCCCGCGCGAAGGAAGCCGAGCAGCCGGTTCCGGCCGGACTCGACTGGGACATGTGGCAGGGGCCTGCGCCCAAGAAGCCGTTCAAGCCGACGCGACTTGGCTTCCGCGCCTGGTACGACTACGGCGGCGGCCTGGTTGCCGACTGGGGTGCGCACCATGTCGATGTCGCGCACTGGTTCATGAATGCGGACCGCAAAGTCCCGGTTCGCACGACCGCGAACGGCGCGTTCCTCGCGGTTCCGGACGCCGACCCGGAGCAGGTGCCCGACACTTTCTCGATCTCGTGGCTGTACGACAACTTCCTGATGACCTTCGCCAATGGCGAGATCTACATGGCGGCGGATGCCGAGAACAAGATCGAGAACTGGGGCGTGTTCTTCATCGGCAACCGTGGCTCGCTGCAGGTGAACCGCCAGGGCTATGCGGTCCGCCCGGTCGTCCCGCACGTGATTCGCAAACAGGGCCCGCCTCCGCCGCCGACGGCTGGCGGCGCGACGCTCGGCGCGGGCGGTACCGCGATCGCTGCAGGCGCTCCGGGTGGTGGCGCTCCCGGGGGGGGGCCCGGAGGCGGTGGTGGACGGGGCCGCGGCGGCGGACGCGGGGGCGATCCGAACCTCCCGCCGGTGGAATACAAGGTCTACGTGAACCCGCGCGGCGGCGTCGAAGAGGATTATCCGCTCGACGCGCACGTGCAGAACTTCCTCGGGTGCATGAAGTCGCGGCAGAAGCCGAACGCGGACATGGAGATTGGCTACTACGCCGCGCTGCCGTGCCTGCTCGCCCTGGAGTCGATGAAGCAGGGCAAGCCGCTCGGCTGGGATGCAGCGAAGATGTCGATGAAAACTCTCTGACGGTCTCAGTTACCAGTAGCCAGTTTCCAGACGACTGGCACTGGTTTACTGGGAAGCTGGCAACTGGCAACTGAAAACTGCCCCGTTCATGAAAGAGCTGCGCATCGCCCTCCTGGGCCAAGGCTTCATGGGTAAAGCCCATTCGAATGCCTACGTCCAGGCGGGGCATTTTTTCGACCTGCCGTATCGCATCCGCCGGCGGCTGGTGTGCGGCCGCGATCAAACGGCCTTGACGGCGATGGCGGAGCGGTGGGGCTGGGAAGAGACCGCCACCGACTGGCGTGCGGCGATCGATCGCGACGACATCGACGCGGTGGACATCTCTCTGCCCAACCATCTCCACGCGCCGGCCGCGATCGCCGCTGCGCAGGCCGGCAAGATGATCCTGTGCGAGAAGCCGCTGGCGATGAACCTCGCGGAGGCCGAGGCGATGCGGGACGCGGCGCGCGGCGTGCCCACGATGGTGTGGTTCAACTACCGGCGGGTGCCCGCGATCGCGTTTGCACGTCAGCTGATCGACGAGGGGCGAATCGGGACGGTCTTTCACTACGACGCGGCATATCGACAGCAGTGGGGCGCCGATCTTTCACGCGCCGCCACCTGGCGGATGGATCCGGCGCTCGCCGGATCCGGCGTCGCTGACGACCTCCTGACCCATCTCCTCGATACCGCGCTCTATCTGAACGGCCCGATCCTCGAGGGCGTTGCGCTGACCCGGACTTTCGCGCCCGACCGCAAGGTCGACGATGCGTTCGTGGCGATGGTGAAGTTCGAGAACGGCAGCATCGGGACCTTCGAGGCGACGCGCTTCGGCATCGGCATCAAGAACGGCAACGCCTTCCAGATCCACGGCGCGAACGGCATGCTGCGCTTCAACCTCGAGCGCCTCAATCACCTCGAGTTCGTCGACGCGACGCAGCCGTCCACCGAACAGGGACCGCGCGACCTGCTGGTCACCGATCTGAAGCATCCCATCTTCGGCAACTTCTGGCGCCCCGGACACATCATCGGCTACGAGCACACCTTCATCGCCACCCTCGCGGAGTTCCTGTTGGCGGTGTCGAAGAACGAACGCTTCCGGCCCGACTTCGCCGACGGCGTCGAAGTGCAGCGCGTCCTGGATGCCCTGCAGCGTTCGGCGAAAACGCGGGAATGGATCGCCGTCGCGTCCGAAGCCCGGACCGCGGACCGCGGGGTGCGGACGGCGAGTCAGTAGCGATTCCTATGGTCATCACAGCTGAATCCGCCCTCTCTTCCAAGACGCGCTGGACGATCGTCGGCCTGCTGTCCGCGTCGATCGCGATCAATCTTCTCGATCGCCAGATCTTCTCGGTGCTCGCGCCGCTCCTGCGCGAGACGTTTGCCTGGAGCAACACGCAGTACGGATACGCGGCCGTGGCGTTCAACCTCGGGATGATGCTCGGTCAGGTACCAGCCGGCGCGTTGATGGATCGGGTCGGGACGAAGAACGGTCTGCTCGTCATCTTTCTCGGTTGGTCGCTGCTGACTGCGGCGCATGCATTGGCCGGACCGGGCACGGCGATCGACTCGATCGGCAGCCTCTTCGCGCTGCCGTTCGTCGCAATCGTGGCGTCGCTCACATTCACGACGGCGCCCGTCCTTGCCGCCGGCCTCAGCGGCTTCATCTTCCTGCGTTTCTTGCTCGGGCTGTTCCAGTGCGGCAACTACACCGCCGGCATCAAGGCGCTGGCGGGTCTGTTCCCGGCTTCAAGCCGGTCGAAGGCCGGTGGGCTGTTCAACGCTGGCGCCCAGCTGGGATCGGTGATTGCCGGCCCGCTCGTGCTCGCGTGGCTCGTCCAGGGCATGGGCGTCAGCTGGCAGATGGCATTCGTCCTGCCGTCGATCGTGTGTCTGCTGTGGCTCGCGCCGTGGATGGCGACGTTTCCGGACCAGGCGCGAATGACGGCCATTGCCCTCAAGCCGACCATCACGGCCGCGGGACCAGATTCCTCCTCCATCAGCCTCGGCCGCCTCTTTACCAATCGTCAGGTACTCGGACTGGCGCTGATCCGTATCTTCACAGGGCCGATAACAGTCTTCTACTGGACGTGGCTGGCGAATTACCTGCGCGGTCCGGAGGCGACCGGCGGCCGCGGGATGACCTGGCTTGCCGTCGGCCTGTGGGTGGCGGTGCCGAACCTGTTCGGCATGGCCGGAAACGTCTTTGGCGGAATGATGACCGACTCGCTCGTGCGGCGCACCGGCTCGGTCGACCTCGGGCGCAAGCTAGGCTTCGTGGGCGCGTTCAGCCTCGGCGCGCTGAGCATGACGCTGCCCTACGTCGGCAGCGACGCGCTGGCCATCTTGATCATGGGCCTGGCGCTGTTCGGCAATCAGTGGGTCGCCGCCACCTACATCGGTACCGTCGGAGACGTCGTGCCGCAAACCCTGGCCGGCCGCGTCAACGGCATCGCCGGTCTCGCCGATAACGGCGCGACGATGCTCGCGGTGCTTTACACCGGCATCATGGTGGACAAGTACGGCTGGGGACCAGTGTTTCTCGGCGTGGGGCTGTTTCCGTTCCTCGCCATGGCGAGCCTGTTCCTGGTGCTCAGGAAGATCGAGCCGGCGGTGTTCAGGGGCGCGCGCTCGTAGCGCGCAGCTGAGAATTCGATGCGTCTCGAGATAAACCGCATCGAAGGGTTGCGGAACGACCTGCTTCTTCGAATCGACCGCGCCGAGATCGAGAGCGTCAGGCTCAGCGTCGCGAATCGGGATCGGCTGATGACGCTGCCCGGCATGCCGCGGCATCGGGCGGCGTCGGCAGAAGAAGCGGAGGGAATCGCTGATGCGAAGGTGCCGATCGAGGAGCACCTCCGGTTGCTCGGCGTTGTCGATGAAGGTGGGCGGGCACGACAGCGGGCGATCGCGATCAGCAACCGGAATCTGGGGACGAACCACGGCCACGTCGCATGGCAGCGCGCCGAGAAACCTCCCATCGTTCGGACTGGTGAGGACCCGCACGCTGGTCGGCCCCGCTCCTGCCTGACGGTTCGCGCCGGTGGACGGTTGTCGATTGAAACGCTGACGTTCGACCTCCGGGAACAGCGAATTCATGCGGTCGACGGCGATCAGGACATCAGCGATGAGATCGAGTGGGCGACTTACGGTCAGCAGATTCTGCGCAATGGCAGCGTCGCTCGCGTCGACGACATCATCGACGAGTTCTATGACCTCAGGCACGTGCTGGCGTTCGATCACCGGCACGAGCAGGGAGAGCGGATCAGTCAGGAGATCTACGAGGGATACCCCGGGCAATTCAGAGAGCGCGCGCTCCGCGCGTGGCGGGAGCAGGGCGTGCCCCGGGCCAGGTATTTTCACAACGCGTTGGGAGTGTCGGCTCGTGAAGTCGTCGTGCTGCAGCGCGAAGGCACGATCGAAGAGATCGGCGCGGCGCTCCGCGACGCCGGCGCCGACGACGGCCTGATCCTCGACAACGGCGGCAGCGTGGCGTGCTGGGTGTGGTGGGCGAACAACTATGCCGGAGGCGTCGTGTCGCCGACCGTCGACTACCGGCCGCCCGGCACGTCGGCGATCGCATTCGTGTTGAAGGGACCGCTGAACGTGGATTTGCCGGGCGGGAGTGTTTCGTACAGCACGGCGTGAGGTCTGAGCTCGCGGGCTTTGAGACGAATCGGGTGTTGCGAAAGTTTTCGCGGGAATTGACGTTGGGAAATGGGGTGGGGCCCCACGCAAACTAATAATGCTGATCGAATCGTCTCGACACATGAGAGGTGTACGCATGATCCGTAGATCCGCGGTGACGATCGCCGGTTGTGTCCTGGCGATCGCTGTCCTCC
>Ga0114129_10001011_pt1 | contig 36664 bp, 39 predicted proteins | sample RhiMetdeltSRZDD1_FD_80071 | JGI IMG/M metagenome (GOLD analysis project Ga0114129, IMG submission 80071) | Populus rhizosphere microbial communities from Tennessee, USA - Rhizosphere MetaG P. deltoides SRZDD1 (version 2) (version 2) | ecosystem: Host-associated > Plants > Roots > Rhizosphere >...
CGCGCCCTGCGGGGATCGCGCCCGAGGGATCGGGCCTGCCCGGGTGGATCCGGGGCGCGATCTCCTCGTGCCAGCGCAAAACTCCGGCGCGCCCTGCGGGGATCGCGCCCGAGGGATCGGGCCAGACGCGGAGCGGACACGAACGGGAGCACGCCGATGCGGTATGACCTGAGCGGGAAGACCGTCTTCATCACCGGCGCGGCGCGCGGCATCGGCGCGCAGGTCGCGCGCCTGGCCGCCGCGCGCGGCGCCCGCATCGCGTGCGCCGGATTGGAACCTCACCTGCTCAAGGAGGTCGCGACCGAGGTGGGCGGGCTCTGGTACGAGTGCGACGTCACCAATCAGGCGGCTCTTGACGCGGCGGCCACGGCGACGATGGAACGCTTCGGGCGCATCGACGTCGTCGTGGCCAACGCCGGCATCGCCAACCTCGGTACCGTCGCTCTCGGCCCCGTCAACGCTTTGGTGCGTACCGTTGAAGTGAACCTGCTCGGCGTGATGCGGACCGTGAGCGCCACGCTCGCGCCCGTGACCGCGGCGAAGGGGCATTTCCTGCTCGTCTCCTCGGCGGCGGCCTTCACCGCGATGCCCGGGATGGCCGCCTACTGCGCGTCGAAGGCGGGCGTAGAGCAGTTCGGCAACGTGCTGCGGCTGGAACAGCGGCACAACGGCGTCACCGTGGGCACCGCGCATCCCATTTGGATCGACACCGACCTGGTCCGTGACTTCCATGCCGATCTCGCCTCGTTCCGGGCCGCGCTCAAGAAGCTGCCGTGGCCGCTGTCGCGGGTCATCTCGCTGGGGGAGTGCACGAAGGCGCTGGTCCGGGGCATCGAGACCCGCCAGCGCAAGGTCTACGTGCCGCGCAGCCTCGGCCTGGTGCAGGCGATGCGCCCGGTCATCCTCAGCTCCTTCGCCGACGCTGTGATCTCGCGCGGCAGCGGCGGCTCGCGCATGGTGGTCGAGATGGAGGACGAGGTACGCCGGCTCGGGCGCTCGTTCGGCGAACACTCGCAGGGAGGTGCGCAGTAGGTGGTGATCAACAAGCGGCACGGCGGCACCGGTGCGCCGCTGGTGCTCATCCACGGGATCGGGCACCGGTTGCAGGCGTGGGAGCCGGTCTTCGACCGCCTCGCCGAGCGGCACGAGGTGATCGCCATCGACCTGCCCGGCTTCGGGCTGTCCCCGGTGCCCGACGGCGGCATGCCGCGGGACATGGCCGCGACGGTCGCGGCGATGGCCGCGGCCTTCCAGGAATGGGGACTCGATCGCCCCCACGTCGCCGGCAACAGCCTCGGCGGCGCGATCGGCCTCGAACTGGCCGCGGCGGGCGCCGTACGCTCAGCGACCGCGTTCTCCCCGGCCGGCTTCTTCACGGCGGCCGAACGGCGGCGGGCACTGCGCATCCTGAACACGTTGCGCGCCAACACCTTCGCTCCGAAACCGGTGATCCGGGCGACGCTGCGGTCCCCGGCGCTGCGGGCGTACTCGTTCGGTGCGCTCGTCGCTCGCCCCAGCCAGCTCGATGTGGAGCGGGCGTACGGTGACGCGCTGGCGCTGCGCAGCGGACGCGGCTTCCGGCCGGTCGCCCGGTCGGCCCGTCATTACGCCTTCGACGGCAGCCGCCTCGATCCCGCCGTCCCGGTGACCGTCGGATGGGGCGAACGGGACAAAATCTTCGGCGTCCACCAGGCCGAGCGCGTACGCACAGCGCTGCCGGGCGTACGCGTCGTGACGATGCCGGACTGCGGCCATGTGCCCATGAGCGACGATCCGGACCTGGTCACGGCGCTGATCCTCGAAACCACCCACACCGCCGCCTGAAGCCGCCGGAGGCACCGGCTGGGGGACGGCGCGGCCGAAATGCAGCGGCCGCTTTACACGGCGGTCGATACTAGGGCCATGTCGGACGATCGAGAAGGCCCGCCTCCGGGCGGCGGCAGCAGCGACGACCAGGCTCGGACGGATGCGCGGCGGCGACCTACGCCGCTCGACCTCGCGGCGGCCGTCCGCAAACGCAAGGAAGCCCAACCCCACGCCGGAGGGCCGGCCCGCCCCGACGAGGTTTGATTCCACTGCTCTCCCGGCGAGCCGGCCGGTCCGCCGGGAGGGCCCGTAGACGTTCAGAGCGGCAACTTGCGGATGGTGTCGAGGTTGGCCCGGACGTAGTCGGCCAGCGGCGGCGGCACCAGCAGCAGATCGCCCAGCGCTTCGGGCGTGAACGCGACGCGCTCGACCTCATACCCGCCCTTGTCCGGGTTGCTGAACTCCGGCCCGTGCCGGCTGTCGAAGTCCATCGAGATCAGGCGGCAGGCGTACAGGTGCTGCAGCTCGGGCTTCCCCTGCGGGTTCATGTTCGCCAGGGTGATCAGCGGCACCAGCTCGCCCACTCGGGCGCTCAGCTCCTCGTCCAGCTCCCTGAGCAGCGCCGACTCCAGGTCCGGATCCTCCTTCTCCACGCCACCGCCCGGGAAGGCCCAGTAGACGGGTACGCCCGGCCGCGTACGCCGGAACACCACGATCTCGTCGCCGTCGAGCAGCACTGCGCGTACGCATACTGCAACCATGGCCCGAGCGTAGTGCCCGCCATGCGACGATGCTGATTGTGCGGGTGGGCATCATCGGCTACGGGGTAGCCGGACGGATCTTCCACGGCGGCCTGCTGCGGCGTACGCCCAGCGCCGAGGTGGTAGCGGTGGTCACCCGCAATCCCGATCGGCGGGCCCAGGTCGCCGCGGACTTTCCCGAGGCTGTGTGCCGCGACGATGTCGGCGACATGCTCGGCGCCGATCAGCTCGACCTCGCCGTCGTCGCCAGCCCGACGGCGTACCACGTCGACAATGCGCTGGAGTGCTTGGCTTTCGGCGTACCCGTCGTGGTCGACAAGCCGATGGCGACCACGGCCGAGCAGGCCCGGCGGGCCGCCACGACCGGGGTGACGGTCTTCCAGAACCGCCGCTGGGACAGCGAGTTCCTGACCCTGCGGCGGCTGCGCGACGCCGGTGAGCTGGGGCGGGTGCTGCGGTTCGAGTCGCGGTTCGAACGCTGGCGGCCGGCGAGGTCGGCGGGCAAGTGGCGCGAGGAGCTGGCACCGCAGCAGGGCGGCGGTACGCTGCTCGACCTCGGCAGCCACCTGGTGGATCAGGCACTTGTGCTGCTGGGACCGGTCCGCAGCGTGTACGCCGAGGTCTTCCACCGCCGGGGTACGCCGGCCGACGACGATGTCTTCCTGGCCCTGCATCACGACAACGAAGCGGTTTCGCAACTTTCGTGCGGGAATCTCGCAGGCTCGCCCGGACCGCGCTTTCGGGTGCTGGGTACGCAAGCCGCGTTCGTGGTCGACGACCTCGACGGCCAGGAGGACGCGCTGCGAGCCGGCCGCTCTCCCGCCGAGGCCACGGCGCCGGCCGGGCGCCTGCACCGGGGCCACGGCGCAGTGACCGACGTGGTGATGGATCCGGGGCGGTGGCTCGACTTCTACCCGGCCGTCCTGGCCGCGATCACCACCGGCTCGGCGATGCCGGTGTCCCCTGTGGACGGTGTCAGCGTGCTGGAGGTGCTCGACGCCGCCCGGGCTTCGGCCGCCACCGGCACCGTCATACGGCTGTGACGGCTTTCAGGTCGCGTACGAGCGCCGCGTAGTCCTCATCGCCACCAAGTCAGACGCCGCCTCGCCGGTGGCCGGGTGGCGCAGTGGCAGAATGCGACCGTGACTTCCAGCGACACCGCGCCCCGCACCGTACCCGTCAACCAGCGCATCGCGATCGAACTCGGCGTACGCCAGGGGCAGGTGACGGCGGCCGTCGACCTGCTGGACGGCGGCGCCACGGTCCCGTTCATCGCGCGGTACCGCAAGGAGGTGACCGGTGCCCTCGACGACGCCCAGCTGCGTACGCTCGAAGAACGGCTGCGCTACCTGCGGGAGCTGGACGAACGGCGGGCCGCCATCATCGAGTCGATCCGCTCGCAGGGCAAGCTCGACGACGCGCTCCTGGAGAGCATCGAGCAGGCGGACACGAAGGCCCGGCTGGAGGACATCTACCTGCCGTACAAGCCGAAACGGCGGACCAAGGCCCAGATCGCCCGCGAGAACGGCCTGGAGCCGCTGGCCGACCTGCTGTTGACCGATCCCAGCAAGGATCCGCAGATCGAGGCGGCCGCCTACATCACCGAAGCGGTGCCGGATGTCCAGAGCGCCCTGGACGGCGCCCGAGCGATCCTGATCGAGCGCTTCGCCGAGGACGCCGACCTCATCGGCGCGCTCCGCGAGCAGGTGTGGACGCGCGGCTGGCTGGCGGCGAAGGTCAAGGAGGGCAAGCAGCAGGAGGGCGCGAAGTTCGCCGACTACTTCGACTTCGCCGAGCCGTTCACGAAGCTGCCGTCGCACCGGGTGCTGGCGATGTTCCGCGGCGAGAAGGAGGAGGTCCTCGACCTCACCGTGCTGCCGCAGGATCCGGCCGACGAGACCGAGGGCCGCTACGAGGGCTACATCGCCCGGCATGTCGGCGTCACCGGCGAGAACAAGTGGCTCGCCGACACGGTCCGCTACGCCTGGCGGACGAGGATTCTGACCCACCTCGGTATCGACGTGCGGATGCGGCTGTGGCAGGAGGCCGAGGATGAGGCCGTACGCGTCTTCGCGGCGAACCTGCGTGACCTCCTCCTGGCCGCGCCGGCCGGAACCCGGGCCACCTTGGGCCTGGACCCCGGTTTCCGGACCGGCGTGAAGGTGGCCGTCGTCGACGCGACCGGCAAGGTGGTGGCGACGCACACGATCTACCCGCACGTGCCGCACAACCGGTGGGACGAGTCGCTGGCCGCCCTGGCCCACCTGTGCCACCAGCACAAGGTCGAGCTGGTGGCGATCGGCAACGGCACCGCCTCGCGGGAGACCGACAAGCTCGCCGGGGATCTCATCAAGAAGTTCCCCCAGCTCAACCTGACGAAGATCGTCGTGTCGGAGGCCGGCGCTTCGGTCTACTCGGCCAGTGCGTACGCCTCCGCCGAACTGCCGGATCTCGACGTGTCGCTGCGCGGCGCGGTGTCCATCGCCCGGCGGCTGCAGGACCCGCTCGCGGAGCTGGTGAAGATCGACCCGAAGTCCATCGGCGTCGGCCAGTACCAGCACGACCTGGCCGAGGCGAAGCTGTCGCGCTCGCTCGACGCGGTCGTGGAGGACTGCGTGAACGCCGTCGGCGTGGACGTGAACACCGCGTCGGCGCCGTTGCTGACCCGGGTCTCGGGCATCAGCGAATCGCTGGCGAAGAACATCGTGGCGCACCGCGAAGCGACCGGGCCGTTCCGCAGCCGGCGCGGTCTGCAGGGCGTACCGCGGTTGGGGCCTAAGGCGTACGAGCAGTGTGCGGGCTTCCTGCGCATCCGCGGCGGCGACGACCCGCTCGACGCGTCCAGCGTGCACCCGGAGGCGTACCCGGTCGTGCGGCGGATCCTCGACAGCGCCGGCACCGACATCGGGTCGCTCATCGGCAACACGACCGTGCTGCGCAAGCTCAAGCCGGCCGAGTACGTCGACGGCGCGTTCGGCCTGCCGACCGTCACCGACATCCTCAAGGAGCTGGAGAAGCCCGGCCGCGACCCGCGCCCGGCGTTCCAGACCGCGACCTTCGCCGACGGCGTCGAGACGCTGGCCGACCTCAGGCCCGGCCTGGTCCTCGAAGGCGTGGTCACCAATGTGGCCGCGTTCGGTGCCTTCGTCGATGTGGGCGTACACCAGGACGGTCTGGTGCACATCTCGGCGATGTCGAAGACGTTCATCAAGGACCCGCGCGACGTGGTCAAACCGGGCGACGTGGTGAAGGTGAAGGTGCTCGACGTCGACGTGCCGCGCAAGCGCATCTCGCTGACGCTGCGCCTCGACGACGAGGCCGCCGCTCCCTCCACCCCCCGGGGTAAGGAACGGCGGCCCCAGCCGAAGCCGCAGCAGCAGAAGCCCGCGGACACGGCCCTCGCGGACGCGCTACGCCGTGCGGGTCTTGCCTAGCCGCGCGAGCCGGAAGCTCAGGGCGCTCGCTCCGATCAGCGCCGCGCCCGCGACCAGCAGGATCACCGCACCTCCGGCCGCGCCGTCGGTCCAGCTCCACACCGCTTCCGGCGCGGCCAGCGCCACCCCCACCACGCCACCCACGAGCAATACAGGGGTACGCCGGACGGCGTACACGGCGAAGCAAAGCAGGGCCACCGCAAACGTCGAACCGTAACCCCACCAAGGTGCGTCCTCGATCGTGAGTCCGATCTGGCCGCCGATGATCGCGATCGTGCCGCCGATGCCGAAGGCGACCGGGACCGGCCGCAGCACACCGGCGAAGGCGAGGGCGAACCAGGCCGCCCCGACCGCCAGGAATACCAGGGTCATGGCCAGTTCGCTGCTGCTCCAGCCGTCCGCGGCGACCCCGGCCGCGGCCACGATCGAGTTCGCGCCCATCGCCAGCAGTGGTGGGATGTTCCGCAGTACGGCGTACCCGATGGTGGCGACCGCGAGACCGGTGAGGCCGGCCGCGGTGCCCTCCCAGCGCTCGGCGATGACTCCGGCGGTCAGCGCCGCCGTGCCGGATGCGATCGCGACGAGCACGCCCGCCACCCGCCGACGGATCGGTGTACGCCCGCCGATTGCCAGGAAGCCGGCGACGAGCAGCAGAGCGAGCGTGATTCCGCCGAGGCTCGCCGCCCGGCCGGTCCGCGTCATGGCGTCCCACTGCGTGGCCATGAGAATGCCCGCGCCACCGAGCATGAGTACGCCGCCCACGTAGCCGGCGGCCTCGCCCAGCCACTTGGGCGTACCCGCCGTCTCGTCCCGCAGCGCATCGCGGACGGCGTCCGCCTGATCGGGCGTCAGTACGCCCTTGTCCACGAGCCCTTGGAGGGCCTCATCGCGATCCATACCTCTACGGAACCACCCCGGGGTGGTCCATGCATGAGTCTTGCGCCTCATAATCGGCTGAGCTGATCGGCTCGAATTGGGGGTGGGTACGTGAGCGTCGAGGCGTCGCTGTGGCGGGCGGTGGCGGTGTTCCGCTTCGCCGCGTTCGGCTACGCCGTCGTGCTCATGGCCACCGGCTACCGGTCCTATTCGCACCCGATCCTCGGCATCATCGTGCTGACCACCATGTTCTCGTGGTCGGTGCTGTCGGCCATCCTGTACGCCGACCCCGCCCGCCGCCGCTGGCCGCTGCTGGCCGTCGACATGCTCGTCACGCTGGGGTGCCTGGCCGCCAGTTCGTGGGTCATCCCGCCGGCCGCTCTGCGTACGGGCGCTCCGACGCTGCCGATGGCGTGGGTCGCGGGCGCGGTGCTGGCCTGGTCGATCGCGGGCGGCCGCCGCTGGGCCGCGGCCGCGGCGCTGCTCGTCGGCGTCGTCGATCTGAGCATGCGGGGCCGGATCACACCGTCCACTGTGAACGGTACCGTCCTGTTGCTGCTGGCCGGTTTGTGCGTCGGCTACCTCGTTCACGTGAGCGTACAGGCGGAGACGCGGCTGCAGCAGGCGGCTCAGATGGAGGCGGCGACGCGCGAGCGGGAACGCCTCGCCCGCGGCATCCACGACTCGGTGCTCCAAGTGCTGGCCCTGGTCCAGAAGCGCGGCACCGAACTGGGCGGCGAGGCGGCCGAGCTGGGCCGGCTCGCGGGTGAGCAGGAAGCGACGCTGCGCTCGCTCGTCGGCGTGGGACCGGCCGGATCGTCGCCCAGTGACGACCGCTGCGACCTGCGGGCGCTCATCGGTTTCCAGGCCACCGCCGCGGTCAGCCTGGCCACCCCGGCCGAAGCCGTGTTGCTGCCGTGCCCGCTCGCCACCGAACTCGTCGCCGCGGTCGGCAGTGCCCTGGATAACGTGTGGAAGCACTGCGGCGACGGCGCTCGGGCGTGGGTGCTCGTCGAGGACGAAGGGGACGCCGTGGCCGTGACCGTACGCGACGACGGCCCCGGAATCGCGCCCGGCCGCCTGGCCGAGGCCGCCGCCGACGGGCGCCTCGGCGTGGCCCAGTCGATCCAAGGGCGGCTACGCGAGCTGGGCGGCTCTGCTGTCATCACCTCCGCTCCCGGTGAAGGCACCGAGGTGGAGATGCGCGTACCGAAGGAGATGAAGGCATGACGGTCCGCGTCATGGTCGTCGACGACCACCCGATGTGGCGTGAAGGCGTGGCCCGCGACCTCACCGAGGCCGGGTACGAGATCGTGGCCGCCGTCGGCGACGGCGCTCAGGCCGTTCGCGTCGGCACCAGCCTGCGCCCGGACGTCGTCGTGCTCGACCTCCAGCTGCCCGACCTGTCCGGCGTGGAGGTCATCACCGCCCTGGTCGCCACCGGCTCGCCGATCCGGATCCTGGTCCTGTCGGCCAGCGGCGAGCATCAGGACGTCCTCGACGCGGTGAAGGCGGGCGCGACCGGGTACCTGCTCAAGTCCGCGGCCCGGGACGAGTTCCTGAGCGCGGTGCAGCGTACGGCCGACGGCGACGCCGTCTTCACCCCCGGGCTGGCCGGTCTGGTGCTGGGCGAGTACCGCCGCCTCGCCGCCGCTCCGGCGACCGACAGCGGAGCACCGCGGCTGACCGATCGCGAAACCGAGATCCTGCGCCTGGTCGCTAAGGGGCTGTCGTACAAGCAGATCGCTGAGCGGCTGGTGTTGTCACCGCGTACGGTGCAGAACCATGTGCAGAACACCCTGGGCAAGCTCCAGCTGCACAATCGGGTGGAACTGGTGCGGTACGCCCTCGAACAAGGACTCGACGACTGAGTATCCGACCCGGCCGAGTTGAGTTCGAACGCCCATCCGGCCGGCCCCGGCTCGGTGGCGCAATGGTGGCATGGCTGTCTACCTGACCGGAATCGCCCACTACCTGCCCGGCGAACCGCTGGACCATACGCAGATCGCCGACCGCCTCGGTGCCGATGCCCGCAGCCGAGCCCTCGGCGCGAAGGTGCTCACCGCCAACGGCATCCGTACGCGCCACTACGCGCTGGACGCCGGGGGCGAGCCGACGATGCTCAACGAAGAACTGGCCGCCGAAGCGGTCCGCCGGGCCCTCAAGGAGAGCGGCACCGACCTCGACGCGGTCGGCCTGCTCGCCACCGGAACCACGCAGGGCGACGTGCTCGTACCCGGCTTCGCGTCGATGGTGCACGGCCGGCTCGGCGCCGCCCCGATGGAGATCCTGAGCGCGTCCGGCGTCTGCGCTTCCAGCATGGCCGCCCTCATCGCCGCCGACCGGGCGATCCGCTCCGGCGACCAGTCCTGCGCCGTGGTCGTCGGCTCCGAACTCGTCAGCCGAGCGCTGCGCCAATCCCGGTACATCGGCCGGCGTACCGGCTTCGACGCGGAGTTCCTGCGCTGGACGCTGTCCGACGGCGCCGGTGCCGCGGTGCTGTGCAACGAGCCGAAGGCCGACGGATTGTCGTTGCGGGTCGACTGGACCCATCTCGTATCGCACGCCGGCTCGCAGCCGGTCTGCATGTCGGCCGGCTCGGCCGGCCCGGTCGCCGCCGGGCAGACCTGGCTGGACCAGCCGGACGCGGCCAGCGCCGACGAACGGGGGATGTTCTGGCTGCGCCAGGACGTCAAGGCGCTGCCCGCCCTGTTCCGCCTGGGCCTGCGCGACTTCATGGGCCTGGTCCGCGACGGCCGGTTCCAGCCGTCCGAAGTGGACCATGTGCTGTGCCACTACTCCGCCGAGCACTTCCGGGCCGACATCTTCGCCCTGCTGGCCGAGGCCGGCCTGATGATCCCGGAGGAACGCTGGTACACGAACCTGCACACGCGCGGCAACACCGGTGCGGCGAGCATCTTCGTGATGCTGGCCGACGCGGTCGCTCAGGGCCGGTTCGCTCCCGGCGACCGGATCCTGCTCATCGTGCCGGAGTCTGGCCGGTTCACCCTCTCCTTCGCCCACCTCACCTGTGTCGGCGCTGTGATCCCGGCGCGCCCTGCGGGGATCGCGCAATCCCGGTGCGATCGACGAACTGGCCAGGGCGCGATCTCCTCGGGCCAGCGCGCCGCTGCTGGGCGTGGCGAAATACGCGCCAGCGTGGCGTCTGCGCTGGGCGTACCCAGAGAAGAAGAGACGGAGCCGGTGGCTTGGACGCTGCTGGAGCTGGCGCGGGTGTGGGAGACGTTCGAGCGGCAGGTACGCGCGACCGCGCCGGTGCGGCGCATCGAGAGCGGGCAGGCGACGGTGGCCGACTACCGGCGGTTGCTGCTGAACCTGCGGCAGCAGGTGGTCGACGGCGGGCGCTGGATTTCCCGGGCGGCGTCGAACTTCTCCGTGGCGCGGTTCGAGCTGCGCAGCGCGGCCATCAAGCACGCCGCCGACGAGCATCGCGACTATCAGCTGCTGGAACGGGACTACTGCGCGGTCGGCGGGTCCTTGATGGACATTCAGCAGGGCGCGCCCAACGTGGGGTCGCGAGCGCTGTCGGCCTTCATGTTCCACCAGGCCAGCCAGCCGGATCCGGTGGACTTGCTGGGCGCCATGTTCATCATCGAAGGGCTCGGCACCTCGCTGGCGCAGGGCTGGGCGCGGTCCCTCCAGGAGCAGCTGGGGTTGCGCGACGACCAGGTCAGTTTCCTGCTCTACCACGGCGAAGCCGACGACGCTCACTTCGCCTCGCTGTCTGCCTTACTCCGGACGTCGATTGGCGATCGTGCGACCGCTGAACGCGTCGTGCGGACCGCCGAAGTCGTGGCCCGCCTGTACGCCCTCCAGCTGGAGGAGGTGCACTGATGCCGACGGTCTGGGCGGCGATCCTGGCCGATCCGGTGACGCCGTTCGATCCGCCCACCCTCCGCAAGGTCGTACGCGACCAGCAGCGGTGGTCTCGCCGCTACCTGTACCCGTTGCTGCGGTTGTTCTCCCGGTTCGCGGTGTTGCTGATCTTGGTTGTGAAACGGCTGATCCCCGGCTCATCGCGGGTTTCGGCGCACGGGACCATGGACCGGCTGTGCGTCTGGTTCCTGCGTACCTTCGTCTCCGCCGACGCGGGCGAGCTGCTGATCCGCCACTTCGTGGTCGAGACCAACCTGCTGAACTTCATCATCGCCAACGCCGGCGTACCCGAGGTCTCGCCGGTTACTCTGCGGCCCACCTCGTTGCGGGATCTGGGAAACCGGGCGGTGATCGAGCACGACGTCAACGTGTACCAGGTGCTCATCTCGCTCGGTGTCCTCGGCCGCCCCTTGGCTCGGCCTCGTGCGCTGGATGTGTCCATGTTGGACGTTCCGCCGCTTGATGCGTCCGGGCGGCGCTGGCTCAGCCTCGACATCCAGAGCGCGCTGTGCCTGATGAACATCCCGTTCGCGCTGTGCCTGACGCCGTCGGAGTACCAGCGGGCGGTGCATTCGCTGCGGCTCGACGACAGTGTGATGGCGCTTTTGGCGGAGATCACCGGGGACTTCCGGTTCCTGCGGTGGCGGCCGGGCGGCACCGCCGTACGCGTCGACAGCACGCTCGATGTTCCGCGTGCCGTCTACGAGCACGCGGTTTACTGCGAGCACGCGCATGCGTTGCTGCTCGCGCTCGGCGGCGCGTCTCTCACGGTAGGCGGAAGTCCAAATCCGCCGGGAGCACCGCGACCTCCATCTGAGCCTTCTGCAGCCGCCCGGAGTAGTCCCAGTTCATGGCCTGCCAGCGGGTGAACTGGTCGAGAACCCACTGCCCGGACTGCCGCGAGCCGTTGCCGGATCGGCCGTTGCCGCCGAACGGCAGGTGCGCCTCGGCGCCGGAGGTGGAGTTGTTGACGCTGACCATCCCGGCGCCGATGCGGCGGCGGAACGTGAACGCCTTCACCGGATCGGTGGTGTAAATCGAGCTGGACAGGCCGTAGCCGGGCGCGTTGGCCAGCTCGATCGCCTCGTCCAGCGTCTCGTAGACGGCCACGCCGATGATCGGGCCGAACGTCTCGTTCCGGAACAGCTCGTCGCCGGCGCGTACGCCGTCGACGACCACCGGGTGGTAGTAGAGGCCGCCCTCGCCGGTGAACGAGCCCCGGGGACGGTCGGCGCTGATCCGCCCGACCGGCCCGGAAACGGTGTGGTGCGGCGCGATCCAGCCGAGGAACTTCTCGTAGTTCGCCGCGAACCGCTGATCCAGCAACGGTCCATAGAGGACATCGCCGGCCGGGTCGCCGACCGTGGCGGCGTCGAGCGCGGCTCGCAGGCGGCTCACGAACTCGTCATGCACCGATGCGTGCACGATCGCCGTACCGAGCGAGGTGCAGCGCTGCCCGGCGGTGCCGAACCCGGAGAACAGCGCACCCTCGACGGCCAGATCGAGGTCGGCGTCCTCGGTGATGATCATCGGATTCTTGCCGCCCAGCTCCAGGCACGGGCTTTGCAGGTGGCGCCCGCACAGCTCGCCGATCGCGCGGCCGACCTCGGTCGAGCCGGTGAAGCCGACCTTGTCGACCAGCCCCGCCTCCAGCGACAGCCGCAACCCGTCGAACGTCTCGGCGCCGTCCGCGTGAACGACTTGCAGCACTCCCTCGGGCAGACCGCCGTTGACGAACAGAGCGGCGAGCGCGTCGGCACAGGCGGCCGCGTACAGGGCCGGCTTCCAGATCACGGTGTTGCCGCAGAGCAGCGCCGGCACGAGATACCAGCTCGGTACGGCCACCGGAAAGTTGCCGGCCGTGATGATCATCGCCGGGCCGACCGGCGTACGGAAGGTGAACAGCTGCTTGTCCGGCATCTCGGAGGGCACCGTCTGCCCGTAGAGCCGGCGCCCCTCGCCCAGGAAGAACTGACAGGTGTCGATGATCTCCTGCACCTCGCCCCGGGCCTCGGCCAGCGGCTTGCCGACCTCCCGCGTGACCAGCCGGGCCAGCGCTTCGGCGTTCGCCTCGACCAGGCGCCCGATATTGGCGATCACCTGTCCGCGTACCGGCGCGGGCACATCGGCCCACGCCGCCTGAGCGTCCTTGGCCCTTCGCGCGGCGCTGACGACGCCGTCGGGATCGGCCAGGGTCACGGTCGCCACGACCTCGTCGAGCCGGGCCGGATTCATGGAGGAGTAGCTGGTCACGCCGACACCCTACATCCGGCTCAGGGCCTGGATCCCGAGCAGATCGAGCCCGCGCTCCACCACCCGCGCGGTCAGCTCGCTCAGCGCCAGCCGGCTGCCGGCTCGCTCACTGGTGAGCACGGGGCAGGCATCCCAGAATCCGCTGTACGCCGAACAGAGTGCCTGAAGATAGCCGGTCAGCCGGTGGGGCTGGAGGGTACGCGCGGCCAGCTCGACCGCGGTCGGGAAGCCGAGAATCTGCACCGCCAGCGCCCGTTCCGCCGGTTCGGTCACCTCGATCGGCTCGCTTTCCCGGGAACCGGCCATGCCCTGTGAATCGGCCTTACGCTGCAAAGACTGGATCCGCGCGTAGGTGTATTGCAGATAGGCCCCGGAGTCCCCGGTGGTCGACAGCATCCGATCCCAGTCGAAGACGTAGTCCTTGATCCGGTCGGACGCGAGGTCGGCGTACTTGACCGCGCCGATGCCCACCGCTCGGGCGACCTGCGCCCGCTCGGTCTCCGGCAGATCGGGGTTCTTCTCCGCCACGACCGCGGCCGCCCGCGCCACGGCCTCGTCCAGCAGGGCGCTCAGCTTCACGACCCCGCCGGCCCGGGTCGCGAACAGCTTGCCGTCCTTACCGAGGATCAGGCCGAACCCGACATGGGTCGCCTGGACGGACTCCGGCAGCCACCCGGCCTCCCGGGCCGTCTGGATGATCATCGCGAAGTGCTGCGCCTGCGGCGTGCCGACCACGTAAAGGATCCGGTCCACCTTGAGGCTGTCCACCCGGTAGCGGACCGCGGCTAGATCGGTGGTGCTGTAGTTGTGGCCCCCGTCCGACTTCCGCACGATCACCGGCATCGGGTTGCCGTCACGGCCGGTGAACCCCTGCGGGAACGCACACAGCGCGCCGTCGCTCTCGTGCAGCAACCCCTTCTCTTCCAGACCCTGTAAGACGCCCGGCAGCATCCGGTTGTAGAAACTCTCCCCCGTGAAATCGCCGTCCGACAGCGTCACACCGAGCCGGGCGTACTCGGCCATGAAGTACTTCTCCGACTCCGACACGAGCAGCCGCCACAGCCGCAACGTCGCCTCGTCGCCGCCGTGCAGCGCCACCACGCGCAACTGCGCCCGCTGCTTGAACGCCGGATCGCTGTCGAACTTGACCCGCGCCGCCTGATAGAACGCCGTCAGGTCGCCCATCGACAGCTCATGCGCCGCCGCCTCCTCACCGACGTCGGCCAGATGCTCGATCAGCATGCCGAACGGCGTACCCCAGTCGCCGACGTGATTGACCCGGATCACGTCGTGGCCCAACCATTCGAGAAGGCGTACGAGCGCGTCGCCGATGACGGTCGACCGCAGGTGGCCGATGTGCAACTCCTTCGCCACGTTGGGTCCCGAGTAGTCGACGAGGATCCGTTGCCTGTCGTCCGTTTCCTTTACTGCCAACCGCGGATCGCCAGCCATCGCATCGAGCTGCCGCTGCAGCGCCGCCGTCGAGAGCGTCACGTTGATGAAGCCCGGCCCCTGTACGGTCGCGCTCTCGGCGAGATCGGCAAGCTCCGATCCATCCAGGACCGCCTGCGCGACCTCCCTCGGATCGCGCCCCAGCCGCCGGGCCAGTGCCAATGCGCCGTCCGCTTGGAAATCCGCGTGCTGCGAACGGCGTACAACCGGGTCGAAATAGTGCCCGGCGAGAGCGCTGAAAGCCGGCTGGAGCCGCGCGGACAGAAGCTTTTCAAGCATGGAAATCCCCTAGATCGCGGGTACGCGAAAGCGCGAGTCGTCTACAACGGGAGCAAGTACGCGGATCAGGCCGCGCGGAATCGTCGTCGCGACGCGCACAAGGCCGCGCAGCCGATGCTGCGGAAGGGCCGGGCAGTCGCGATCATGCGGCCACCCTACTCGAAGCCGCCCGCGACGTCACCCCGGAATCCGGTCGGCAGTCGCCTGTTGCCGATCGATTCACTCATCACTGATGGCACTACTTGGCTGGCCATCTCACATACCGCAGACTGGCGTACTGCGCGCATACTCACATGTAAATACGACGGCACCCAGAGCCACCTGGGTGCCGCCGAGGCCCACCATCGCCAGGAGGGAGGACCGTTCACATGCAATCTTCGCGTATCGATTCCCTCCTGGCAATGGCCGTCACAAGGGAGGGGCTCGATGCCCGTCTACTTCCGCGGGCCAGAAGCGCTGATCACCCACCGGGAGTTCATCCGCAACCGCCCGCCGACGCAAGCGTTCGCCATCCGCGAACTGCACGACGCGCACATCGTCATCACCGAGGCGACGGGGGCCACGCCTCGGCTCACCTACCCGGCGACCGCGGCCGCCGCCGCCATCGCGGCCGCCGGCTGGCCGATCCTGGGATCGGCTCCGGTCACCGTGACCGGGCTCGTCGCCCTGGCCGCCCTGTCCGGGCCGGCCGTCGGCTGCCTTCGGGGCCGGCGTCACTCGTACGAGGTACACGCGATCTACCGCGGCCAGCGCGTGTGCCTGTTCCGTACGAGCAATCCGCGCCTGTTCGGCCAGATCAGGCGGGCGCTGGTCCGAGCGATCGAGGCCGCACAGGAGTACGCCGTTTCCTAATTGGACTTCAACCGTTGGATCTGCTGGGATTCAGTCCGAGGTACACCGATCTGACATACCGCAGATAGCTTCCGGGAGGTCAAGCCCACGATGGCCACTCAGGGGTCGCCAGTCGTGGCCCGCCACCGCCTTCGCCTCGCGCTGCGCCAACGGCGCGAGGCGATCGGTCGTACCCAGGGGGACATCGCGAAATCCCTGGATTGGAGCCTGAGCAAGCTCCAGCGCATCGAAGCGGGTGAGAACGCCATCTCCACCACCGATCTCCAAGCACTCCTGGGTCAGCTGAAGGTCACCGACCCCGCGCTCATCAGCAGCCTTGTCGCCGAAGCGAAGGTCGCTCGACGCCGGTCGCAATGGGACGAGCCCCGCTACCGCGAGAACCTCACGCCCGCGACCAGGATGCTCCTGGATTTCGAGGCCGAAGCGACCGTGATCCGCAGCTTCCAGACGCTGACGATCCCCGGTGTGTTGCAGACGCGAGACTTCGCCACCGAGGTCTTCCAGGCCCTCGGCGCCGACCTCACGGACGAGGAACGGCAGGTCCGTCTGGAGGTACGCCTTCAGCGCCGTGCCCACGTGCTCGACCGGCTGAATCGGCCGCTGTACCTCTTGATCCTGGACCAATCGATCTTGCTTCGGGCCCTGGGTGGGCCCGAGATCTTCGTCGCAGAACTCCAGCACATCCTTAACGATGCCCGTGGCGGTCGAATCCAGCTGCGTATCGCGCCGTTCGCACTGCCGGCCGGCATCACGGCCCACATACCGTTCACTGTTCTCTCGATGGAGGATGACGAGGACTCCATCCTCTATCGAGAGAACTTCCAATCCGACGAGATCATCCAGGCGCCCGATCGGGTGCAGCGCCACTTGGAGATCTTCGCCCAGCTCTGGGAGCACAGCTTCCCCGAGGACATCACCCAGAGGCTCGTAGAGGACCGGATCTCCCAACTTCGAGCCGAGATCAACCGCGAGTCCACAACGTAACTCGATCGGTAGCCTCCTGCTGGCCAACCGACCGGGCGTCCAGCGGAAGGTTCACGCCGTCAGCTGAGAGAAAGGACCGGATTTACGTGAACCCGCCGAATACGACCGCGATCGCATGGCAGCGCAGCCAACGCTGCGACAACGGCGCCTGTGTGGAGATCGCGCTTCATGACGGTGACGTCGTCGTCCGCGACTCCAAGGACCCCGAAGGACCCACGCTCAGATTTACGCGCGTCGAATGGGAGGCATTCGAAGGCGGGATCGCAACCGGAGAAATCCGCCTATTCAACTAAATGTCCGTAATAGTGATCGGCGCCCGACTGCATCTCGAACGCCGATCTGCAGATCAACCGCCCACCTAGACGGATGGATGACCCGTGCTCATATTAGGCACGTCTTCCATCTCCATGAGGTCCCGAACGGGCACGCCTTCCCGGCGTACATCCAGCAATTTGCCACGTTCCGAGCCAAAGGAGTCAGAAATGAACATCGAGACAATACCGCTCGTCTGGCACCGTAGCCAGCGCTGCGACAGCATGACTTGTGTCGAGATAGCGGAATATGAAGGACATATCTTCCTTCGCAACTCGACCTCACCGACCGGACCGATCCTGGCTTTCACCCGCGATGAGTGGGAGCCCTTCGTCGAGGCCGTGAAGTACGAAGACTTCGTCCTCTGACCGCATCACTTCGATGTGGGTTCGGCGGACGACCTCCGCCGACCCGCATCAGCGGGCCGCCGGTGAATCCGTCGCGGATTCCGGCATGGCGACCGGCCGACGTGGATCGCGCGCACGGCCTGCCGGGCCCGCGACAGGTGGCATGCTCAAGCCCATGCGGGTCAAGCAACTACGCCTCGTGGTGACGGCGGACGACTACGACGAGGCGGTCCGGTTCTTCCGCGACGCCCTCGGGCTCGGCGAGGAGGGCGCGTTCGCCGCCGAGGGCGGTCACGTGACGATTCTCGACGCCGGCCGCGCCACATTGGAGATTACGGACCGCCGGCACGCCGAATACATCGACAAGGTCGAGGTCGGGCGGCGGGTGGCCGGGCATATCCGGGTGGCGTTCGAGGTCGAGGACTCCCCCGCGGTCACGGCGGAGCTGGAGCAGGCCGGCGCGACCGTGGTCGCGGAGCCGACGACGACGCCGTGGAACTCGCTGAACGCGCGGCTCGACGGGCCGGCCGGCCTGCACCTCACGATCTTCCAGGAACTCGGCGACACGCGAGAGTAAGGCAAGCGGCTAACGGACGATGGACTGCATCCAGGTTCCGTCGATCCACGTCGGCTCGCCGTCGAGCATCGGGGCCATCACCGTGCGGTACCACTCGTCCTGCTCGGGCGAGTCAGCGAGCGCCTGATACTGCTCCTTGCTCTCAAACTGCACCGCTACCACGATGGTTCCGCCGTCGTCGGCCGCAAGCGCGTCGCTGCGTATGTAGCCGGGCACTTGGCGTTCGGTGTTCCACTTTTCGGCGGCCCGCATCATCTCGGCGGGGTCGCCCTTGATCTTCGCGATCATGACCGTGCCATACATGGCGCACCTCCGCCTCTGATTGTCCCGTACCGTGGCGCCATGGACGTCGACATCCACATACGTGACGACGGCGAAGGTACGCCCGTCCTGATGCTGCACGGCTGGCCGGACACGGGCGATCTGTGGCGCTATCAGGCACAAGCATTGGCCGTCGACGGATATCGCGTCATACGACCGGATCTGCGGGGTCTGGGGAAGTCGGCCAAGCCGGCGGATCCGCGCCTGTACCGGGCCCGGGAACTGGTCGGCGACCTGACGAGGGTGCTCGACGAGTGCGGTATCGACCGCGTCCACCTCGTCGGGCATGACTGGGGTGCGGCGGTCGCCTGGGTCGCCGCTGCGACCCGGCCGGATCGGATCAGCAGCTTGGCCGTTCTGTCGGCCGGGCACCCCGCCGCGTTTCGCCGGGCCGGTACGCGCCAGCGCGAGAAGTCGTGGTACACGCTGCTGTTCCAGTTTCCGGGCATCGCCGAGCAATGGCTGTCGGACAACGATTTTCGCCGGCTGCGTACGTGGACCGGCCACCCCGAGATCGAGGACGCCGTCGAGCGGTTCCGCGATCCGCAGGCGCTGACCGCGAGCCTGAACCTCTACCGCGCGATGGCGTCGCCGCAGACACTGGTGGATCCGGTGCCGCAGCTGCCGAGGATCCAGTGTCCGGTGATGGGCGTGTGGAGCACCGGCGACATGGCGCTTACCGAGCAGCAGATGACCGGGTCGAGCGAGTACGTCGACGGGCCGTGGCGGTACGAGCGGATCGACGGTGCCGGGCACTGGATGCAGCTGGAGAGGCCCGACGAGGTGACCGCTCTACTGAAGAGCTTCCTGGAGAGCGTCCCGCGATAGCCGATCGGCCAGCCGAGTCGTCTCCGGCAAGCGGTAGCGAGGTGAAAGCCGCAGCGTCAACGCGACCGCCGACGGCAGGTCCACGAGGTGGCCGGCCGACACGTAGACGGGCTTCACACCGGGCTGCGTACGCACGGCCGCGCCGATGACCTCCGAGCCGTCGACGAGGTCGGCGACCGAGCCGCGAGCGACGTCCACAGTGGAGTGCGTACCGATGAAGGTGGTCTTGGCGACCCCGAAGCACGGGATGCCGGTGAGGAGCCCGAGGTGGCAGGCGAGCCCGAAGCGGCGCGGGTGGGCCACGCCGTACCCGTCGCACACCAGGACATCAGGTGTGACGGATAGGCCCGCCAGCGCCCGGCCGGCAAGTGGCAGCTCCCGGAAGGCCAGAAGCCCTGGTACGTAAGGAAAGGACGTCTCCCCCACGGCGGTGGCCGAAGCGACCACGGCCAGCGAAGGGAACGAGAGCACCGCGACGGCCGCCGCCACCAGCGAGCCAGCGATGGCGTACGCGACGTCGACGCCGGCGACCAGCGAAGGCATGGGCAGCGGCGCGAGGCGGACAAGGTCCCGTAGGCGGGTCTGCCAGGCCGCGGCTTCCAGCGGATCCACAGGGAAATCCCACGACAGTTCGGGTGGGGCATGCCTACCTTGGTCGTCATGGACCTCGTCAAGACGAGCAAACGGATGGCGTATGTGCTGCGGCATCGGCCCGACGCCATCGGCATCACGCTGACGCCGGACGGCTGGGTCGGCGTCGACGATCTGCTGCGCGCCCTCGCGAAGCACGGAACCCGTATCACCCGCGCCGAGCTGGAGGCCGTCGTCGCGCGCAACGACAAGCGGCGCTTCATCCTCGACGGCGACCGCATCCGGGCCAATCAGGGCCACTCGGTCGCGGTCGACCTCGGCCTGGCCCCGGTGACCCCGCCCCGCACGCTGTTCCACGGCACCGCCCGTCACAACTTGGACTCGATTTTCCTGGAGGGTCTGATCAAGGGGCGCCGCCACCACGTGCACCTGTCCGCCGACGCCGATACCGCGATCAAGGTCGGCCGGCGTCACGGCGCCCCGGTGGTGCTGGCGGTCGACACGGCCGCGATGATCGCCGAGAACCTGCTCTTCTACCGCAGCGACAACGGCGTCTGGCTCACCGATCACATACCGCCGCGTCACCTGACCGTCGTCCGCGATTACGTCAGCTGACCCGCGCGAGGACCTTGGCCGCGCACTCGGACACCACCTCGTCCGGGTCGAACCCGAGGCTCTCGATCGCCACGAGCGCGGTCAGGACCACGTCCGCCAGCTCCGCGGCCACCTCGCTGCGCACGTGGGTCACGCCCTTGCGCGGGTTCTGCCCGAGCGCGCCGATCCAGGCCCCGGCCGCCTCGCCGGCCTCCTCGCTGATCTTCAGCAGCTGCAGCGACACCACCTGATCACCCTCCGCGACCCGGTGCCGCGCCAGCCACTCGACCGTCGCAGTCACGGCCCGCCGCGTCACGTCGTTCACGCGCCCACCCTCCCGTTCAGCCGCTCCACCCACTCTGGCAGCGACTCTCGCGCTTTCCACCATTCTCCTGGTACGCCCACCAGGCCGGTCCGGCCGGCCACGATCCCGCCCACCACGGCGCACGTGGTGTCCACGTCCCCGCCGGCGGACGCGGTCGCCCACAAGGCTTCGGTGAGGTCGTCGAGGTGCCGGGCGGCGCACCAGACGGCGAACGGCACGGTGTCGGGCGCGGAGACCTGGGTGCCACAGCCGACGGTCGACGCGATCATCTGCGGGTGCAGGTGGAACGGCGCGTCGGCGATCCGGCGCAGGCGCGCGGCCACTTCGCCGTCGGGCGTACGCGCGACCACGGCGTTGATGAGTGACCCGCCGGTGACCCCCCGAACGGCCAGTGCGGCCGCGACGGCGACCGCGATCGCACCCGACGCCGCCTCGGGATGGGCGTGGGTCACCACGGCCGACAGCTCGGCCTGTTCGACGACGGCGTCCATGTCGCCGGCGAACCAGGCGCCGAGGGGCGCGACCCGCATGGCGGCCCCGTTGCCCCACGATCCCGCCCCGCCGAACTGCCGAGCGGTGACCTCGCGCCACTCCTGGCCCTCGAAGATGTCGCGGAGCACACCGTGCATCGACGGTCCGTAGCCGCGATAGGGATCGGCCTGGTACGCGCTGGCGAACCGGGCCGCCAGCGCGGCCTGGTCGACGTGGCCGTGCTCGTCGAGGATGCGCACCAGCGACAGCGCCATCGCGGTGTCGTCGGTCCACGGCCACGGCGCCGGCGGCGTGACCCGGCCGGCGATGAGCTGATCCAGGTCACTGTGGCGGAACCAGGTCTGTCCGAACGCATCACCGAGAGCCAGCCCCTGCAGGGATGCGTAAGCGGCGCTCCGGTCGGTCACGGTGGAATCATGCCCGACGGGTACGACACGCGCTTGCCGGGCACGGATACCGTTGACGGCATGGCCAACCTGACGCCCGAGGACGTCCGCCGGATCGCGTTCCGCAAGCCACCAATCGGCCGGCGCGGCTACGACGAGGAAGAGGTCGACGTCTTCCTCGACGAGGTGGAGCGTACGCTGACCGCGCTCTACGAGCAGATCGCGCGCCTGGGCGGCGGCTCGGCACCGGCCGCGCCGGCGTCGAGTTCGGCTCCGATCGATGCGACCGCCGCGGAGCTGGCCGAGATCAAGGCGACGCTGGCCCGCATCGAGGCGCGGCTGTCCACGAGCGGAAGTTCCACGCCCGGTGGCTCCTTCTTCTGAGTACGCCAAACCGACGGCTGCCGATCTGCGGGCGGCGTACGGCAAGACCATTCCGGACGTCCTGGCGCCCGGCCTGTCCGTGGTCTTCTGCGGCATCAATCCGGGGCTCTACTCGGCGGCGACCGGCTGCCATTTCGCCCGCCCCGGCAACCGATTCTGGCCGGCTTTGTACCGCTCCGGGTTCACGCCGCGGCCGATGCTTCCTCAGGAACAGTTCGATCTTCTGGCGTACAAGCTAGGGGTCACGAACCTTGTGGACCGCGGCAGTGCCCGAGCCGAAGAACTTAGCCCGGCCGAACTGTCGGAGGGTGGGCGTAGGTTGGCGCGCAAGATGCGGCGGTTGCGGCCGCAGTGGCTCGCGGTGCTGGGGGTGGGCGCCTATCGGACGGCCTTCGCAGAGCGGGCGGCGGTGATCGGCGCGCAGGCGCGCACGATCGGGCCGACCCGGATATGGGTGCTGCCCAACCCGAGCGGCCTCAACGCACACTACACATTGGACCGTCTCGTCGAGCAGTTCGCCGACCTGCGGCGAGCAGTAATAGATAGGTCAGTGTCCTGACATCTGCTGCAGGATCTCGCGAGCGGCCCGCTCACCGGACGCGATCGCGCCGTCGATGTACCCGCACCACCGAACCGCGGTCTCCGCACCGGCCCAGTGAATGCGGCCGACGGGCTCGCGGAGGGCGGCACCGACCTGAGTCCAGGCACCGGGCGGCAAGTGAGCGCCGTAGCAGCCCCGCGTCCACTCCTCGGCGTTCCAGTCGCGTTCGAGGAAAGCCATGGGCGACAAGGCTTTCGGACCGACGAAACGAGCCAGCGACTCCAGCACCACGCGCTGCCGCTCCGCAGCGGGTACGCGCCCCAACCGCAGCGACTCGGGACCGTCGAGGAACGCCAGAATGATGCCGGGACCGCCGTCCGGGCCGGTCGCGTCGAAGATGACCTTCACCGGACCCTGGTCGCTGGCGGCCTCGGCGGACAGGCCGTCGGTACGCCAGAACGGTTCACTGTAGACGGCGTGGCATTTGATGATGCCGCCGTGGGGCATGCGCTGGGTGAGCTGATCGCGCTGGGGCGGCATCGGCGGCTCGTACGCCAGCCGCCCGACCAGGGACGGCGGCACGGCAACGACAACGTGTTGTCCATGATGGACATCGGTGTCGGTGTGCACCGCTACGCCGTCGGCGTCCTGCACGATCCGGCGTACGGGCGCGGTGAGGACGACCGTCAGCCCGGCCGCTAGCCGCTGCGCCAGCTGACCCATGCCGCCGACGACCCGGTCCTGTTGAGCGCCGCCGGACGTGGTGATGAGCGTTTCCAGCGAACCGGCGCTCTTGGTGTAGAACAAGGCGTGCAGCAGCGAGAGGTTGGCCGGCAGGGTCGCCCAGACGGCCTCCGTCACGATGCGGAAGAAGTCGCGGCCGCGTTCGGTGAAGCAAGCCTTGCGGATCCAGGTCTCGAACGTCTGCGCGTCGAGGGCGTCCGCTCGCGGCGTACGCCACGGCTGGTCGAGGTCGACGGTCGTCGCGAGCCGTTCGTAGCGCACCTGGGCCTGGCCGACGTCGGCGAGCGTGAGCGGATCCAGCTTCGGTATCCGGCCGGTGTAGCGGCGCGCCTTGCCCCGGAACAGCACCAGCGCCGAGCCGCCGGTCGCCTGCGGATGCGTCGTCAGGCCGAACCGGGCCAGCTCCTTGTACAGCAGATCCTGGCCGGGTCCGATCCACTGGCCACCCTGATCCACGACCACGCCTTCCAGGCCCGGCACGTCGACGGTGAGCGTACGGCCTCCGACCCGGTCACGGGCCTCCAGAACGGTGACGCTCTGGCCGGCGCTGACGAGCCGGTCGGCGGCGACGAGACCGGCCACCCCGGCCCCCACGACGATCACGTCCTTCATGACAGGCCCCTGCTTCGTGACTGGTGCTGGCGGGAAATATCTTCATGATAGATCGGCGTAGATGACAGATTCTACGTAAGCGTTGGATTTGGCCAGCTCATCAGCGGTTTCGGCAAGCTGCTCACGGGTCGCGTCCCCGGTCACCCAGGGCGACAGGGCCAGGAACGTATCCGTTGCGGCCAGCCGCGGCGCGAGCCGGTTGGGCACGTGGATCACCCAGGCCAGCGCCGTCGCGGGCACCAGGACGGCGAGAACGAGGGCTCGGAAGAACTTCACGCCGCCCCCTCCACTTCCGCATCGGCAGGAGACGGCTCGTGGACGACGGCGGTGAAGGCGAGCCGATCCCGCATCGCCTGCTTCGACGGCGACAGCACGAACACGGCCCCGATCGCCCAGCCGAGCCCGACCGTCACCGCGCCGAACAACAGCGGGTCAGCTGAGCCAGGTCGGGCGAAGCGGCATCCCGCTGACCGCACCGGGCTTGAGCTTGACCCCGAGCACCTGGTGCAGCTGAATGTCGTTGCGCTCGAACCCGATCCGCGAACCGACCAGGTACAGCCGCCAGGTCCGGGCCTTGGCCGGCCCGATCTCCGCCACGGACGCGTCCCAGTTCTGCTCCAGGTTGGCCGACCAGGCCGTCAGCGTCTTGGCGTAGTGCTCACGCAGGTTCTCCTCGTGGCGTACCTCGAAGCCCTGGTCGTGCATGACCGAGATGATGTGGCCCGGCCCCTCCAGCTCGCCGTCGGGGAAGATGTAGCGGTTGATGAACTGCTTCTCCCGCATCGCCGGCTCCAGGTTGTTCGGCCGCGTGATGCAGTGGTTGAGGAGCCGGCCGCCGGGGCGCAGGCGGTCGTACAGGTGCGTGAAGTAGCGGGGCAGCTGGGCCCGCCCGATGTGCTCGGTCAGCCCGATCGACGAGATCGCGTCGAACTGCCCCTTCGGCACGTCGCGGTAGTCCAGGTGGCGGATCTCCGCCAGGTCCGACAGGCCCGCTTCGGCGATCGCTTTCTGGCCCCAATCGGCCTGCTTGGGGCTCAAGGTCACGCCGATGACGCGTACGCCGTAATGCTGGGCGGCGTGCAGGACCATCCCGCCCCAGCCGCAGCCGACGTCGAGCAGGGTCATGCCGGGCTCCAGGCCGAGCTTGCGGGCGACCAGGTCGTGCTTGGCGTACTGAGCCTCTTCGAGGGTCGCGCTCTGCGTCGGGTAGACCGCACACGTGTACGCCATCGAGGGCCCGAGCAGCCAGGAGTAGAACCTGTTCGACACGTCGTAGTGGTGGGAGATGGCGGCCTGATCGCGCGCCTTGGAGTGGCGCCGGCCGCGCAGCTTGATCTCCTGCGGCGGGATCGGTGGGCGGCGCAGCAGTCTGAAGCCGCCCAGGTCGCGCAGTGCCCGGAACCGCGCCGACAGCGAGCTGTCGAAGTCGAGGTCGGTCAGTTCGGACACGGCGGCGTAGAGGTCGCCATCGACCTCCAAATCGCCCATGATGTACGCCCGCGCCAAGCCGAGGCTGCCGCTGCCGGTCGCCAGGTAGTTCAGCGCCCGAGGTGACCGGATGTCGACGACCACCGGCGCGCCGCCGGGGCCGGCCGTGCTGCCGTCGTACGCCTGAAGGCGTAGGCCGGTGGGATTTCCGATGATGCCCGCCACTGCTTGCGCAACGCTCATAGTCCGCCCCTCACACGATCCGAACGCACTTGTCGTAGAGGCCAGGCAGCCGCCCGCCCTGGTCGTATTCCCGCTTGATCGCCTTGTACGCCTCCCCGTTGTAGCGCCGCCAGAACTCTTCCTCCGTGTAATGAACCGTGGAGTACAGCGATTTGTGCCCGTTGGCCGTGGTGACGGCGTCCTCGATGAGCCGGTTGTGGTGGCCGTCGGGCTGGCCCGGCCGCAGGTCGACGGTCGACCAGAAACCGACGTTGACGTAAAGCTCCCCCGGGTGCAGCGGGTAGAGCGGCCAGGGCCGGTCCGACCGCAGGCGCAGCGGGCACAGCCAGACCGGCTCGATGCCGATCTGGCGGTGGAAGAAGTCCATGAACTTCGGGCCCTCGGCCACCGGCACCTCGACGTCCTGGATGACCGCCTCCTGCTTCGGCCGCTTCAGCGCGGCGTCCAGCCGGGCGGTCAGCTGGTGGCGCCGGTCGAACGCCACGATCCGGCGGTAGACGTCGGAGCGGCGCAACGAGCGCGGCCACAGCCGGCGTACAACCGGATTCTGGACCCCGAAGGCGCGCGAGCACCAGAACCAGTCGGTATCCCAGCGCCACAGGTAATCGCGGACCGTGAGGTGGTCGACGGACCGGGCGCGCAGGGACTGGTAGTAGACGGACATGCCGGTGTAGTCGCTCACCTTGGCCGCTTCATCCACAAAGGACGCCAGCGTCACGTACATTTCGGACGGCGAGAACACCGTGCCGTCGATGAAGTCGACCCGCTCGCCGTCCTGGGCACCGTCGGCGCAGATCCGCCCCATCGCCGCCCAGCAGTCCTCGGCGTTGTCGAAGCGCAGGTGGCGCAGCTTCACGTAGGGCTTGACCGGCTCCAGCTCGATGGTGAGGCGTAGCGCGTAGCCGAGCGTGCCGTAGGAGTTGGGGAAAGCGTGGTAGAGGCCGGCGTGCTCGTTGTCGGGCCGGGCCACCACGATCCGGCCGTCGCCCGTGAGCACCTCCATCTCGCGGACGGACTCGTGCGGCAGGCCGCTGCGAAACGACGAGGACTCGATGCCCAGCCCGGCGACCGCACCGCCGAGGGTGATCGTCTTCAGCTGCGGTACGACCAGCGGCATGAGGCCGGACGCCAGCGTGGCGTCGACGAGCTTCTCGTAGGTCACCATGCCCTGGACGTCGGCCGTGCGGCTGGCCACGTCCACGGATAGGACCTGATCGAACGCGTCGACGTTCAGCCCCGGCGCCCGCTCCCGGCTCCCGGAGAACCGGAACAGGTTCGAGGTCTTCTTGGCCAGCTTCACCGGCGCACCCTCGGGCAGGGCCGCGTACGCCGCGCTCAGCGCCCGCTTGGCCCGTTCGTGCTCGGCGTACCGATCGGTAAGTCCTCCCACGATCGCAACCTACATGGATCACTGAATGTTGTCAGGAGGAAACTCTGGGCACGCGCCTGCGCGATGCGTCACACCCGTCTCCGGCGGGGCGCGGCGGGTACCGTTGGCGCATGCCTGGACCCATCGCGCTGGTCGGCTCCGGTGAATACACCGATGCCATGCTCGACGTCGACAAGCTGCTCCTCGACGGGCGCCCGCCGCGGTACGCGCAGATCCCGACCGCGGCCGCACCGGAGGGCGAGAACGTCCTCGCCAAGTGGATCGGCATGGGGATCGCCCAGGCCGAACGGCTCGGCGTCGAACCGGTGCCGTTGCGCGTACGCACCCGCGAGGACGCCGAGGATCCGGCCATCGTGGAGCGGATCGGCGACGCCGGACTGATTTACTTCTCCGGCGGCAATCCGACCTACCTGACCGAGACCCTGCGCGACACGCTGCTGTGGCGCGAGGTCGTACGCCGCTGGACGGCCGGTACGGCGCTGGGCGGCTGCAGCGCGGGAGCGATGGCGTTCGGCGGCTGGGTTCTGGACATCCGCCACCCCACCAAGCCCGGCATTCCCGGTTTGGACGTCGTTCCGGGCTTGCGGGTGCTGCCGCACTTCGACCGGTTCCTCGGCCGGATGCCCGATGTCCTGGTACGCCCGTTCCTGCGCCCGATCGAGGGCGTCACAACCATCGGCGTGGACGAGGACACCGCGCTCGTCGGCGGCTCCGGCGAGTACACCGTGATGGGACGCCAGTCGGTGTGGCTGCTGGAGGGCAGGCACCGGCGGGAGTTCCCGACCGGCTCCACCTTCTCGGTCCTTTCATGATCCTGTTGGACCGCCCCCTGATCTAAACAGGATCATGGGGCGCGGTGGGCGGCCGCAGAGCGGATGTGCGACTTATGCTGCGGGAGGAGGCGTGGGGGACGCGCCGCCGACGGGGAGGGAACACGGGGACATGGACGCACGCGAAGCCATCATCCGCAGCGAAGCAACCTATGAGGCGTGGCACTTCGCCGAGGCGACCCGGGTCGGGAACATCGTCTGGGTTTCGGGACAGCGCGGCTACGACGCCTACGACCTCATCTCCGACGACCCGGCCGAGCAGGCCCGTGTGGCCCTGCGCAACCTGGCCGAGGTGCTGCGCCGGGCCGGCGCCGACCTGGCCGACATCGTCGATCTGACGTCGTACCACGTGAACATGGCCGACGTGGACGGTTTCCGGATCGCCAAGGACGAACTCATCCAGCCGCCGTACCCGTCGTGGACGGTGGTCGGCGTCCACGAGCTGGCGACGCCGGAGATGAAGGTCGAGGTCAAGGCGGTCGCCGTGATCGGCTCGGGGGCCACCGCCCGAGTACGCCGCTGATGGCCAGCCCGACGCAGCGGGCCGTCGACCCGGATGATGTCGCCGGCCTGGCCCGGATCGCGTTCGGGCCGAGAACCGCGGTCAGCGCCGCCGCGCCGCTGACCGGTGGCGGCTTCGCGGCCGTGTGGCGGGTGGACCTCGCTGACGGCCGGCGTACCGTCGTCAAGATCGGTCCGCCCGATGATGCGCGCCTGCTGCGCTATGAGCGCGACCTGATCCCCGCCGAGGCGGCGTACCTTGCGGTGGTGGCCGACGCCGGTCTAGACCTGCCGCTGCCGCGATTGCTGCGCAACGGATCCGACTGGCTGTTCGCCACCTACCTTCCGGGTACGCCGCTGGCCGCCCTGCCGTCCGATGTCGACAAATCAATGGTGAGGCGGCAGCTGGGAGCCACGGTGGCCCGCCTGCATTCGCTGGAGGGTACGAGTTTCGGGTACTCCGGCGACCGCCCGCACGGCGATTCGTGGCCGGAAGCGTTCGCGGCGATGATCGAGGCGCTCCTCGCCGACGCCGGCGACTGGTCGGTGGCCGTACCCGCCCAGGCCGTTCGCACCGCTCTGCAGCGCCATCGCAAGGTGCTCGACACCGTGGACCGCCCGGCTCTGCTCCACTTCGACCTGTGGGACGGCAACGTACTGACCGACAACGGCCGGCTCAGCGGCCTGGTCGACGCCGAGCGGTGGCTGCACGGCGATCCCCTGATGGACTTCGTCTCCCCCGCCATCTACCGCCGCATCGAAGACGAGCCCGGCCACCCCTTCACCGCCGGCTACAGCGTCGTCGCCCCGATGACGTTCAACGAACCGGAGCGGATCCGGCTGGCCCTTTACCGCCTGCATCTGTACCTGCTCATGACGGTGGAGATGCCCAGCCGGGGCATGACGACCGCCGCGCATGACGGCCGCCGGGAACGGCTTGCCCGGCTGCTCGCCGAGGAACTGGCCGCCCTGCTGTGACCGACCCTGAACGGACGCCGGCCGAGCGCTAACGGCGCGGCTCGCCAGCCGCCGGAGTAGCCTTGCGATCATGAGCGAGCACTTCGGCGTCGTCGTGCTGGGCGCCGGTCCGGGTGGTTACACCGCCGCCGTCCGCGCCGCCCAGCTGGGTTTGCGTACCGCCATCGTCGAGGAGAAGTACTGGGGCGGTGTGTGCCTCAACGTCGGCTGCATCCCGTCGAAAGCCTTGCTGCGCAACGCCGAGCTGGCGTACATCTTCGCCAACGAGCGCAAGCTGTTCGGCATCGAGCTGTCCGGCGAGGTGAAGTTCGACTACGCGGCGGCGTACCAGCGCAGCCGCAAGGTCGCCGACGGCCGGGTCAAGGGCGTCAACTTCCTCATGAAGAAGAACGGCATCCGCCAGTACAACGGCCGGGGAACCTTCACCGACGCCCACACGCTGCGGGTCGGCGATGAGACGGTGACCTTCGACAACTGCATCATCGCGGCCGGTGCGACCACCCGCCTGCTGCCCGGAACCCAGCTCTCCGACCGCGTCGTCACCTTCGAGGAGCAGATCCTCAGCGACACGCTGCCCGAAAGCATCATCATCGCCGGGGCCGGTGCGATCGGCGTCGAGTTCGCGTACGTGCTGCACAATTACGGCGTACAAGTGACCATTGTGGAGTTTCTCGACCGCATGGTGCCGCTGGAGGACGAGGAGGTCTCGGCCGAGCTGCTCAAGCGCTACCGACGCCTGGGCATCCAGGTCCTGGTCGGCACGCGGGTCGACGCCATCGACGACACCGGCCCCCAGGTCCGCGTGACCGTCACGCGCGACGGTGCCCAGCAAACCCTCGAAGCCGCCAAGGTGCTCCAGGCCATCGGTTTCCAACCGCGAGTGGACGGTTACGGTCTCGAAGCCACGGGGGTACGCCTGACCGATCGCAAAGCCATCGAAGTGGACGGCCGGTGCCGGACCAGCGTCCCGCACATCTACGCCATCGGCGACGTGACCGCGAAGCTGATGCTGGCGCACGCCGCCGAATCCATGGGCATCATCGCGGCCGAAACCATCGGCGGAGCGGAAACCATGGAGCTGGACTACGTGATGATCCCGCGGGCGACCTACTGCCAGCCGCAGATTGCCAGCTTCGGCTGGACCGAGGCGCAGGCCCGCGAGCGCGGCTTCGACGTCCGCGTCGCGAAGTTCCCGTTCACCGCCAACGGCAAGTCCAACGGCCTCGGCGACACCGTCGGCTTCGTCAAGGTGATCAGCGACGGCCGGCACGGCGAGCTGCTTGGCGCGCACCTGATCGGGCCCGAGGTCACCGAGCTGCTGCCCGAACTGACGCTGGCGCAGCAGTGGGACCTGACCGTGCACGAGGTCGCCCGCAACGTCCACGCGCACCCGACGCTCGGCGAAGCCGTCAAGGAGGCGGTCCACGGCCTGGCCGGCCACATGATCAACATGTAGCCCCACCCCTTTCCGCGTTGATCATGAACTTGGGGTGTGGTTCTACGGCGTGTCGCCCCCGAAGTCCATGATCGACCGACGGCATCGCCCTGCTCCTCCGGACGGCGACTAGGCTGCGGTCCATGGAGCAGGCGACTCTCGGCCGCACCGGCCGCAGCGTGGGCAGGATCGGTCTCGGCGCGTGGCAGCTCGGCGCCGACTGGGGCGAAGTCAGCGAGGACGCCGCCTTCGCGGTGCTCGGCGCGGCCGTCGACAGCGGCGTCACCTTGATCGATACCGCCGACGTGTACGGCGACGGGCGCAGCGAGCAGTTCGTCGGCCGGTTCCTGCGGGAGCGCCCGGATGCCGCGATCACCGTCGCGACCAAGATGGGCCGGCGGGTGCCGCAGACCGTCGAGGCGTACAACCTGGACGCCTTCCGGGCGTGGAACGACCGGTCGCGCCAGAACCTCGGCGTCGACACGCTCGATCTGGTGCAGCTGCACTGCCCGCCGACGCCGGTCTACAACAGCGACGCGGTGTTCGAGGCGCTGGACACGATGGTGGCGGAGAAGCGCATCGCCAGCTACGGAGTCAGCGTCGAGACGTGCGACGAGGCGCTGACCGCCATCGCCCGGCCGCACGTGGCCAGCGTACAGATCATCCTGAACGCGTTGCGGCTCAAGCCTTTGGAGCGCGTACTGCCGGCTGCGCAGGCGGCCGGGGTCGGCATCATCGCGCGGGTGCCGCTGGCGAGCGGGCTGCTGTCGGGCCGCTACGACGAGCACACCACGTTCGCTGCGGACGACCACCGCACCTACAACCGGCACGGTGAGTCCTTCGACGTCGGCGAGACCTTCTCCGGTGTGCCCTACGAGGTCGGGCTCGAAGCCGTACGCCGCCTCAAGCCGCTGGTGCCGGCGAACGCGACGATGGCGCAGTTCGCGTTGCGGTGGATCCTCGATCTGCCCGCGGTCAGCGTCGTGATCCCCGGTGCCCGGTCCGGTGAGCAGGCCCAGAGCAACGCCGCAGCGGCCGATCTGGCGCCGTTGAGCGCCGAGGCGCACGCTGCGGTCGACGAGGTCTACCGGGAGCTCATCGCCCCCCACGTCCACCAGCGCTGGTGACCCGCCGCCGGCCCGCCCGTTCCGCGTCGATCATGATGTTCGGGGGGTCGACACTCCGCTAACCAGCACCTAAGTTCATGATCAACGGGCCGGGCGGGGCGGGTAGCAACGCGGCGGCTCGGGCCGGCGGATCGACCGGACGCTGACGGCACTGACCACATAGGACACTGCGTCGACGATCACTGCGACCGCAGCGCCGAACGCCGCCGCCGCTGGGACACTGACCAGGCTCGCCGCGCGCCGGCGTGGTCTCCAGAAGGGCGGGTGCGCTCACAACGGGACAGCGTAGTGGCGCGGCTTGACGAGTTCCCGCCTCCGCCAGCTACATTGACCCGTCAGTAACTTACGGCGCTTCGCGGCGAGCGGCGCGAGTCTGGGGGTTGGCGTGGACGTCACGGTGGTCACCGGCGGTTCCAGCGGGATCGGGCTGGCGCTGGCGCAGCGGTTCGCCGCCTCCGGCGCCCGCGTCGTCATCGCCGACCTCGCCGTACCGGACGGCGTGGTGGAGTCCCTGCCCGGCGAGGGACATCTCGGTGTGGTTCTGGACGTCCCCTCCGCCGGCGCCGTCGCCGCCGCGGTCGAACGGATCGAGGCCGAGGCCGGCCCGATCACGATGTGGTGCTCCAACGCCGGGATCGCCACCGGAGCGGGCCTCGGCTCGGACGACGACTGGGCGCGGTCGTTCGGCGTACATGTCATGGCGCACGTGTACGCCGCGCGTACGGTGCTGCCGTTGATGGTCGCCCGAGGCGCCGGGCACTTCATGATCACCGCCTCGGCGGCCGGGCTGCTGGCCGAGATGGACGTCGCTGCGTACTCGGTCACCAAGCATGGATCGGTGGCCCTCGCCGAATGGCTGGCCATCCGGTACGGCGACTCCGGTGTCACGTTCTCGTGCCTGTGCCCGCAGGGCGTACGCACGCCGATGCTGGCCAACGCTCCCGGCGATTCGTCGACGCTCGCCGTCGCGGCGCTCCTCGAACCGTCCGATGTGGCCGATGCGGTCGTGGAGGCGCTGGCGCAGGGGCGGTTCCTGATCCTGCCCCATCCGGAGGTGGCGACGTACATGAAGCACCGGGCCGGGGATACCGATCGGTGGCTGGCCGGAATGCGGCGCGCCTGGCGGCGTCTGCACCCCTGACCGCCGCGCCGAGTCGCGTTACGCGAGGAATCGGCGGATGGCGCCGTTCACAGCGTCGGCATCCTGCGCCGGAACGGTGTGATGCGTCGCCTCCGGCAGCACCTCGACGACGGCGCTCGGCAGCAGCACCAGTCTGTCCACAGTGTCCGGTGCATGAATCGCTTGGCGCGCGGCGATCCAGCCACCGTAGGAGTGCCCGGCGAAGTCGGCTTGGGCCAAGCCAAGGCCGTCAAGCGTCGTACGCCCCCGCGAAATCGCTCACGGGGGCGACGATACGTCATGACCCCGTCGGCCAGGTGACCTTGGGCGACTTATAGTAATTGACGCCCATCACCTTCCAGCGTGGACCCTGCGCGCCCAGCCGCGTGCGGAACGTGGTCCAGTCGTGCGTACTCCACGGCGACCAGCCCAGCTCGGCGATGGCCGGCAGGCGCGGGAACGTCATGAAGTCGATGTCCGCCGTGGTCCGGATCGTCTCCGTCCACAGTGGTGCCTCGACGCCCAGCACGCTCGCCTCGCCCACACCCGACAGGTACGCACCCGGGTTCCAGCCGTACGCCGTGTCGACCTCGATCAGCCCGGCCCACGTCTGCCCGAGCTTGATCTTGCGGGCGTACTTCATGTCCAGGTACGCCTTGTTGGCCGGGGACATGACGACCTTCGTTCCGCTGGCGGCCGCGGCCGCGACGGCGCTGTTGGTCGTCGTCGTGCCCCAGAACTGGGCGACGGTCGAGGGCAGCTCGTGGGCGTTGACGATGTCGTGCCAGCCGACGACCGTCTTGCCGTGCGCCGCGACCGTCTGCTGAGCCCGGTCCATGAACGTGGTGTAGTCGGCCGGCGTGGTCGAGCTGGCCTCGTCGCCGCCGATGTGGATGAACGGGCCCGGGGTCAGCGCGGCCAGTTCGCCGATCACGTCGTCGATGAACGTGTACGTCAGCGGCAACGGTACGCACAGCGAGCTGAAGCCGACATTGGTGCCGGTGTACAGCGGCGGCGCCACGCCGTTGCAGTTGAGCGAGGCGTACGAAGCCAGTGCCGCATTGGTGTGACCGGGCATGTCGATCTCAGGGATCAGCGTGATGTAGCGGGCCGCGGCGTAGTTGACGATCGCCGTGTAATCCGCGGCGGTGTAGTAGCCGCCCGGATCCCCGCCGACGGCCGTACTGCCGCCGTAGACGGCGAGATTGGGCCAGCTGGTGATGGCGATACGCCAGCCCTGGTCGTCCGACAGGTGCAGGTGCAGAGTATTGATCTTGTAGAGCGCGATCTGGTCGATCAGCCGCTGCACCGCCGCGACCGGGAAGAAGTGGCGCGCGACGTCGAGCATCATGGCGCGCTGGCCGAAGCGCGGGAAGTCTACGATGTGCCCGCCCGGTACGCTCCACGGCCCGGCCTGCACGCTGGCGGCGTCGGCTTGCAACGGAAGCAGCTGCCGCAACGTCTGTACGCCCGCGAACAGCCCGGCCGGCTGGTTGGCCCGCACGACGATCTGCGATGCCGTGACGTCGAGCTGATAACCTTGCGTACCAACGGTTCCGGGCGCGCCCGAGAGCAGCACCGCGATGGCGCCGCTGGGCAAGGTCGCCGGCGCATCCGCCACCGCGAGCGGGAATCCGGTCGACACCCGCAGCCGCTGGGCCAGTTGTGTGGCGATGGACCGGGCCGGTGTGGACCCGGCTTCGTTGTAGATGGTCGTCGTGCCGTCGATGGTGAAGCTGACCCCGGCGCTGGGGGTGGACGTCACCGGCACCGGGACGACGGAGCCGAACGCTACCGGCGTCGCCGCCACCGCCGGTGCCGGCGCGGCGACGACTCCGAGTACGAGTACGGGAGTGGTCAGCGCGATCGTGAGTTTCTTGAGCATGACCGGGCCTCCTGGGGGAGGGAGGGGGAGCCTTCGATAGGAAACCTATCTGACCAACTTGTGTTTGTCGATCTGTCCCGGTATCGCCGGTGGTCTGTTCCGGTGTTACCCCAGCACGTCGCGGGAGGCCCGCCCCATCACCGTGATGGCCGTACGCCGAGGCAGCACCCGAGACATGAGGACGGACGAGAACCGCATCAGCGATCCCGGGACCACCCGCGGCCGCTTCCCCAACGCCCGCAACGCCGCGGCCACGACCACCTCGGGCGTGACCGTTCCCGGCGCCGCCTTCGCCGTCGCGCTGGCCAGACCGGGTGTGCTGACCGCACCGGCCACACAGGTCAGCACGTCGACGCCCGTCCCTCGCACCTCGCCCCACAGCGACTCGGCGAACACCGCGTCGAACGCTTTGGTTCCGGCGTACGCCGCGATGCCCGGCGAGCCCTGCGAACCGGCGAGCGAAGACATGACGATGAGCCCGCCCCGGCCCCGCGCGACCATGCCCGGAAGGAAATGCCGGGCCAGCAGCATCGGTACCCGGCAGTTGAGGTCGAGCGCGCGATTGAGGTCCTCCTCCGGCGCCTCTGTGAACACCCCGATCGGCGAGTACGCCGCGTTCGCCACGACCAGGCCGACTTCCAGGTCCGCGGTTTCGGCGTACACCTGGGGGAGATCAGTGGCGAGGTCGCAGCTGATGACGCGCGATTGCCCGGGGAGCGCGGAGGCCAGCGCGGTAAGGGGTTCGCGACGGCGAGCGACCAGGACGACGTTGAGCCCCTGCGCGGACAGCGACCGGGCGAACGCGGCGCCGATGCCCTCCGACGCCCCGGCGATCAGCGCCCACGGGCCGTACTTACGCATGGAACGGCTCCCGGCGCATGCGGAAGATCATCAGTATCGGCATCAGCAGCCAGGCCGCGTTGACGGCGACGACGTACGCGAAATCCGGGTTGGCGAACTCGCCATACCGCTCCTCCATGAGAATGATCAGCACGTTCGACAGCATCATGCCCGACCACACCAGCGCCGGTACGCGGATCCAGTTGCGGCCGCGGACGAAGGCATAGGTGGCGAAGGCGTAGAACGGGCCGAACAGCAGCACGTCGATCCAGATCGTCATCTGCCAGAACGGCGGCCGGGCCATCAGCAGCGGATCGTGCGCCTCCCCGAACCGGTGTGACATGTCCACGAAGAACGCCGGCGGCCACACGGGATACTCGAAGTCGCGTGGGTCCGGGATGACGACCTGCTCCAGGTCCACGATGTAGGTGACGAACACCAGGTTCACCACGAAGAAGGCCACGAACAGCCAGTCGAACGGGCGCTTGCGGAGCGGCGTTGGCGCATCCGGGGAGACGGCCGGCACGGCTTCGTTGAGGAGGGGCGGCATGGCGGAAACGATAAACGTCCGGGCCCGCCTTGGCTTACCGTGACGGCATGAGCTGGCTCGACGCGATCGGCTGGGCGGGATCGGCCCTGCTGGTGTGGTCCCTGTTGCAGACCCGCATCCTGCGGCTGCGCGTACTGAACCTGCTCGGCTGCCTCGTCCTCATCTTCTACAACGCATCGCTGTCGGTGTGGCCGATGGTCGGCCTCAACGTCGTGCTGGCCGGCATCAACATCTACTTCATCGTGAAGATGCTGCGTACGCGCCACGACGAAGCCATCTACGCGGTGGTCCAGGTCGGCACCGACGACGACTACCTCGCCCACGTGCTCGCCGTCCACGCCGCCGACATCGCCCGCTTCAACCCCGGCTTCCGCTACGACCCCGGCCCCGGCCGCTCCGCCTTTCTCGTCGTACGCGCGGACGAGACGGTCGGCATCGTCGTGCTCCGCGACGCCGGCCGGGGTGTCGCCCAGATCGAACTCGACTATGTGACACCGCGGTTCCGGGACTTCACACCGGGTGAGTTCGTCTACCGCCGCAGCCGTCTGTTCACCGACCGGGGCTTCCACACCGTCATCACGCCGCCCGGGATGGTCGCGCCCTACTACGGCCGCCTCGGCTTCCGCCGCGACGGCGACTCCTACGTCCTGTCGCTGTAACGCCCTCGCTGTAACGCCCTCGCTGTAACG
>Ga0114129_10001012_pt1 | contig 36639 bp, 37 predicted proteins | sample RhiMetdeltSRZDD1_FD_80071 | JGI IMG/M metagenome (GOLD analysis project Ga0114129, IMG submission 80071) | Populus rhizosphere microbial communities from Tennessee, USA - Rhizosphere MetaG P. deltoides SRZDD1 (version 2) (version 2) | ecosystem: Host-associated > Plants > Roots > Rhizosphere >...
CGCGGCGCCGGCACCGGTGTGTGCCGATCCGGCCGAAGCCGAACGCGATCAGGCGCTCTGTCAGGTACTCGAAGCACCGGTTTCTTCGACCGAGCGGCTCGTGCCCGACATCGCGACGCGGGTACGGCAGGCAAGCGTTGATGGAGAAATTCGGCTAACATACGGCGAACTTACGGCACTCATCGCCGACGCGGTCAAGAATCTGAGAGATTGATAACGTCCAACTTCCAAGTTCCAACTCCCAAGGAGCCCGGTATGGCGACATCGAGCGTCTTGGAACTTGGAAGTTGGAGGTTGGGAGTTGATGGGAGACGAGATGGGAGAGGCGCTCGGAATGGTCGAAACCAAAGGGTTGGTCGCCATGATTGAGGCGGCTGACGCGATGGTGAAGGCCGCGAAGGTTACGCTGGTAGGCTGGGAGAAGATCGGCGCCGGCTATGTCACGGCGATCGTTCGCGGCGATGTGGCAGCAGTGAAGGCCGCGACCGATGCCGGGGCCGCCGCCGCCCGACGCGTCGGCGAGCTGGTGTCGGTGCATGTCATCCCTCGACCGCACGCGAACCTCGAGGACGCGCTGCCGATCGGGAAAGCGAACACCGCGAAAGTCTAAACCGGTCCCCTTCAGCCATGATCCTCGCCCGCATCGTCGGTACGGTTGTCGCGACGCGGAAGGATCCGCGGCTCGTCAGCAACAAGCTGCTCGTCGCGCGCCCGATGGATCCGCACGGCAAATCGGAAGGCAGTTATCTGGTGGCGGTCGATACCGTGGATGCCGGCGTCGGAGAGACCGTCCTCATCGTCAGCGGCAGCTCTGCCCGCATGGCGTCGGGGATGAAAGACTGCCCGGTCGATGCCGCTGTGGTCGGCATCGTCGACACTGTAGACGTCGCTGCAGGAGATTGATGCAACTGGCGAAAGTGATCGGCGACGTCGTCGTCACGTGCAAGGACGACAACCTGACGGGGATTAAATTGCTGGTGCTGCAGCCGATTGCGGCGGATGGATCGCACGCCGGCCGGACGCTCGTCGCCGTCGACGCGGTGGGCGCTGGCGTCGGTGAAACGGTGTTCTTTGTCCGCGGCAAGGAAGCAAGCTTCCCGTTTTATCCGGTCGAGGTTCCGGCAGACGCGGGCATCGTCGGCATCGTCGATCATTACGACGTGGAGCCGATGTGAAGATCGTAGGGGCTGGCTTCAGCCAGCCCATGGGCTTATGTAGCGGCCGGCCTTAGCCGGCCCATCACATATGCAGATCGCGCGCGTGATCGGAACGGTCGTCGCGACACAGAAGCACCGGAAGTTCGAAGGTGCGAAGTTGTTGCTCGTCCAACCGGTGACGCTCGATGACAAGCCGCGGGGGACGCCGCTGCTGGCCATCGACTCGGTCGGAGCAGGGGTGAGCGAAAAGGTGCTGGTCGTGCTCGAGGGACGCGCCGCCGGCGAAGCGCTCGGCCGCAAAGCGGCGCCGGTGGATGCGGCCATCGTCGGCATCATCGACAGCATGGACATTCAGGAATGACCGAGGACGAGCTGCGCGCGTTGGTGCGTCAGGCGATAGCCCGGGTCCAGAGCGGGGCGGCTGTAACCGCGCACCAATCGCACCCATTGCACCTTTCGCACTTCTCGCACCTGACGTTCCCCGTCCCGTCGGGCGCCGATGCCGAGGGCCCCTGCATCATCGAGCCGGCGGTGATGTGCAATCATTGCGGCTACTGCAAGTCGATGGGACATTGAGCGCCACCAGACCCGCCATTCTCCTCACCGGAAAGATTCCGTCGTCAGTGATCGCCCGACTCGAACACGTCGGTGACGTCGATCGGTTTCAGCGCGACGGCGTGGACGTCATGCCGCACGGCGAGCTGGTCGCACGCGTTGCGGGCAAGCAGGCGATCGTGAGCATGATTACCGATGCCGTCGATCGGCAGGTGATTGAAGCCGGTCATGCGCTCAAGGTGATTGCGAACGCCGCTGTTGGGTACAACAACATCGATGTCACCGCGGCGCGCGAACGCGGCATCATCGTTACCAACACGCCCGGGGTCCTCACCGACGCAACCGCGGATCTGACGTGGGCGCTCATTCTCGGCATTACGCGGAGAATCGGCGAGGGCGAACGACTGATTCGCCGTGGGGAGTGGCGCGGGTGGACGTTCGACTTCATGCTTGGTGCCGAGGTTCGTGGGAAGCAGCTCGGCATCGTCGGCTACGGCGGAATCGGCCGCGCCGTTGCCGCGCGAGGCCGCGCATTCGGAATGCGCATCGCGTACACGAGCCGTACGCCGAAAAGCGATCCTGACGCGGAACCCATGCCGCTCGATCGGCTGCTCGCAACGTCCGACGTTGTCTCGCTGCACTGTCCGCTCATCCCGGAGACGCGACACCTGATTGATCAACCTGCGTTGGCGCGCATGAAGCGGAGCGCTTACTTGATCAACACCTCGCGCGGTCCGGTTGTCGACGAGAAGGCACTGGCCTGGGCGCTGCGGATGCGACTCATCGCAGGTGCCGCGCTCGATGTCTTCGACCAGGAGCCGAAGGTGGAAGCCGAACTTCTGACCCTCGAAAACGTCATGCTCGTGCCGCATCTTGGGAGCGGCACTGTGGAGACGCGCACGGCCATGGCCGATCTCGCCGTCCGCAATGTTGCAGCGGTTCTCTCAGGGCAAAATCCCCTTACGCCTGTTGCCTAGCGCAACTCTGGACACAGCACTCTGCCGAGTGCTAACTTCACGCGGTTATGACGCTTTCAGTGCCGCGGGCCCTCGTGGCTGCGGCGATCGCTGTCCTGACGTCGACGACGCTCGCGGCTCATCACGGCAACGCAAGCTTTGACACCTCGAAGCAGGTAACGCTGAAAGGTACCGTGACCGAGTGGATCTGGGCCAACCCGCATTGCTTTCTAAAAATAGATGCGATGGACGACAGCGGAAGCGTCCGTAACTGGGCACTCGAGACCCAGAATCCGACGGCGATGACACAGCGCGGCTGGTCGAGGAAAGCGTTCAACATCGGCGATCAGGTGACGGTCGCCCTCGAGGCTGTCAAAAACGGTGCGCCGATTGGCCGCATCGTGACGATTACCTTGCCGAACGGTTCGACGCTGAGTGCAGGAACGCTGCCGAATACGCCTCCGGCTCCGTAGAGAAGGTGGTCCGGCCGAAGCCGGATCGACGCGCAACATCGTTTGGGGGAAAACATGACGAAGCGAACGCTCACAGCGATTCTTCTAACCGCAACGATCGCGTTGCTGATCGGCATCCGCGTTGGCGGTCAGACGGGAAACCGCGCGACAACATCGAGCGCGCTGCCACCCGCGGGCATCCCGACCTTCTCGACCGAGAACCTCGGACGCATGGCGCACTTCTATGTCGGCGGCGAGTACGTCGGCGAGCCCGGCAAGGAGTACATGGACGGCGCGATGTACGTCGAGGTCTGGGTGCCGAAACAGGTGCGGCAGCCATACCCGATCGTCATGTTCCACGGCAACGGACAGACCGGCGCCGTGTGGCAGCAGACACCCGACGGTCGTCCAGGATGGGCGTATTACCTGATCAATCAGGGCTACGTCGTCTACATGGTGGATTACCCCGCGCGCGGGCGCTCGCCGTACGTGCCGAGTGTTGACGGTCAGCTCGGCATGCGGACGGCGACCGAGCTGTCGCAGATCTGGACCGGGCCGGTCTTGTCGGGCGGCGACTTCCCGCGCATGAAGAAGTACACGCAGTGGCCGAGCGATCACCCGAAAAAGGGCACGAAGGGCGATCCGGTCTTCGACAACTTCATCAAAGGCCAGATGCAGTTTGTCGGCGATCAGGCGAAGCTCGCGGTGCCAGCCGGTATCGCGCTGCTCGATCGAATTGGCAAACCGGTCATTCTCCTCACGCATTCGCAGGGTGGCGGCATAGGCTTCGACGTTGCGGAGAAGCGCTCGCAGTTCATCGCGGGAATGGTGTCGATCGAACCGGGTGGTCCGCAGATTGGCAACGTGGACACCGCGAAGGTCGCCTACACGCGGACCAATCCGAATTCGTGGGGCTTGACGACGAACCCGTACGAGTTCGAGCCGCCAATCAAGAGCCCATCGGAGCTCAAGGTGCATCTCGAACCATCCGAGCGGCCGGGTGACGAGGTCGGCTGTTACATGCAGGACGAACCCGCACGCAAGCTGGTGCACTTCCAGAACATGCGCATCCTCTCGATGTCAGCGGAAGGCACGTATCACCGCGTGTTCGACGTCTGCATTCCGAAGTGGCTCAATCAGGCAGGCGCCAAGGTCGAGTTCGTCCGTCTGGAGGACGTCGGCATCCACGGCAATATGCACGAGATGTTTCTCGATCGGAACAGCGACGAGATCGTCAAGTTCATCGACAACTGGTTGCGGAAGAACATCAACACCAAAGCCACGTCGGGAACCCGCTGACATCCCTCCGGTAAACAGGCTGGGACTCCTCATAGTAAACAGAGAGAGAGTCCCAGCCTCTCATGATGCGGAAACCAACGGAACGCCGCAGGTTCCTCGCGGCAGCCGTCAATTCAATTCACGGTGTCATCGGCGGGACCCTCGGCGTGCTCCTCGGCGGTGCCGTCATCGGCCCCAGCTTTCTGCGCCGTCGCGAAACATGGCTGAAGGCTGGCTCGCTCGACGCGCTCACCGAGGACGAGCCAACGCCGGTGACAGTTCGCGTCAGCAAGCAGGACGGCTTTACGCAAAGCGTCGAACGTTACGTAGTTTTTCTGGTGAAGTCGGGCGAACGCGTGACCGCGCTGTCATCCACGTGTACCCACCTCGGATGCCGTGTTAGCTGGGATTCCGAGGCAAAGCAGCTCAAATGTCCCTGTCATGGCGGCGTCTACGATCGAACAGGCGCTGTTATTGCAGGCCCTCCTCCCGCGCCGCTCGCGATGATCACCACGCGCGTAGACGGCGACCAGGTGTTCATCCAGGCATAACCAAGCGGCTCCGACGTGGAATCCTTTTTCGACTGGCTCGACGACCGTACGAACTACCGCGCCGCGCGGAGGCACCTGCTCGAGGAGCCGCTTCCGCCAGGAACGGGATGGTGGTTCGTGACAGGGAGCATCCTGCTCTTTCTGCTCGGCGTGCAGCTACTGACCGGCGTGGTGCTGTCGATGTACTACGTCCCGTCTTCTGAATTCGCGTACGACAGTGTGCGGTTCATCATGACGCAGGTGACGTTCGGCCGCATTCTCCGCGGTCTGCACTTCTTCGGCGCAAGCTTCATCGTCGTCGCGGCAGTGGTCCACATGCTGCGCGTCGTCATCTTCGGCTCGTACAAGAGGCCGCGCGAGGTGACATGGATCACGGGCGTCCTGTTGCTGCTGATCATCCTGGGCTTCGCGTTGAGTGGATATCTGCTGCCCTGGGATCAGCGCGCGTACTGGGCGACGACCGTCACGATCAACATCGCGCGCAGCACGCCGATCGTAGGTGAACAGATCGCAGGTGTGTTGCGGGGAGGCGACACGCTCGGCGCGCTCACGTTGCTCCGCTGGTACGCGGCGCATGTGTTCCTCCTGCCGGCCGCGCTCATCGCCTTCACGGTCGCGCATATTTATCTGATGCGTCGCCACGGCATCTCTGGGCCGCTGGCGCACGTCGAAGGCAAATCGCAGCCGTTCTATCCGGTGCACGCGTTGAAGGACACGATCGTGATTGCGTTCGTGTTCGCCGCGCTGCTCACGCTGGCGATCGCGGTGCGCGCGCCGCTCGACGCGATCGCCGACCCCTCCGACGCGACCTATGTGCCGCGGCCAGAGTGGTACTTCCTGAGTCTGTTTCAGTTGCTGAAGTACTTTCCAGGGCCGCTCGAGCCGGTCGCGACGATGGTGATTCCCGGTCTCGTTGTGGCGCTGCTGTTTCTGCTCCCGTTCCTCGATCGCGCCGCCGAACGACGACCCGTGCGACGGCGCACGGTGATGACCGTGTTTGGCGGAGGGTTGCTTGGCGTTGCGGTGCTCACCTCTCTCGGCCTGCGCGATACACCGCGCACCGCCGACGTGAATCAGTGGGCGCCGCTCTCGCTGGCAGGCTACGAGTTCGCGCGCGACGCGCGCTGCCGGACGTGTCACCAGGAAGGTGGCGTCGCGAATCCGGTCGACCAGACGATCTCCAGGCGCGATCCCGAATGGCTGGTTGCACACGTCCGCGATCCGCAGATGATTGCGCCGGATCTGCGGCCTGTACCGAGTGGCGCAATGACCGAGGGGCAGGGGCGAGCCGTCGTGGCATACATGCGCCGTGTCCGCGCGGGTGTCACGCAGCCGGCACATTCGCCGAATCAGCCAGCGGTCGCGGTGTATGGCCGGTATTGTTCGACCTGTCACACGCTCGACGGTGAAGGGGCAACGGTTGCACCCGACCTGAGCCATGTCGGCGCAAAGCACGATGCGAAGTGGCTCCGCGAGTGGATTACCGATCCGCCATCTGTGCAGTTCGATGCAACGATGCCCCCGTTCGGTGATCGACTCACCGAGGCGCAGATGACAGCGATCGTCAATTACCTGGCGGCTCGAAAGTAGAACAAATATGAGCCGGTTTCCGTATTAGAACTGGCGGAGTCTCGTGGAGGAATCATGCGGCGTTTCGTGTCCTGGGTCGGTGTTCTGGCAACAGTATGGCTGATGGCCGCCGTCGCGGCTGCGCAGGCAAAACCGAGCCTCGAGCAGCTGGATCGCGTCATGAAGAAGGACGGCCCGGCGCAGCAGGCGCTCGTCAAAGCTCTCGTCGCCGGCAATCAGGCGGTGGCCAAACAGAATCTCCTCACCCTTCAGCAGGGAATCGCCGAGGCGCAGACGTTCTGGGTCGCCAACAAGCGCACCGATGCGATCCAGTTCACCAGGACCGTTTTGCGGAAACTCGATGCGCTCGACAAACTCATCAGCGCCGCGACGCTCGAGTCGACAGCCGCGCTCGAGGCCGTCAAGGATCTGAATCAATCCTGCACCGACTGCCACAAGGTGTATCGCTCGACAGATGACGACGGACGTTACATCCTGAAGCCTGGAAGCGTCCCCGGCTATTAGCAATCGTCAGACACTGCCAAACACCTTCTCGAGTTCGTACGGCTTGGTGACTTCAAGCTGATCGTAGCGGCAGTCCTTCGGCGTCTTGTCGGGGCGCCACCGTAGAAAAATGGCCGCGTGCCGGAACCGGTCGCCCTGCATGTGGTCGTACTTCACTTCGCAGGCGCGCTCGATTCGAAGCGGCTCCCAGGAGAGATCTTTGCCTGCGCTCCAGCGGCTCTGCCCTCCAGGCATGCGGGTCCCATGATGGCTTTCTGCGTCGGCCCATTCGCGCCAGGGATGTTTCTCCAGCGCATTCACCCGGAGCGGCTTCAGTTCCTGGGCGAGCTGCCGACGCGTGGTCATGTTGAACGCGGAAGTGACCCCCACGTGATGGAGCACGCCCTTATCGTCGAAGAGACCCAGCAGCAGCGATCCGACGAGCGTGTTCTTCCCCTCCTTATGCCAGCGGAATCCTGCGACGACGCAATCGGCCGTACGCGCGTGCTTTATTTTGAGCATCGCCCGTTTTCCCGGCTGATAGGTCCCGTCCTCGGCCTTCGCGACGACGCCGTCGAGCCCGGCGCCCTCGAAGTGCGCAAGCCACTTCACCGCGAGAGCGCGGTCTCGCGTCATGGGCGTCAGGTGGACTGGCGGCCTTACCTTGGCGAGAAGCGTTTCAAGAATGGCACGCCGCTCGGCCTGCGCCGTCTCGCACAGGTCTTTGCCGTCGGCCGCGAGGACGTCGAATGCGACGAAACGCGCCGGTGTCTCCTTCGCCAGCTTGGCGACGCGGGATGCGGCGGGATGCAGGCGCATCTGCAACGCGTCGAAATCGAGGCCGTGTCTGGTCGCGATGACAATCTCACCGTCGATGACGCAGCCGTCCGGCAGCTTCTCAATCAGGGCATCGTGCAGTTCCGGAAAGTAGCGATCGAGTGGGCGCAGGTCGCGGCTCTGGATGTACACGTCCGCCCCCCCGCGGAACACGATCGCGCGAAAACCGTCCCACTTCGGCTCGTAGAGGAACGAACCTTCGGGCGGCAGATCCTCGGTGAGCTTGGCGAGCATCGGCTCGATCGGCGGGTCGATGGCAAATCCGGAAGAACCTTTGGGCGACATCGAGTTCGCAGGATACTGTGATCCCGGAGTTCGCGTCTGGAGATTTACCTCATCGACGGCACCTACGAGCTGTTCCGCCACTATTACGCGATGCCCTCCGCCCGTGATGCGAACGGACGGGAAGTCGCGGCCGTCCGCGGCGTCGTCGCATCGGTGCTCGGCATGATCAACGGCGGCGCCCGATACGTCGGAGTCGCAACGGACCATGTCATCGAATCGTTTCGCAACGAGCTGTGGCCGGGCTACAAGACTGGCGACGGCATCGACCCCGACTTGCTGGCGCAATTCCCTCTACTCGAAGACGCGCTCGCGGCGGCCGGTATCGTGACCTGGCCGATGATCGAATTCGAAGCCGACGATGCGCTCGCCGCCGCTGCGACGGCCGCTGCTCGCGACGCTCGCGTCGAACGAGTGGTCATCTGCACGCCGGACAAAGACCTCGCACAGTGTGTACGCGGAACGCGGATCGTTCAGATGGATCGGCGCCGCCGCATTGTTCGAGACGAGGCTGGAATCGTCGAGAAGTTCGGGGTCCCGCCTGCTTCCATTCCCGATTACCTCGCGCTCGTTGGCGACGCGGCGGACGGCTATCCCGGCTTGCCTGGTTGGGGTGCGCGTTCGGCAGCAGCGGTGCTCGCTCGATTCGGCCATCTCGAATCGATTCCGCGCGACTCGCGCGAGTGGAAGGGCGTCAATGCGGCGAAGCCAGCGGCGTTGGCATATACGCTGGACCACCAGCGGGACTCCGCGTTCCTCTTTCGTCAGCTCGCCACGCTTCGAACGGAGATTCCACTCTTCGATTCGGTCGATGAACTTCAGTGGAACGGGCCAACTGAGGTCGCGCGCCTTCGCGGGTACGGCCTACTCAACCCGGAAATCGCGTGACGCGACCGACTGGCCGTCTACGAGGATCTCGACCTTGTAGTTGCCGACGGGAAACCCGCTCGCACTCTTGAATTCAAACGCGGTCGCGCCTGCCCCTCTGTAGGACACCCTCCGCTCTTCCTCGCTGACCATCTGGCCGTTATACGTCCAGCGTGCGGCAATCCTCGACGATCCGGTGTCGTCCGTCAGCACCGCCGCGTAGATTCTGTCGTCAGGCTTGAATCGCGTCGTGTGGTTGCCGACTGTGTTGTCCCCGTTCAGGCGGTTGCCAAGCTGCAGCGTGCCAACGTGCAGCGGCTTGCCGCAGGCACCAAGCATTAACGCCAGAAGGATGACGCCGCCGGCCGTTATTGGACGTCTCACGTTCTTAATGTAGCTTGAAGTAATCGTGCCGCGCTCCCTCAAACCCGCTCCTGCCGTCATCGAAAAGGTGATGCGGTCCCTGGCTCAGGCCATATCGGGTCTCGAACTTCCCGCGGTGGAGAAGATCTCCGAGGAACAGGCCGAAGAGCCATTCCAGATTCTGATCGCGACCATTCTTTCGGCACGAACCCAGGATGCCACCACCCACGCCGCCTCGACCCGGCTCTTCCGCCGTGCCCGGACGGCGCGAACGATGGCCGCACTGCGGGTGAAGGAGATTGAGCGGCTGATTTACCCCGTCAGCTTCTATCGCAACAAGGCGCGCCACCTAAAAGCCTGCTGCCAGATGCTGCTCGACCGGTTCGGTGGCCGCGTACCCTCCACGATGGAGGAACTCGTGATGCTGCCGGGAGTAGGCCGCAAAACGGCAAATCTGGTGATGATTCTCGGCTTCAAGAGCCTGCGCAACATCTGCGTGGACACGCACGTCCATCGCATCTCGAACCGGCTTGGCTGGGTGAAGACGAAGCTGCCCGACGAAACCGAACAGGCCCTCTACAAGGCGGCCGATTCACGCTGGTGGCCGTACATCAATCTGTATCTCGTCACGTGGGGGCAGAACGTCTGCCGTCCGATCGGCCCGCGGTGCGGGGATTGCGTCATCGCCGACGTTTGTCCAAGAATTGGAGTCCGCCAAAGGAGCGCAACATGAAACGCGGCATTCTGACCATCGTCGTTGTGGCGGCTGCGGTTGGGAACCCGTTCGCGCAGACCGCGAAGCCGCCCGCCAGATCCGGCCCATCAACCCCTGCGAACGCGCCGAAGTCTCCGGGAGCCGGACCGGTGTTTGTCGTCGAGACGGCGAAAGGGACGTTCGAGGTCGAAACGTACCCGAACGAGGCGCCGAAGACGGTCGATCACATCGTCGCGCTCATCAAGCGCAACTTTTACAACGGACAGCGAATCCTTCGCATCGTGCCGAACCAGCTCGTGCAGTTCGGCGATCCGCAGACGCGCGACATGACGAAGCAGGCGTGGTGGGGTCGCGGTTTCGATGCGGGCAGCGGCAAGTCGATCGGCATTGCCGAGTTCAACAACAAGCGGCAGCACAAAGTCGGCTCCGTTTCGATGGCGCATCCCGGCGACCACCGGGAAGCCGACAGTCAGGTGTTCATCTCGCTGTCCGCGCAGCCGAAGTGGAATGGTCAGTACACGGTATTCGGCCAGGTCATCTCCGGAATGGACGTGGTTCGCAAACTGGCGGTTACCGATCGGATCGTCAGAGTCACTTTACGACCGGAACCGGCTTCGTAGGGACCGACGTGGTAGGGGCCGGCTTCGTAGGGGCCGGCTTCGTAGGGGCCGGCTTTAGCCGGCCCTCCAACGCTCCCCCAAGCTCCGGATATTTCTCGACGAGCGAATCTGGATACTCGCCCTCGATCGGCTGTCCCAGCTGCGCCTTCAACATCACCGCATTGACGACCGACTTTGACGAGAAGTGGTTGTTCGCGTACAGGTACGACTTCTTCACCAGCTCCTTTGCGGCGCTCGCGGTCTCTGAAAACTCCCGCAGTTCGGCGGCCGAATACAGATAGTTGTACCGGTCTTCGCTCGTATCGTGCTTCCACCACTGCGCAGCATTCCGGCCATGCAGCCGCATGTAATAGAAGCTCTTCACGTTGGGCAGATAGTTCTGCCGAATCGAGAAACGGAACTTCGGCTCGTCGATCTGCACCCACGCGGCACCGAAGGCGTTGAGGACCGAGAGCGTCTCACCAATCGCATCGCTCCAGCTCCTGTGCCGAAGTTCCACCGCGACCGGGTGCTCGGCAAAGGCCCGAAGCAGCTGTGCGAGATAGTCGCGCGACTGCGAAGAATCCTTGAAGCTGGGCGGAAACTGCGCCAGCAGCGCGCCGACCTTCCCCGCCGCGGCAAGCGGTTCGATCCCGGCGCGGAAATCGTCGATGTCCGACTGCGTCACCTCCGCGAGAAGATCGAGCAATTCACCTTCCGAGCCTGGCGCCCGTTTCAGCGCTGTCTCCTTGAACATCTTCGGGTGTGTGAACTTCTGATAGAGCTTGAGCGAAAAGTCGAATCCGGAGGGCGTGCGCTCAGCCCACCCGCGCGTCACGTCAGCACGGGGCTGCCCGTAAAACGTGCTATTCACCTCGACTGTATTGAAATGCTCCGCATAGAACGCGAGCTCGTCGAATCGGTCGGTGCCCGCGCGCTTCGATCGCGTCTTCGGGTAGAAGAGACCGTTCCACGTCCCCTTGCCCGACGGGTAATTCCAGCCCGACGTTCCAACGCGGACTTCACCCATTCGGGGGATCTTACAATCAGGTATCAGGTATCGGGTTTCAGGCGTGGTCTAGGCTTTAGCCTGATAGGGTTTCAGGCTGATACCTAGACCACCCCTGAAACCTGAAACCTGAAACCTGTTCGATGCTCACCATCAACGAGATCTTCTACTCCGTCCAAGGCGAGTCGAGCTATGCCGGGCGGCCCTGCGTGTTCGTGCGTCTCACGGCGTGCGATCTCCGTTGCTCGTGGTGCGATACGCCGTACGCCTTCTACGAGGGGACGAAGCGCTCGCTGGAGAGCGTGCTCGCGGAGGTTGACGCGTACAGCTGTCCTCTCGTCGAGGTCACAGGGGGCGAGCCGCTGCTGCAGGCTGACGTGTATCCGTTGATGGAAAGCCTGCTGGCACGCGGACGAACCGTGCTGCTCGAGACCGGAGGTCACCGCAGTACCGCGCGTGTACCGCCTGGCGTCGTGACCATTCTGGATGTGAAGTGTCCCGGCAGCGGCGAATCGGAGAAAAACGATTGGACGAACCTCGAACGGCTGCAGCCGCACGACGAGGTGAAGTTCGTGATCAAGGATCGGACCGACTACGAGTACGCGCGCGACGTCATCGCGCGTCACGACCTCGCGCGGCGGTCTGCCGCGATTCATTTCTCGCCTGTTCATGGGGTGATGGACGCGCGCACCATGGCGGAGTGGGTGCTCGCCGACAACCTTCCCGTTCGCGTGCAATTGCAGCTTCACAAGTACATCTGGGATCCAGCGACGCGAGGAGTCTAGCGATTCGTGATTAGTGATTCGGTGAATCGCAAGTCACAAATCCCGGCCGTTGTGTTGCTGAGCGGCGGTCTCGACTCCTATACTGCGGCCGCCATTGCAAAGGCCGACGGCTTTCAGCTCTACGCATTGACGGTACGCTACGGGCAGCGTCACGTCCGCGAGATTGAGGCTGCGCGGAACGTCGCGTCCGCTCTGGGTGTCGAACGTCACATCGAACTTGATGTGGATCTCTCCGCGTTCGGCGGCTCGGCGCTGACGGGCGACATTCCGGTTCCCAAAGATCGCGCGATCTCGAGCACGGATATTCCGCCCACGTACGTCCCGGCGAGGAACACGGTCTTCCTCGCGCTCGCGCTTGGGTGGGCGGAAGTGCTCGGCGCCGGCGACATCTTCATCGGCGTCAACGCGCTCGATTACTCAGGGTACCCGGACTGCCGGCCTGAGTACATCGCGGCGTTCGAGCGGCTCGCGTCGCTGGCGACCGCCACAGGCGTTCAAGGAGGTTCGTTCCGCATTCACGCACCGCTGCAGATGCTGTCGAAAGCAGACATTATCCGGAAGGGACAGGCGATGAAGCTCGATTACGGCCTGACGCACAGTTGCTACGATCCGGCTCCCGATGGTCGTCCATGCGGCCATTGCGATAGCTGCCAGTTGCGGGCGGCCGGTTTTGCGGAGGCCGGTGTGGCGGATCCGCTGGTCGGCCGATAAAGGTACGGGCGAATGCGGTCTTTCTGGTCCCTCTCCCTTCAGCGCCAGTTGGCGATTGCAGTCGGGCTCCTTCTGGTTCCAGTGGTCGCTGCGGCCATCTGGTCCGGCATGAGCACCTTCCGGGAGCGCGCGACCGAACTCGGCGACCAGACCCGCCTCGTCGCGTATACGACCGCGGCGTACCTCAATCGCGATCTCACCTATCTCGACGGCACCGCCGCCAACCTCGTTTCCAACCCTGAGATCCGGACGCTGAATCCGTCGCTCGCGGAGACGCTTGTTCGCAGGATTATCGGGGGTCATTCGACGATCGCGTGCATCGACCTCGTTCGGCCGTCTGGAGAGGTCGTCGCACACGCGATGGCCTCCGAGGGCGACGAGATGAAAGTTGGCGCGACAGAATGGTGGGGCAGGGTATTCCATTCGGGCAACCGGGTGGTGTCGCCGATATACGTCGGGCCTTCGGGCGTTCATTACGTCGTTCTTGGGTACCCGGTGCGCGACGACGCGAACCAAATCGTGGGCGCTCTCGGGTTCTTCGTCGACCTGAAGACCCTCCGGGATTCGGTACGAGCCATTCCGGTCCCTGACGGCTCGGTGGTGAACGTCGTCGATCAGGACGGCCGGCTTCTCGCGCTCAGTTTGCAGGCGGATCGATACACCGGTCAGCTTCTGCCCGGCGACCTGCGTCCGGTCGATTACGATCGCGGACGGATAGAGCGAACGGGAATCGATGGGGTCCGTCGAATCTATAGTGAAGCAGCCATCGACAACGCGCCGTGGGTCGTCAGCGTCGGAATGCCGATGTCGCTTGCGCGCAATCGGGCCGCGTCGCAGTGGGCGCGCAGTTTCGCCATTCTGGCATTCGGTCTCGCCGGCTGGCTCATCGTCGCATTTGGGCTGTCCCGGCGACTCGCCAACTCGCTGACGCACCTCGAGACTGCGGCGCAACGCATCGGCGCCGGCGACTTCACGCCGGTGGAGCGGCGTCCGATGCCGACGCGGGAATTCGCTGAATTGCAGGACGCATTCGACCGGATGCTGCGGCGGTTCAACGATACGCGCAGCGCGCTGGACGGGCAGATGGCCGAGGAGCGGCACATGCGCGAGGAACTGCAGTCACTGCAGCGGCAGGTGATTCGACAGGAGCGGCTTGCCGCCGTAGGCCAGCTCGTGTCGGGCGTCGCGCACGAAATCAACAATCCACTGCAAGCGATTCTCGGCTTTGCCGAGTTGTTGCAGATGCAGGAGGATGTCCCCGAGTCCGTCAAAGGCGATTTGCGGCTGATTCAGAAGGAGAGCGCCCGCGCGTGCAACATCATCCGCAACCTGGCGATGTTCGCGCGGCAGCAGCCGGGCGAGGCCGCACCGGTTCGTCTGGCGGATGTGATCAGCTCGGTCGCGGAATTGCGTCAGCGGCGCCTCGAGTCCGAGCAGATTGAGCTCTGCATCGAAGACCGATCGACGCTCCACGTGTCCGCTGTGATCACCGAGCTCCAGCAGGTGCTGCTGAACTTTGTCGTCAACGCGGAGCAGGCGATCCTTGCCTCCGGCCGATTTCCAGGCCGCATCACCATCCGCGCGTGCGACAGCGACGGCCGCGTTCTCCTGGAAGTCGAGGACACCGGGCCGGGTATCCCGCCCGACAACGAAGCGAAGCTGTTCCAGCCGTTCTTCACGACGAAGCCTGTCGGGCAGGGTACGGGTCTCGGCCTGTCGATCAGTTACGGCATCATCGACTCGCTCGGCGGGCGCATCGGCTATCGCAACGCGTCTGCGGGCGGCGCCATCTTCTACTTCGAATTGCCTGCCGCGTCCGCGGAAGCGGCGTGACGTCGCGCATCTATTACACCGATCCGTACTGCCGCCGTTTCGACGCGTTGGTTACGAACGCGTTTGAGCACGACGGCCGGCCTGCCGCACTCCTCGATCGAACCGCGTTCTACCCGACATCGGGCGGCCAGCCCTTCGACACTGGCACGCTCGTTCAGGCGGGTGAGGCGGGTGGGGAGCGGCGCGGACCCTATGGGTCCGCGATTGATGTCATCGACACGTTTGATCTCGATGACGACGTGGTGCATATCCTTTCAGCGCCGCTCAGCGAAGGTGCAACGGTGCACGGCGAAATCGACTGGACGCGGCGTTTCGATCACATGCAGCAGCACACGGGACAGCACATCCTGTCCGCGGCGTTCGATCGGCTCTTCGAGAACCGCACGGTCAGTTTTCATATGGGATCGGACGCGTCGACGATCGATCTCCAGCGCGAGGCGTCGTGGGATCAAATTGCGCGCGCTGAGGGAGAAGCCAATCGAGTCGTCGCGGAGAACCGGGAGGTGGCCATCCGCTTCGTCACCTCCGAGCATGCAGCTGCGTTGCCGCTGCGCAAGGAGCCGGCGCGCGAAGGGACGCTGAGACTGATCGATGTGAAGGACTTCGATCTCTCGGCTTGCGGCGGGACGCACGTGTCCAGGACGGGAGCGATCGGCTCGCTCGTCATCACAGCCGCCGAGAAGTTCAAGGGTGGCACACGCGTGACGTTCGCATGTGGATCCCGGGCGATTCGCGCCTTTCAGTCACTGCGTGACAGTGTGGCCGGCAGCGTGCGTCTGCTCTCGGTGCTCCCTCGCGAGTTGCCTGCCGCCATCGAGCGGATGCAGGCGGAGACGAAGGATCTTCGTCGTACGCTGAGAAAATTTCAGGAAGCGCTGGCATCTCACGAGGCTGCGCAGCTCATTGGCGTCTCCGACGTAGGGAGTGGGGCAGCTCTTGTGATTGTGGAGGCGCTCGACGGCTGGGATGTAAGCGGCCTGAAGGCGATTGCGACGCACATCGCGGCGCAGGCGAATGCCGCTGTCGCTCTGTTCTCCACGGCGTCTCCACACGCGGTCGTCATCGCGCGCTCACCTGGCGTGCCCGTCGACGCGACGACCGTCCTCAGCACCTTAATCGAACGCTTTGGCGGCCGTGGCGGCGGCAAAGCGGATCTCGCGCAGGGCGGCGGCTTCACCGGCAGTTTGTCGGAGATCCTGCGAGCCGCACGGCAGTTGCTCGAACGCGGGCTGCTTTCACTTTCGTAAGCAGTCTTCCAAGACCGTCACGCCGCCACGCCCTGCGGCCGTCATTTTCAACAGATTTGCGCGGCATATCGATTGAACGGCAGAAGCAGCCCACCTCCTCCATATGAATCTCGTCCTCGCGCTCGAGCCCGACGCGTCTCAGGCGGCTCCGCTCACGTCCGTCGTGCGCCGAAAACTCGGCGCCAACCTGACGATTGTTCCCACGATGCAGGCGGCGATTGTCGCCATGAACCAGCGGCTGCCCGACGTCCTGGTGTTCGGCCGGAACGTCCCGCAAGCGGAGCGCGAGCAGGCGGCCGCTCACTTCGGATCGCTTTCGGGCGGCGCCACCATTCGCACACTCCAGATCGCGAAATTGAGTGAACCTGGCGCCCAGGATCAGGCCGCGTACAACATCCGGGTGTGCCTGGCGGCGGCTGAAAAGGATCGCGTGCGCGCGATGGTGACGCTGATCGGCGCCGCGCAGGATCAGTCGGAGCTGGCGGGCTGGAATGATTTCCCGGCGGAGTCGGCCGAACCACCGCACGCCGCGAAGGCACCAGCACCGGAGCAGTCACACGTCGAGGCGGAAATCAACCGCCGCGTGAGAAGTGAGGTCGAACGGCTTCGACGCGAAGCCGACGAGCGGCTCGCGACCGAGGTTGGGCGTCTTCGTCACGAGGCGGCCTCACACGCGTCACACCCCGAGACGGCCGCGTCGACCGTGTCCCGTGCCAGACATGACGTTCGGTGGCGCGTCGCGGCGATCGTCGCGCTCATCGCGCTTCTGATCGCCCTTGGCTTACTGTTGCTGCCCAGCGCCGTGTCGACCGCGGCGCGGAGCTCGACGGCGTTGGTCGACACGGCGGGCGCTGCGAAGGCGGCGGCAAAACAGGCGGTCGCCGCGGCGCCCGAGATGACGCGCAGCGCTCTGACGGCCGCTCAGAACATGTTGCCGCAAGTCGACATCGTCAAGGTTCCCACTCCTCTCCCCGTCCCGGCGCCAGTCCCGGTTGCCGCTCCGCCTCCTGACACCAAACCGGCACCGATGACGGGCCCAGGATTTCTTACGGCGTTCTCGCGGATCCCGATGGAGGTCTACGCAGACGGCAAGCGTATTGGCACGACCGAAGACGGGCAGCTGCTGATCGCCAGCGGGACCCATCAGATCGAATTCGTCAGCGATCGCTTCCACTATCGGGCCATCGCGAGCCTGACTATTCCTGCGGGTCACGTCCTTCCGTACACGGTCGCGCTTCCGTCGGCCGAGGTTCAGGTCAACACCACTGCGGGTGCTGAAGTGTGGATTGAGGGTCAGCGGATCGGCGTCGCGCCGCTGGAGTCGATTCACGTGCCCATTGGCACGCGTGAGATTGTCGTGAGGGACGCCACAGGTGCGGAGAAACGTCAGGTGGTCGAAGTGAAATTGGGCGAGGCTGTCGAACTGTCGTTGACGCCGGAAACGGTGACGAGTGACTCCTCGCCGGCGACTCCGCGCCTGGCGCCGCTTAGCCGGTAAATCCCAAATCCCAAATCCCAAATCCCAAGTCCCAAATCCCAACAAGCGGTACGTGCCTCAGAGAGTCACAGAGAGAAAAATCTTTACTCTGTGTCTCTGCGTCTCTGTGGCCGTGTTTGCGGCTTGGGGTTTGGACTTTGGGATTTGAGTCTTGGGATTTGCTACCGCCCAGCCCTCGTCATAAACCAATTCGGCGTCTCGAGGACCGCCGCCGACGCGACGGTTTCGAAGCCGAACTTCTCGTAGAAGTTCACGTTCGACGCCCTATCTGTCTCGAGGTAGCCAGTGGCGTGCGTGGCGTCGACGCGCGAGCAGTACTCGTTCATCAAGCGTGTGCCAATCCCGGTCCCCTGCAGATGCGCGTCCACGGAAACGGGTCCGAGATGCCAGTGCGGTTGTCGCAAGTCGTATTTGGCCCACTGATCAAGCCAGCTGCGAACCCTTATCGCGGTGTCGAACCCCACATTTGGAATAATGCGCGGCACCAACGTGAGCTTCTCCGTCAGCGTCGGTTGGCATTGACCCGGTGCCAGCATCCCCGCAATGCCGACCAATGTCTCGTCGTCAAACGCCCCCAGGAGGACGCCTTTCGACAAGACGAGAGGCAAAGCCACGCTGAACATCCCAGTGAGCCGGTTGATGCGTTGATTGGCGTCGCTGCCTAGTGCGGCGATGTGAAGCGGGTTGTCGCGCATGCCGCGCGCGACAATGCCGACCGCGGCGGCAAGGTGTGCCTCAGCGAGCTCTCGAATTGTGATCACGGGGATAGGTCCGGCTGAAGCCGGACCCCACCGACACCGCTGAAGCCGGACCCACCCGCTGAAGCCGGACCCGCCGACACCACTGGCCGTACCCCGATCGGTGGGGTCCGCCTTCAGGCGGACCATTGTTCTATTTGCGAACGTTCGCCATCACCGGTACGAACTTCTGGATGCGCTTGTTCTCTTCGACCTCGCCCGTGTAGATGTTGCCCTTCGAATCCATCACGATCGCGTTGATCCAGTGGAACTGGCCGGCATAGGTACCGTTCCTGCCGAAGCTGCCGATCGTCTTGCCGCTGGCGCGATCGAGGATCCACACCTTGTCGTTGGTGCCATCAGCTACGTAGAGATATTTCTGCTGCGCGTCGCGCGAGATCGCCAGCTTGTAGGTGGTCCCGCATGGCGGGAAGTCCTTGCTGTAGAGGCCGCCGCAATCTTCTGCCCGCTGCGACGGCGTGTTCGGCGATACGTAGAACTCCTGGAGGAACTTCCCGTCGGTCGTGAACACCTCGATGCGGTTCTGCCCACGCTCGCCGACGTACACCTTGCGGTCCTTCGAGATCTCGACGAAATGCAGGTCGGGAACGAGGTTCTTCTCTTCCGTCGGCGGACCGCCGGTCCACTTGTACTTCGGCAGTGGATCGTTGGTGATCTCGCTGAGCGCCATCCCGTGGCCGCCCCAGCCGCGCTTGAACGCGCCCGTGTTCATGTCGTACACGAGCACGCGCCGCTGATTGATGATGTAGATCTCATTGGTCTGTTCGTCGAGCTGGAAGCGTCCCTTGCTGACGAATGCGTCGGTCATCTGATTGTTCTCTTTGAAGTCCTTGGCGTCCGCCGGCGGGCGATGGCCGAAGTCCCACACCAGCTTCCCATCCTTCGTGTACTTCAGGATGCTGTCCTGCGCCCCGGTGCCCGCGACCCAGACGAAGCCTTTCGAGTCGACGATGACGGTCTGCAGGGCGGTGGGCCACTTCTCGGTCTTGCCCTTCTCGCCCCACGCGTGGACGACGTTGCCTTCCTGATCGAGCTCGATCAGTTCGGGTCCCTGGATGCAGCAATCCAGACGGCCGTTGGCGCCGCCGGTTTCGTCCGGGTTCGCGGCGGCGGCGCGATTCAGGAACCAGATGTGATCGTTGCTGGGATCGATGCCGATGCCGGTGACCTGCTGCATGCCCCACTTGTTCGGCAGCCACTTCGGCCAGAACGGATCGACTTTGAAGATGGGCGCGCCGCCCTCATCCACCGCCTGCGCGGGACGTGCCTGCGAATGCAGCCCCAGGCTGGTAAGGACAACGACCAGAGACACGAGTCCAAGCAAGCTTGCGGCTTTTCGCATTAGCAGATCCTCCAGACGGGCGGTAGGGTAGTCGAATCAGCGCGCATGAACAAGGCGGACCTGAAGGTCCGCCTCTACGTTGCGTAGAGGCCCTCTAGGTCCGTCGCCTCTCCGTCCGTAGAGGCGGGTCTTTAGACCCGCCCTTACCTTGAGAACGACGCAAGACGGACGGCGATCGCGTCGAGCGCCGCGTTGGCCTGCGCGCCGGTGCCTTCGAAGTTGTTCACGACACAAACAAAGACGAGTGGCTCGCCGTCACGCGTAGTGACGTAGCCAGCCAGCGACCGGACGTTCGACATCGTCCCGGTCTTGGCGTGGACGTTATTCTCCCCTGGAGTTCCCTTCATGCGGGCTGACAGCGTGCCGTCGATGCCCGCAACCGGAAGCGCCCGCATCCAGGGCGAAACGCCCGCAGAGTCGTACATCTTCACCAGAACCGTGAGCAGCGTTTCCGGGGAGAGCACGTCACGCCGCGAAAGGCCTGAGCCATCGACCATCTGAAAACCGTCGGCGGGAACGCCCCACGACAGCAGGCGCTGTTTGATTCCGTCGAGCGCCTGATCGTTGGTGTGCGGCAGCGGGCCTGATGCGTTGAGCCGCTGCACGGCCTCGCCGTACAGATTGATGCTGTCTTTGAGCAGCGGCACGACGATATCGGACAACGGATGAGAGCGGTATGTGTAAAGAATGGCCGCACTGTCTGCGGGTGGAATGCTGATGTCATCACCGTCGGCGGCAGGTCCCGTGACGTCGATGCCTGACGCGATCAGGCGGCGGCGGAGCATCCGCGCAAACCACAGGGTGGGGTTTCCTGCCGACACGAGCAGGCTGGCGGACATTCCTCCGACCGGCACCGAGCCGGCAACTGTCAGCACGTCCTCCCCGGGACGCATCTCGGGCCATACAAGCGGCGCACTGCCTGACGGCCCTGTCACGCTGCGGTTCGTGATCGGCAGGTCCTGCGCATCGACGTTGTAGGCGAGACTCGTCGGCGCCCCAGCAACGGCGCCTGGCGTGACCGTCACCGACAGTCGGTTCTCCGCGAGATTCAGCGCCCCGAAGATCGCGCCGGTGGAATAGCCGAGATCGTCCCAGGACCACGCAAATCCCGGCCGCGGCTCCTCGAACGCATCGTCGATGCCGATCACGCGTCCGTCGACGCGATGAATGCCCGCGTTCTTCAGCGCCTCAACCCACGTGGAGAAGTCGTCGCCGCCGCGGCCACCGATCGCCGGATCACCTCCGCCAACGACAAGCAGATCGCCGTGCAGCACGCCGCCCTCGATTGATCCGGTCGAGCGGAGGGTGGTGGTGAACCGGTAGTCCCATCCCACCGCGTCGGCCGCCGTCGCAACGCTGACGAGCTTTTCAATCGAGGCGGGCACCATCAAGGTCTGTGAGTTGAGATCGAAGAGGCGTTGGTTGCGAGCCAGCGATTGCACCGCGATGCCCCAGGTCGCCCGTTGGACGCCGGGCATTTTCGTCGCCGCGGTGAGGTCTGCTTGAAGCTGTCGGCTGTTATCGAACGACGCAGGTGTGACGAGCGGTGGTGGTGCTTTGGCGCAGGCAAGTAATGCACAGTTCAAAATGCAAAATGCAAACATTACGTGCGTACGAAAGAACGGGGTGAAGGTCGTCGCGACTTTCACCCCGATGGCGTAAGGGCCGACCTTAAGGTCGGCCCCTACGTGACTCCGTGTTTGCATTTTGCATTTTGAATTATGTCGACGCGCTCATTTCACCGCGTCGATCGCGGTCATCGCGTCGTTGAACGGCATCACCTCGACGGTGGCGCTTCCTGGTTCGCCTTCACGGCTCGCGAGGACGGCGTTGCCGCTGCGCGCGAAGGTCACCATCTCCGTCATGTTGTTATCAAGCTTGAGCGTGGCGACCAGCGTCGGCATCTTCAAGACAGGGTCGACGCGATCCTGAAACAGCTGTGCGCGGATGTTCGACAGCTTCGTCAGCATGTCTTCCACTTTCGTGGTATCGACCTCCTTGCCCGCAGCGTTCTTCCAGACGTCTTTGCCGTCTTTCCCTTTTGACTTGTCGAACGACAGCGTCTCGCCGCCGCGCTTCAGTTCCACGCGCGTCGCGTTGAACGAGCGCCCATCGAACATATCCTTGCGCCGCAGTGTGCCGGTGTCCTTTTCCAGCTCGCCTGCCGTCGTCGCAGGAATCGTGAACACAATCGGCCGCGACAGATCGCGTGCATAGACCGAGTCGCCGTCTTTCTTTCCGAGCGCCAGCGACGCGCGCGTGCTGCCGCCGTTCACCGTGATGGTGGCGTCAGGCTTGTCGAGTCCGTACTTGGCCAGGTCCTTCGCGTCGTTCTCGACGATCTTCTGCATCTGCAGCGACGAGAGCGACGTCAGCACCGCTTCAGCGCTCGCGAAATCGGCCCGCGCTTTGTACGGCTTCGTCAGCGCCCATTCGGTGCCGGTCTTGGCAAGGGCGGTCGTTCCGTTGTGGACGATCTCGATGCCGTCCGCTTTCGACTGATCGAACTTCAGAGCCGCTTTGTCGCGGAGGTCGAACGGCGTTCGTTCGAAGGTGTTCTCGAGATACCCGGAGATCAGGAACACGCGTTTCTGATCCGGCGTCTTCGCGTAAAGGTCGCTCCCCGTTGCCGTCTTCTCGCCGAGCAGCAGCTGATGCGGGTCTTTTTGCCCCTTCACTCGGAACGCAATCTGCGCCTTGGGCGGATTCAAACCGTACTGCGACAGATCGGACGGGTTGTCATCGACGACACGGTTGATTTCAAGTGTCGCGAGGCTCGAAGCCGCATTCGACACCTGACCCTGATCCGCATCTGCTTTTTCGGGTTCGACCAGCTGCCACGTGCCATTGGCCTTCTGCACACGTGACGCGTCCCCCGACGTGGGCTTGATCTGAATTTCCTCGATCTGATCCGCGTCTACCGTGAACGCTTTGGCCTTCGTCTCCGGCGCACCCGATGCCGGCTTCTTCGAGTCGACGAAATAGATGTACGCGACGAGACCAATCAGTACCACGATCAGCGCGAGTGTCGACTTCACGCCTCTCACGTCAGCGTTTCCTCCACCATGTGTAGACGCCCGTGCCAAAAACAAGGGCCGGGATCGCCAGCAACGACATCCACAGCACCGCGGTCGCCTGCCGTTGGGTGATTGTGAGGCGGCTGTCGCTCGGCGCTTTCGGCCGGATCGAAATCAGGTTCTCCTGCTGCGCGAGCCAGTTGATCGTGTTCAGGAACAAATCCTGGTTGCCCTGAATACGGATCGCATAGTTGGCTGCGAAGTCGGAGTCGCCGATCGTGACGAAGCGCGATTCGGGCGGCCGCTGGTCCGGCTTCGACGCATCCTTCGGCGCATCGGTGGCGTTTGTCGCGGTCACGGCGCCGATTGTGACCGGCCCCGCCTTGTCGCCCTTGTCGGCGTTCAGCTCCACCTTACCCGACTTGAGCTGGTTCATGTCCGTTTCAGCCCAGCTCCGGGCGCTTGTCTGAATGATCGGAACCGCTGCGCGGCCGTTCGATGCGGGCAGTATGGGCGTGATCGAACGGGCCAGCGGGAATGCGGTAATGACGTTGAACCGTTCGGTGATCGGGTGGGACGGATAGCTCGCAACGACGGGCACCGACGCGTCAGTCCCAATCAACTGTCCCATACCGCTCGCGTCGACGACGATGTCCTTGTCTGCCTGAAAGTCCCAGTCCTTCAGGAACGCGTCGAGCACGGGCGTCGCCGGCGCTTTCTCGTCGGGCGGATCGACCAACACCATCACGTGCCCACCTTTCTTGAGGAAGCGCTGCAGCATGTCGACTTCGTTCTGAAACAGATCCGTCCTCGGACCGGCGATCACCACGACGGAGGCATCGGCCGGCACGTCCTTCTCCTGGGCGAGCACGAGCTTGGCCACGTCGTAGTTGTCCGCTCCGAGCGCGGTTTTCACCGCGCTGTAGCCATCGCGCTCGCTGTTATCCGGATCGCGCTCGCCATGGCCCCCAAGGAAATAGACCTTCTTCTTATTTGGATTGAGCACCTTGACGAGCCCTGTCGTCAGCTCCTGTTCTTCAGGCGACGTGACGCGTTCGGTACGTCCCTTGTACTCGAGGACGACGGTGCCGTAGCTCTGCACCTGATATTGCTTCGCCTCAACCGGCCGCTTGTCCGCGTCGATGTACTGGACGTCGACCTTGGATGGCGATTGGTACTTGTATTGCTCGAGCGAACTACGGAAGCGGTCGAAGCTATCCGCACGATCGAAGACCAGGAACTTCACCGGCGAATCCAGGTTCTGCAGCAGTTTCACCGTCTGCTCTGACAGCGTGTACTGCTTGTTCTTCGTCAGGTCCCAGCGCTTGTTCTGCCGGAACGAGAGATAGTTCACCGCCGCGAGAATGGCGAGGAAGACGAGGACGCTCACGCTCGCGATGGCGCCGTAGCGGGCGTTGCGGCGGCGGAAGTAGTCCACAATCTCGCGCCACTGGCCGACCGTATAGAGCACCACGCACGCCAATCCCGCCCACGCGCCATACGTGGCGTACCGGTCGTCCCATTCTGGTTTGAACAAACGGACGGCGACGGCGGCCACGACCAGCGCCGTCCCGAGCCAGCCAACGATATTCAAAATGTTCTTAATCATGGTCACTGCTGCATCAGTTAAGAGACGGGCTACCCCTTCCAGCGCTCGGTATCAACCGATCGCGCAGTGAGGAAGAGCCCGAACGACATCACGCTGAAGTAGTAAATGAGGTGTTTGGTATCCACAATGCCGCGTGTAAAGTCGTCGAAATGATCGGTAATCGACAGGTAGTTCAATACGCTCTGCGTGGTCGGCCCGGTGAATGACGCGATCCAGTTGATCACCCACAGCAGCAGGAACACCGCGAAGGTGACCATCCCCGAGACGATCTGGTTTTTCGTCAAGCTCGAAATCAGCAGGCCCACCGAGATGAAGCAGCCGCCCATCAGCAGCAGTCCGACATAGCCGATGACCGGAACGGTCCATTCCGGCTTCGGGTTCGCGTACGAAAACAGCACCAGCATGTGGATGACGGTGATGGCCAGCATTGCTGCGTACAGCGCCATCGCGCCAAGAAATTTCCCGAGAATGATTTCCACGTCGGTAACCGGCGAAGTGAGCAGCAGCTCGATGGTGCCCGACCGCTTTTCCTCGGAATAGGTGCGCATCGTGATGAGCGGGAGCACGAACAGCAGAATCACGCTCGCGTTGAGGAACAGCGGGCGAATCAGCTGCTGGTTGATGTCGACCGCGCCCCCTTCGACGCCGCCGAACTGCGCACTCTGCTGGTTGAAGATCACCAGCATCGCGTAGAAGAAGTAGCCGAACAGCAGCGCGAAGAAGCCGATCACGATATACGCAATCGGCGTGGAAAAGTACGACTTCAGCTCCTTGTGCGCAATCGCGAGGATATTGTTCATTGCACCACTTCCTCTGAGGTTGCCATTTCGGCTTCCGCCGCGGCGACGGCGGTGGCCGGGGTCTCTTCCGTCGTGACGTGCAGGAAGATCTCTTCGAGACTGAGGCGCATCGGACGCATCTCGAGCAGCCCCCAGCCGCGTCCGACGACGGCGGCGGCGAGCTCACGGCGCACGTCGCGCCCCGCCTCGCTGTCGACCTCGTAACCGACAGTCTGCTGTTTGGTGTCCGTGATCGCGACCCGGGTAACGCCCGAAACACGCTGCAGCACCGAGGCGACGTCAGCGCCTCCAGCATCCACCTGCAGATACATCGTCTCCGAACCCCGTAGCCGCGACGTGAGGTTATCGGGCGTGTCGACCGCGACGACCTTTCCTCGATTGATGATGACGACGCGCTGACATGTCTGGCTGACTTCGGGCAGGATGTGCGTGCTGAGGATGATCGTGTGGTCGCCAGCCAGCGCCTTGATGAGCTGTCGCGTCTCTATGATTTGCTTCGGGTCAAGACCTGCCGTCGGCTCGTCGAGAATCAGCACCTCCGGGTTGTGCATGATCGCCTGAGCGAGGCCGACGCGCTGTCGGTACCCCTTCGACAGCTTGCCGCAGTGCCGGTCCGCCACGTCCGCAATGCGCGTCTTCTCCATCATTTCGTTGATGCGCGCCGTCCGCTCACCACGTGGCACGCCCTTGATGCGCGCCACAAACGACAGGTAGTCGCGAACCGTCATGTCCGGATAGAGCGGCGGCGTTTCGGGAAGGTAGCCGGTTCGCCGCTTCGCCTCGATCGGCTGCTCGAACACGTCGTAGCCCGCGACGATCGCCTTGCCCTCCGTCGGGGGCATGTAGCCGGTGAGCACCCGCATGGTGGTCGTTTTGCCCGCGCCGTTCGGCCCCAGGAACCCCAAGATCTCGCCCCGCTGGACGGTGAAACTGATGTCGTCCACCGCGGTGACGGGGCCGTAGCGTTTGGTCAGATGTTGAACCTCAATCACAAAAAGCGCCTCCGCTTCCGCCCGAGTCGGAGTACGGTGACGACCCGACTCACATCAGCACTGCCGACGCGTGAGTCGGGGCGTCCCCGTACTCCGACTCGGAGGAATAATTACGGGAAAACGATTGATTATACGTACCCGCCGTGCCCGGAAGGGACGGGGGGAAAAAGGGTCCTTTGGGGCCCGCTTTTCGGACGTCGGCGCCCGCCACTTGGTCTGGATCCGTCAAGATAGAACAAGACTCTTCCTCAAGAGGATGGCCACCGAGACCGCCACCTGCACTGTTTGCGAGCTTCATGCGGAAGCCGTGTTCCGCGTCGAGGGAATGGACTGCAACGAGGAGGTGGTCATCCTCGAGCGTCGGCTGAAACTACTCGTCGGGCTGGAGGCGCTGTCGGCTGATCTGATCGGGCAGCGGTTGCACGTCAAATATGACGCCGCCAAACTGACGACCTCGGCGATGGTCGATGCCGTTGGCGAAACCGGCATGCGCATGTGGCTGGAGCACGAAGAGCCGATGCTCGGCGGTTCCGCGCTCGCGTGGCGGTGGAAACTCATGCTCGGGTGCGGCGGACTGCTCGCCTCTGCGGCCGTCCTGAATATGCTCGGGTTCGCCCAGGCGTCGCTTCCGTTGTACCTCGCCGCCGTTGCAGTAGGCATCGTATATCCGCTCCGCCGAGGCATGACGGCGGCGCGGTCCCGTACGCTCGATATCAACGTCCTGATGGTGATTGCCGTCGCGGGCGCGCTCGCGCTCGGCGACTGGCCCGAGGCGGCAAGCGTAGTATTCCTGTTCGCCGTGGCGCAATGGCTCGAAGTGCGAACGATGGAGCGCGCGCGACAAGCGATCCATGGACTCATCGATCTGGCGCCACGCGAGGCGCTGGTGCGGCGGAACGGCCGCGAAGAACGGTTCCCCATCGATGCCGTCGTCCCAGGCGACGAAATCATCATTCGGCCGGGCGAGAAAGTCCCGCTCGACGGCATCGTCCTGGGCGGGCGCAGCGACGTGAACGAAGCGCCGCTGACGGGGGAGTCACGGCCCATCGACAAAGTACCGGGCAACGAAGTGTATGCGGGGACGATCAACGGCCACGGCGCGATCGAGGTGAGGGTCCTGCGGCTCGGGCGCGACAGCCGGCTGACGCGAATCATTCACCTCGTCGAAACCGCGCAGTCCCGGCGCGCGCCGGTCCAGTCATTTGTCGACCGCTTTGCGCGCATCTATACGCCCATTGTCCTCTTGCTCGCCGCGGCGGTCGCGGTATTGCCACCGGTGTTTGAGGCAGGCTCGGTCGAAACATGGGCGTACCGCGCGCTCGTCTTGCTGGTGATCGCGTGCCCGTGTGCGCTGGTGATTTCGACGCCTGTCTCGATCGTCGCGGCGTTGTCCGCCGCCGCTCGCCACGGTGTGCTCATCAAGGGAGGCACGTACCTCGAACGGCTTGCCGCCATTCGCATTGTCGCTTTCGACAAGACAGGCACGCTGACGAGAGGCCGGCTCGATGTCACCGATGTGGCGGTTGTCGGCAAAGCGGTGGCGCTCGACGTGATTCGGCTGGCGGCGGCGGTCGAAGCACGCTCCGCGCATCCCGTGGCTGCCGCGATTACACGCCACGCACAGGCGCTGACGCCTGATTTGCCTGCCGTCTGGAGGTTCGTGTCGCGCCCAGGAATGGGCGCCGAAGGCGAAGTGGACGGCCGTCGCGTGGTGATCGGCAATGAACGGTTGGTCGACAATTACGGCATCCAGATACCGAATCCATGGCCGGACGTGGAACGGCTGCGCAGCCAAGGCAAGTCGCTGGTGTTTGTCGCCGCCGACGGGGCGGTGCTTGGCGCCATAGCGGTTGCCGATCGTCCGCGTGAGACGGCGCGCGAAACCATCGAGCTGCTGCGCGGTCAGCATGTGCCGGCAATTGCCATGCTGACGGGCGATCATCAGGACACCGCGGCTGCGATTGCGCGTGAGCTGAAAGTGGACGAATACCACGCCGGTTTGCTTCCGGAGCGAAAACAGGAATTGGTGGAGTCGCTTCGCGCCAAGCACGGCGCCCTGATGATGGTCGGCGACGGCGTCAACGATGCGCCCGCGCTGGCAGCCGCGGATGTCGGGGTGGCGATGGGTGCGGCGGGCTCGGATGCGGCGCTCGAAACCGCGGATGTTGCGCTGATGTCTGACGAGCTCCTGAAGCTGCCTTACGCGCTTCGTCTGTCGCGCGCCACCATGCGGAACGTCAAGACGAACGTCGCCATTTCGCTCTGTTTGAAAGCAGCCTTCCTCGCCTTGGCCATTGGAGGCATCGCAACGCTCTGGATGGCTGTACTTGCCGACACCGGCGCGACCATCATCGTCGTCGCCAATGCGCTTCGCCTACTGCGCGCGCGGTAGGCGGACCTGAAGGTCCGCCTCTACGAGATCGGACAAGGCTGTGCGATCGGTCGAAGGAAACGTAGAGGCGGACCTTCAGGTCCGCCTATCCTTTGCGATTGCTAAAAAAGTGCGAGTCGACGTATTCGGCGATCGCCTGCTGCTCGTCCGGGCCGATATTCAGAAATTCCAGGCCCATGCCGACGCGCTTGTTGCTCCAGGCGACTTTCGATTCCACATCGATGTCCTTCTTGCCGATCGGAATGCGAAAGCGCGCCCTGACCGTGACGCCTGCCTCCAGAGGGTTAGTGGTGCGAACGGCGACGCCGCCGCGGCTGATGTTGAGCGTGACCGCCGCCGCGATCGTGTTGCCGAACCGGTACGCGATGGGGATGCCGAGGACGACGCGTGGTCCAGTCCGCCGGTTGAAAGCACCCGGGAAGAGATGCGGTGCAAGCGACGGCATGATGTGCTGCAGCGCGGTGTACTCGTTCACGTACCCGCCGACGTTGAGTGCCGCGAGCTCGCGCACTTCGGCGGAGTTGGCAATGGTCCCGCTAAAGACGACGATCGGCGGCTTCTGCGGATCGATGGTGCGGAGCGCGCGCACGATGTTGACGCCGTTGGCCTGCGGCAGCCGCAAATCGACGACGATGAGGTCGATCCCGGCGGGGTTGGCCTTGACGCGCGCGAACAGTTCCGTCCCGTTCGCGACCGTGATCGTGTTGTGGCCCGCGCCTTCGAGCGCCGTCTTGAACCGATCGCGCACAAACGCCGTATCGTCGGCGACAACCACCGTCTTGGTTGCCACTGTCGAGACGCCGGCGGCGGTGGAGCTCACGTCGTGAGTATCGGTTATGCCTTCAGACGACCTTAGCCCTTCGTTGCGAAGGCCTCCGGGATCTCGCTATAATCCGACGTTCTGCGGAAAACTGCCGCATCCATCTGAGGATGCAGCGTTTCCGCGACAGCTGGCGGCGGCGTTTCCGCCGCATGGAGCCCGTATGGCGACCTGCCCCGAGTGTGAATTCGACGAGATCGACACCGCCGATTACGAAGAGGGCGACACCTTCAGTTGTCCAGAGTGCGGCAAGAACCTCGTCATGGTGGGTGCCGACGAAGTCGAGATCGCCGACGACGACGACGAAGAAGAGGACGAAGACCTCGAGGATGAGGACGAGGACGATCTCGACGACGACGAAGACGAAGACGAAGAGGACCTCGACGACGACGAGGATGCGCTCGACGAAGAAGAGGATTTCGACGAGTGAGCCAGGCGCAGGCGCCTGACGACCGGCGCCTCTTCAATCTTCTCGCCACGTTCAACTCGGTGATCGTCGCCTTTAGCGGCGGCGTCGACAGTGCGTATCTGGCGTGGGCGGCCACGCAGGTCCTCGGCCGCGAGCGCGCCCTCTGTGTCACCGCCGATAGTCCAAGTTATCCCGACAACCATCGTCAGCTCGCGCTCTCGCTCGCGCGCGACTTCTCGCTGCGGCACGAGATCATCCGCACCGGAGAGCTCGAACGCCCCGAGTATCGAGCCAATCCCGTCAATCGCTGCTATTACTGCAAGCACGAGCTGTACACGACATTGACCAGGATCGCCGCGGAGCGCGGCGTGGTGACGATCGTCGACGGCGCCAATGCCGACGATCGCGGCGATTACCGGCCTGGCCGCCTGGCCGCCCGCGAATTCGAAGTCCGGAGTCCGCTCGACGAAGTGAATCTGACGAAGGCGGCGATCCGCGAGCTCTCGCGACGTGCCGGCCTTCCGACGTGGGATGAGCCCGCGTCGGCCTGCCTGTCGTCGCGCATCCCCTACCACTCGGAAGTGACCGGCGAGAAGCTGCGAATGATCGAGCGTGCGGAACGCGCAGTGCGCGAGCTCGGGTTTCGCGTGTGCCGCGTCCGTCACCACGACGATCTCGCCCGCGTCGAGATCGGCGCGGACGAACTGCCGAAGGCACTCGAACCGGACCTCACCGCACGCATCGTCGCCGCCATCCAGGCGCTTGGCTATCGCCAGGTGACGATCGATCCGCGCGGTTATCGGATGGGTAGTCTCAACGAGGGATTGATTCTCCGGGTCGCTGGTTAGTGGCCGTGGGCAGTCGGCTGCCGGCTACCGACTCCCGACTGGCGGCCGGGCCCGAAGCCCGGCGCCGGGAGCCGGAAGTCTCATTGGGGCGCCGCATGGCGTTTCCGCTCGCGATCGCTGCCCTGTATCTAGCGGCGCATTTACCCTTCCTGGCGCCGTCGCTAGAAGACATCGACTCGATCAACTTCGCCCTCGGCCTCCGTCATTTCGACCCAGCGCTCCATCAGCCGCATCCGCCCGGTTATCCCGTCTACATGCTGCTCGGGCACATCTCGCTGCCGCTCGTCGAGCGCCTGACGTCGGCAACCGGTATGGTCGCCGAAGCGCGGGCTCTGGCGATCTGGTCGGCTGTTGGAGGCGCGGTGTGCATCATCGCCGCGTGGTTCTTGTTCACGGCACTTCGTGCTCGACTTCCGGCGCCAGACTTCCGGCTGCCGGCCGGGACACTGGCCGGCCGTCGGCCGTCGGAAGTCTTATGGGCAACACTCCTGCTCGCTGTCGCCCCCGACTTCTGGATGACGGGTCTTCGGCCCATGAGCGATATGCTGGGCCTCGCGCTGGCCGTCGCCGCGCAGGCGGTACTCCTACGGCGCGCATCAGAAGAGCGGCGCGGACCAGAAGAGCGGCGCGGCCCCTATGGGTCCGCGATTACCGCGGGCGCGCTGCTGGCAGGCATCGCGACCGGCATCCGTGTGCAGTCTGCCGTTCTGACGTTGCCCTTGCTCGCCTTTGTCATGTTGGAGCGACGGCGTTTCGTCAAACCGCTTGTCGCATTTACGACCGGTTGTCTGGCCTGGGGTATCCCGTTACTGATTGCCAGCGGTGGCGTTCGTGCCTATGTCGCCGCCTTGAACACGCAGGCGAGCCAGGATTTCTCGTGGGTTGACATGCTCTGGTCGAACCCGACGCCCAGGCATATCGCAATCGGCCTGTATCAGGCGCTCGTGCTTCCCTGGGCGTCGATTCCGCTGGCGGTGGCAGTCGGCGTCGCCGCTGCCATTGGCGTGCTGGTCACACTCCTCCGCGAACCTCGCGTGCTGCTTGTCCTTGCGGTGGCATTCGTCCCTTATTTCTTATTCCACCTGTTCTTCCAGCAGCTCGACACGACGCGCTACGCGCTTCCGATTGTGGTTCCCATTGCCTGGCTGGCCGGTCGGAGTTTCATGCTCGCGGGACGACTTGCCGCAATGGTTGCAGTCCCGTTTGTCGCTGCTGCTCTCATCGTCGCCGTGCCCGGAGGTCTGGCCTACGGACGCGATCCGCATCCCGCGTTTCGCGCCATCGCCGAGGCGGTCCAGCGGGCACAAGTGCAGCGACCCGCCGCGGTCTACAGCCACTACGCGATCCGCCGGCCACTCCAGGCGGCAGACACAGGCGCCTTACATGTGGTCGAGCCGGTGACGCAATACGAGTGGCTTGGTCCGGTGAATTACTGGCGCCGCGGCGGCGGCGACCCGATCTGGTTCTTTGCCGATGCCCGGCGGACGGATCTCGCACTCATCGACCCGCACAGCCGAACCGACGTCGTCCGGTATCGATGGAGCGTCGAGCAGCGCGGCGAATTGAGCGGGACCCGGCCGCTCGGCGTCGACTGGTATCGCATGGGTGTGCCTGGATGGTTTGCCGGCCAGGGGTGGTCGCTGACGCCGGAAACGGGCGGTCTGACGGAGTCAACGTCCATGGGTCCTGACCATCGGCCCATCGAAGCGTGGGTGCGCCGGCGGCCGGGTCCATTCCATGCGGTCATCGGCGCCAGGCACCTGGGGGACGCGGCTGATGCCGATGCAGAGATGACGCTGACCCTCGACGGACGTCCGATCGATCGCTGGGCTGTTTCGCGTGCTGCTCGCAACGCGCTGCGGTTCGTGGAGCTGCCTGATGGCGTTCCGGGTGCGGGTTCGTTTGCCGCGTTGGCGATCACATCGCGCAGCGTCGATCCGAAACGAGCTGCGCCTGTTGCTGTCCGGCAGTTCGACATTCAGCCATCCACCCAAGTCATTTCAGCGTTTGGCGAAGGGTGGCACGAGGCGGAATACTCGGTGGAAACCGGGGCAGTGTGGCGTTGGACCAGCGAGCGCTCGGTGCTTCGTCTGGAGGGACCGGCGCAGCCCGTGACGCTCGAAATCCGCGGCGAATCGCCGCTGCGATATTTCGACCGGCCGCCCGCCGTAAAAATTACTGCGGGCGATGTAACCCTCGCGCAGTTTCAACCCGATACCGATTTCGAGTGGCGCGTGACTGTTCCCCCAGACGCGATGCTGAACTCCGGCGGAGCGCTCGCGATCGAAATCGATCGCGTGTACCTGCCGGGCAAGGTCGAAGGCACTGCCGATGATCGGCATCTTGGTCTGCGCATCTTCGATTTGCGCGTGAATGGTGTCGATCCTTGATTGACACTGCACAGATCGGCCTGTAAGCTCGTCGCGGCACTCTTTACCGCAACTAAATACGTCCAGGGAGAACGCCTCTATGCGTTTGCGCAGCATGTCTCTGACTGCCATCGTAATGGCGATGGTCATAGTGATAGCTGGATGCGCGAAGAAAGTGCCGCCGCCGCCTCCACAACCTCCGGCGCCGCCGCCACCGGCAGTTGCACCGCCACCGCCACCGCCACCGCCACCACCACCGCCGCCACCGCCACCGCCGCCGCCGCGCCCGCTGACGGAAGACGAGATCTTCCAGCGGAAGACGCTCGAGCAGCTGAATGCGGAGCGTCCGCTCGGTGACGTGAGCTTCGACTACGACATGTCATCGATTCGAGAGGATCAGCGTCCGGTGCTCCAGCGCAACGCGGACTACATGCGCCGCTGGATGACGATCAAGGTCACTGTGGAAGGTCACGCGGACCCACGTGGCACCAACGAGTACAACCTGGCGCTCGGCGAGCGCCGCGCCGCCGCGGTGAAGGAATACCTTGGCAGCCTCGGCATCGCAGGAGATCGCATCCTGGCGATCAGCAAGGGCGAAGAGGAGCCGCTCTGCCGCGAGGAGACGGAAGCCTGCTGGGCCATGGATAGGCGCGGCCATTTCATCATTACGGCGAAATAAGGGCTGGAGTGGCCGGAAGGGCGAGAGGGGACAAATCCCCATCCCGCCTTTCTTGCCCCTCCCGCCCTTCCCGCCCCTAAATCAGCACCGTCAGCGCGACAGAAACCGTCGCCGACTCCAGGGCCCGGAGGCTTCAGCGAGAACGACACCGGCTGCATATCGCCAGGCGCCGTCGATCCGATCAGCCGCACGCGCGCGAAGTCGACTGCCAGCCAACAAACGGTGGCGCACTATGCATGCGCCAGTTCTTCGCCGATCGCGGCGGCCGCAGCGCGTGGATCCGGCGCTGCGATGATCGGCCGCCCCACGACGATGTAGCTCGCTCCGGCCCTGATGGCTTCCGCAGGCCCCATCGTCCGCGATTGATCGTTTCGTTCCGGACCCGCGGATGCCCCGCGGATTCCAGGCGTGACGATCTGAAATCGCGGGCCGCATGCCTCTCGGATGGCCGACGTTTCCTGGGCGGATGCGACAACCCCTTGCAGTCCCGCCTGCTGAGTCAATCGGGCGAGCGCGATGACCTGATCGACCACAGGACGCTCGACGCCAATCGCGCGCAACGCCTGCTGATCCATGCTGGTCAGGACGGTCACGCCAATCATCACCGGCGCGGGACGGCCGAGCCTCGTCGATGTTTCGCGAGCCGCGCGGGCGGCCGCCTCCATCATCGCGGTGCCGCCGGATGCGTGGACGTTAATCATCCAGGCGCCCGTGCCGACCGCCGCTTCAACCGCTTGTTCGACGGTGTTCGGGATGTCGTGATACTTCAGGTCGAGAAACACACGCGACCCTGCGTCGACAATCCGCCGCACGAGCGCCGGTCCTTCGCTGGTAAACAGACGATTGCCGATCTTGAAGCCACCAGCGAGCCCGCGCAGCGTCGTGACCAGGTGCATCGCGCGCTCGCCGCTCTCGACATCGAGTGCGACTAGGAGCTGATCCACTCTTTTTCGCGCGAGGTCGTGTCGATCGTCCCTACCAGGTCGGCAATCCGGGGAATGTTGTGGCGGCGCATGTAATCGGTGATCCCGTCGAGCAGCTTGTTCCAGATAAATGGATCCACGAAATTGGCCGTGCCCACCTGGACTGCGTGTGCGCCGGCGATGATGAACTCGAGCGCATCGCGGGCGTTGGCGATCCCGCCCATTCCGATCACGGGAATGTTCACCGCGCGGCGGCACTCGTACACCATGCGGACCGCAATCGGGCGAATGGCGGGTCCGCTCAGGCCGCCGACGATGTTTGACAGTTCCGGGCGGCGCGTCTCGACGTCGATCGCCATCGCGAGAAAGGTGTTCACGAGCGACACTGCGTCGGCCCCCGCGTCTTCGGATGCGCGTGCGAACGACGCGACGTCGGTGACGTTGGGCGTCAGCTTCGGAATCACGGGCAGCGCAGTGACCTTCTTCACCGCGCTGACCACGTCGAATGTGCCGTGCAGGCTGCAGCCGAAGGTGATGCCGCCTTCCTTGATATTCGGGCACGAGATGTTCAGTTCGAGTGCGGCAACGCCTTCCGCATCGGACAGGATCCGGGCCAGCTCGACGTACTCGTCGAGCGTGCTGCCGCAGATATTGACGATGACTGTCGCGCGAAGCTGCCGCAGTTCCGGCAGCTTCTCCTCGATGAACCGGTGGACCCCGATGCCCTGCAGGCCGATCGCGTTGAGCATGCCCGAGGGCGTTTCGACGATCCGCTCGGGCGGGTGGCCTTCCCGGGCTTTCAGAAAGAGACCTTTCACGGCGACACCACCAAGCGTCGAGAGGTCGACGGCCTCCGTGTACTCGACACCGTAGCCAAAGCATCCGCTCGCCGCGATCAGCGGGTTCTTGAGTGTTAGGGCACCGATCTGGACTGAGAGGTCAGTCAAATCCCAAACCCCAAATCCCAAATCCCAAATCAAAACCCGGCGACGGGCCACAGAGACTCAGAGACACGACCGAGAACATTTTTCTCTCTGAGTCTCTGCGTCTCTGAGGCTTGTGGCCGTGACTAATCCCATACGAGGTCTTCGCCGCGGAACACCGGGCCCGCGATGCATGACCGTACGTAATGATGGCCGTTCGGTCCGTCGCGGACCGGTATCACACAGCTGTAGCAGCCGCCCATCCCGCACCCCATTGTTCGTTCGACCGACACCTGCGATGGGCGTCGAAACTTCGCGGCGACGTGCGCGACCGCCTCGAGCATGGGCTCGGGGCCGCAGGCGTAAATCATGACGTCAGACCGGGATTCGGGATTCGGGATTCGGGATTCGAGCTGACGTAACTCCCGTTCGAGCGGCATAGTCACACGTCCGCGTTCGGCCATCGACCCATCTTCGGTCGCGAGCACGAGTCTGATGCCGCGCGATTCGAACCAATCCAGGTAGAACAACTCCGCACCGGTTCGTGCTCCATAGAACAACGTCGTCTTCGTGCCGCGGGCCAGAAGCGTCTCGGCAAGCGTCGCAAACGGCGCCAGTCCGACTCCACCTGCAACCATCCATGCTTCGGCGGGCGGATCGATCAAGTCGAACGGACGCCCGAGCGGTCCGAGACACGCGATCGTGTCGCCCTCGACCGCGTCGTACAGAATTTTCGTCGTGACGCCGATGCGCTTGCTGAGCAGCGTCAGTCCCTCCACACGGGTGTTCGATCGAAGCACCTCAAACACCGAGAACGGCCGGCGCAGCAGCGGGTCGGCGCTACCGGCGGATTTGACCATCACGAACTGTCCCGGCTGTGTGGCTTCGGCGATCTCAGGAGCGGCAAGCGCGATGACGTTGTAGCCAGGGGAGAGACGCGTGTTTGCAATCACGCGCGCCTCGACGTCGCGAAGCATTCGGGCGAGTATA
>Ga0114129_10001013_pt1 | contig 36634 bp, 30 predicted proteins | sample RhiMetdeltSRZDD1_FD_80071 | JGI IMG/M metagenome (GOLD analysis project Ga0114129, IMG submission 80071) | Populus rhizosphere microbial communities from Tennessee, USA - Rhizosphere MetaG P. deltoides SRZDD1 (version 2) (version 2) | ecosystem: Host-associated > Plants > Roots > Rhizosphere >...
CGCTCTTTCCGATAAGGGCAAACCAGTCGTGAGGCTGGGACGCAAAGCCACGGGCCTGGGAATGAGTCTCAGGTAGCCGGGTTGCCGAAGAAAGAGAGGCGGGCTCGGTCCCCCTCCGGAGAGAGATCAGGAGGGGACTGCCGTGCGAACCGTCTGGAACGTCAGCACGACCCTCGATTCATTTCCGCAGCAACTGCGTCAGGGGCACGTCGCGATGCCCACGAAGCACGAAGTCGTCGGCGCGCTGCATCGGATGCTCGAATCGCTGGTGCGCGAACCGCGGACATTGATTCTCGACAACAGCGCGCTCGTCTCGAAGTTCAACACGCTGCTGCAGCAGGTCAAGGAGCAGTTTCGGACGTCGGACACACTGCGTTTGATCGAGCCGCTCGGCGCGGGCGCCTCCATGGCCCTCGTCGCGGTTCGGCTGTCGATGGTGAAGCGCACGATCGACGCGGAAATGGCCCGCGCCAACGAATCCTGATGAAACCGGCCCCTGAGGCGGGATAAGCTCGAAGTACCTCGATCCGCCTCGGGGGCCGGTTTCCGGCAGGCGGCGCCTCGCACGCACCCGGGACGGACGATCGAGACGACTCCACCGGCGGTCAGGAAGCGCACGCGTGTGCTGCGTGCCTCGCTCGACGCATCCGTCGCCGAGGGCGCCGTCGCCGAGGTCTTCGGCGCGTGCGCCGGCGGCGCGGTTCTCACCGGCTGGGCCCTCTACTTCGGCGCCACTCCCATCGTCATCGGGCTGCTCGGCGCGCTCCCATACGCCGCGCAGATCGTTCAGCTGCCCGCCGCCTGGCTCACACAACGCGTCGGCGCCAAACCGCTGGCCGTCGTCGCGCTCGGTGCCGCGCGGCTGGCGTGGCTGCCGCTGATCGCCGTCCCGTTTCTGGCGCTCCCACAAACGACAGGGCTCGCGATCTTCATCGCCGTCGTCGCGATCGCGGGACTCTTCGGCGTCGTCGGCAACAACGCGTGGACCGTGTGGATGGGCGACCTGATTCCCTCGCAGATCCGCGGCCGCTTCTTCGCGCGGCGCATGATCTATCTGAACGCGGCCGGCACGCTGTCGTCGCTGGCGGCGGGCGTCGCGCTCGACGCGGCCACGCCACGCGGCGTGAAAGGCGAGACCCTCGCCGCGTTGGCTGCGGCGGCCTCCGTGGCCGGCCTGGCCAGCGTGCGACTCCTGCTCGCCCAGCACCACGTGGCGCCGCCGCGCGACGACGGCGCGCCGGAGTGGCGCGACGCCGTGCGCGCCGTGCGCGATCGCCGGACGCGTCCGCTGCTCGCCTATCTGTTCGCGTGGAGCGCCGCCGTCGGGATCTCGGCGGGGTTCTTCTCGTTCCACATGCTGACGAATCTCCACATGGCGTTCACGTTCGTGGCCGCGTACACGATCATCATCGCGGCGCTGCGTATCGCCTCGGCGCCGGCGTGGGGTCGTCTGGTCGACACGTGCGGGGCGCGCCCGGTGCTGGTCGTCTGCTCGCTCGGCATCTCGGCCGTGCCGCTGCTGTGGCTGTTCGTGACGCCGGAGCGCTGGTGGCCGATCGCGATCGAAGCCGTGATCTCCGGCACGCTGTGGGGCGGGCACGGCATCGCCGCCTTCGACGTGATGATCGGCGTGTCGCCGCGGCGCGGCCGGCCGTTTTATCTGGCAGTCTTCGCCGCCGGAGCCGGCGTGGGTTTCGCCGTGTCGTCGATCCTGGCCGGCCTGCTGGCGGCCGCGCTGTCAGCGCCGCTGCACGACGCCGGCTCCACGTGGAACGAGATCCACGTGCTGTTCCTGCTGTCCACGGTGGGCCGCGCGGGCACCGCCTTCTTCGCGGCGCGCATCGCAGAGCCGGCCGCGCGCGGTGTTCCGGATCTCGCCCGCGCGCTGCTCGGCACGCCCGCGCGCCGCACGGCGAAGCCTAGTCCAGCCAGTCTTTCTCCTTGAGCTTGCGGGGCAGATAGCGCTTGGTGAGGTACTGGAAGTCCTTGTTCGCGAGCGCGTCCAGCTCGTACTTGAGGCCGCTCGCGAGCATCCGCTTAATCTCCTCCTGCCAGGGCTTCTTCGCAAACCACGTGTAGCTCAACAGCTCGCGGGCGCGGGCGATGTCCTTGTCGTTCAGCTTGATGCCGACGTTGCGCGGCAGCCCGTACGATTCGGCATCCGCGCTGGAGAGTCCGACGAATTTCGCTTTCGGGATGGCCATACGCTGGCTCTCGAACGCGAGATTTATGGAGCCCTGCTTGATGACGGAGTAGATGTAGTAGCCCCACGGGTCGTTGTCCACCAGCACGTAGACCGGCAGACTGTGCTCCTCGTGCAGGCGCCGCGCGAGGCGTCGCACGCCGCGGGGCGGCTGACCGTTGCCGGTGAGCAGAATGCAGTTGTAGCGCCGCCAGAACTTGTCCTCGGACAGGCGGTTCCACTGGGTGCCCTTCTCGACGAGCAGGACGAAATCCGCGGTGCAGCGCCGGATCTGCAAATACTCCGGCTCGACGATCGAGGGCACCGAGTAGCCGCCCTTGCCGAGCCGCGCGCAGTTCACCTGATCGCCGTCGTCCACCAGTACGAGGGGCCCGACGATGGAGCCGGCGTTCTCCGCCCGCACGTGCAGCTCCTCGCGCAGCGCCTCCAGCGTGACCTCCAGGTCCTCGATGAGCGGGTCCGACTCATCCTGGGTGTCGAGCGTGTTCTCGTGCGAGTTCTTGATCGTGTGCTTCGTGCGGTAGTAAATCTCGCGAAGCGAGGTCGTGAGATTCGCCCGCTGCAGCTCCGCGAGCGCGTCGGCCACGAGCACCGTCTGCATGAATTTCTTGGCCATGGCCATGTTGAAGAACGAGCGCGCCTGCTTGCGCTTGCCCATCTCCAGGAGGCCGCGACGCTCGTTGAACGTGATGTTCGACAGCGCGCGCACCGGGATCGCGAGGGTGGGATCCTTGCGCCTCTGAGCGGCACTGATGACCACGTCGGCGATGCCGACGAGCTTCTTCTCGACGGCGGTGGGGCGTCGGGTCTTGGTGGCCATGGACCGCGCGCCCTACGCCGTCTTCTCGGCCGCGCCGGGCGGCACCGCGCCCTCGACGCCGTCCGGAGTCACGATGATCGAGTGCGGCAACCCTTCGGGTCCTCCGCCGTTCCGGCCCATCAGCTGATCGGTCTTGTTGCCGCCGGTCAATTTCAGCGCCATGGTCTGCAGCTGCTCCTTGAGCTTCGCGGTGGGCAGGCGGCCCCCCTTGAGGCGGTTGCAGGAGTCGACGACCTCTTCGATGTAGAGCTCGAAGATGTTGCGCCGGCGAAACTCGCTGTGCGCGCGCTCGCGCCGCCGCAAGAACGCGCCGAGGCGGCGACCGCACTCGCGCAGGGCCAGATTGATCTCCTTGTGGATCTCGTCGTAATCCGCGATCGCTTCCTTCGACTCGCTCGTGAACGGCACCCACACCGAGGCCATGTGGACGAAGATGACCATGGGGCCGGCGGGAAGCGCGCCGCGCGACTGCGCGATGCCGTAGTTGCGCCAGGTCGTGTCGAGCACCGCGCGGGTGACCGCACACGCCGAGGGCTGATAGAGCAGCGGCACGCGGTTGGCGTAACGGATCACGCGCGCGAGCTCGTGGTCCGCGTCGTTCGATTCGCCTTCGGCGAGCGGAACATCCTTCTTGGCGGCGCCAGAGTCGGCGGCCTCCGGGCCGCGCCCGTAGGCGAGGCCGGCCTCGATGACGAAGGGGTTGCCGCGGTAGACGGCCGGCGGGCGGCTCACCGCCGTGTAGAACTCGCCCTTGATCTGCTGGTACAGGCCGGACAGGATGGCCGACTCGCCGATCGGCGACAGGCAATTCGTCGGCGGCGCCATGATCTTCGTCGTCTGGATCGCTTTGTAGAGGCTCTCGGCCGCCTCGCCGTGCACGTCGCGTGGACGAGCCCTCGGCGAGAGCCCGGCCGTCTTGACGATCTCCTCGCCGACGGCCGGCGACACGCGGCTGAAATCGCCGGAGAGGAATCCGGACACCGTGTGGCCCTTCGTGTCGTGCAGCATCTTGAGCAGCATGCCGAGCTCGATGCCATAGGGATGCGGCTTGATCTCGCGCGGCGACGCCGGCAGCTGCTCGAACGTCCGCGCGAATTCCTTGGTCTCACCCTCCGGCGTCACGTACGTCAGCTTGACGTGGGGATTGGCGATGATCGTCTGCTCGACGTACTCGTCGACCGACGCGCGGCCCTTCTGATACCGGCCCTCCACCTCCAGCGTCACCTGCGTGCCGCGCGGCGCCTCCCAGGTGATCTGCTTCTTCTCGAGGATCCGCGGCTCGTTCTTCTTGGTGTCGATCTGTACCTCGAAGTAGTGCGCGGGCGCGCGGGCGCTGGTCCGCGAGATGATCTGCACCGGCTTGCCGGTGGTGAGCTGGCCGTACATTCCGGCCGCCGAGATGCCGATGCCCTGCTGCCCGCGGCTCTGCCGCAGGCGATGGAACTTCGACCCGTACAGGAGCTTGGCGAAGATCGGGGGAATCTGCTGCCGGACGATGCCGGGGCCGTTGTCGGTGACGGTGATGCGAAACCGCGTGGCCTGACTCGCGGGCGGCGTCGTCTCGCCTTGCGCGACGACCTCTAGACGCACGACGACGTCGGGCAGGATCCCGGCTTCTTCGCAGGCGTCGAGCGCGTTGTCTACGGCCTCCTTCACGCACGTGAGCAGCGCCTTGCGCGGATTGTCGAAGCCGAGCAGGTGGCGATTCTTCGTGAAGAACTCGGAAACGGAGATGTCGCGCTGACGCGCGCCCATCTCGACGGCGGTGACGGTGGGCGCGGGCTTGGCGACCGGCGGCTTGCGCGCGGCGGCCTCGAGCGTGGCGGCCGTGGCAGACTTCGCCGGCGCTGCGGCGGGCTTGGCCGACGCGGCGGCGGGCTTGGCCGGTGCGGTAGCGAGCCGAGGCCGTGCGGCGGCCGTTTTGGCCGCCGCCGACGATTTAGTCTTTGCGGTTCTCGATGAAGTCTTCGAAGCCATAGGCGTTATAGAAGCAAACTCCGACGTGGGGACCAAGTTTTCGCGAACGTGAGTGGCGAATGTCCTTGACCATTGTGCACGAGTCCCCTAGCATCGCCAGCGCGCAATGAATCACCCGGACCGCGCAGTCGCGCTGCTGCGTGTCGTCGTCGGCGCGTGGTTTGTCAAGGCGGTGTGGACGAAAGTCGGCGTGGCCGCCGGCGTGATCCCCTACCCGATTGTGTCGCCGCGCTTCCTCGCGTTTCAGCCCAAGCGCGTGGCGGAGTTCGCGGCGGGAAACCCCATCGTCTGGTACAAGGATTTTCTCGAGACGACGGTGTTGCCGCACGCCACGCTGTTCGCGACGCTGCAGACGATCGGCGAGGTGGCCGTCGGGCTCGGTCTCGTGCTCGGCGTCATGACGCGGCTGGCCGCCGCCATCGGGCTCTTCCTCGCGCTCAACTTCGGGCTCGCCACGCAGTGGATGAGCTTCGGCCAGCAGGGCTTCCATCTGCTCCTCACGACGTCGATGGTGATCTTCCTGATCACCGGCGCCGGACGCCGGTGGGGTCTAGACGCGTGGCTGAGCCGCACGCGGGTGCGCTGGCTCACCACGGTTCTGCTCGTCGGCGTCGCGTCCCAGGCGCACGCGGAGCTTCGCATCTTCGTGACCAACGAACGCTCGGATGACGTGACGATCATCCAGGCGGACAGCGGGACGGTGCTCAAGACGCTCGCCGTCGGCAAGCGGCCTCGCGGTGTGACGGCGAGCTCCGATGGCAAGCGCGTGTACATCGCGAACTCGAACAGCGACTCGGTCAGCGTCGTCGACACGGCCGCGCTCAGCGTCGTCAACTCCTTCCCCGCCGGCAAAGACCCGGAAGGTCTGACGTTCAACCGCGAGGGAACTCTGCTCTACGTCGTCAACGAAAACGAGTCCGCGGTGACCGTCATCGATCCCTCCGGCCGGATCGTGAAGAAGATCGAGGTGGGCACCGAGCCGGAGACCGCGGTGGCCTCGCCCGACGGTCGCTGGATCGCGGTGAGCAACGAGACGTCGAACGACGTCCACCTGATCGACACCGCATCGCAGACGGTGGCGAAGAAGATCAGCGTGCCGAAGAATCCGCGCGGCATGCGCTTCACCGCGGATTCCAAGCGCTTGTTCGTGGCGAGCGAGCAGGCGCACACGGTGTCCGTCATCAGCCTCGACACGATGAGCGTCGATAAGTCCGTGCCGACCGGGGGCAGCCGGCCCGTGGACATCGCGTTGAGCCGCGACGGCAAGCGCGCGTGGGTCTCGCACGGCGAGTCCGGCGACGTCCGCGTGCTCGACACCTCCACGCTGGAGGTCCTCGCCACGATTCCGGTCGGGCCGCGCGCGTGGTGGACCGCGCTCACGCCCGACGGCAGCCGGCTCTACGTCACGGTCGGCCGCGGCGGCGACGTCGCCGTCATCGACACGGCAGCCGGCAAGGTCGTGGGCCGTGTGGCCGCCGGCAAGCTGCCCTGGGGCATCGCGATCGTCGACGTGCCCTGACGCGCCGTCAGGGCGACGACTGCACCGACTCCAGAAACTTCAGCACGCGCGACATGTCGTCCGGCTTGAGGATCTCCTTCCATGGCGGCATGCCCTTCGCGCTCCGTCCTTCGGTGATGGTCTCGTAGAACACCTTGGGCATGCGATCGCCGTAGCGGATGCGCAGCCGTCGCAGATCGCGCGTCGGCTCGGGGCTGTGAGCGTTCGGCGAGTGGCAGTGCGAGCAGTGCTGGTTGAACACGGCCCGGCCGCCGGCGATCGGATCGACGTCCGAGGTCGTTGGCGCCGCGGGCGGCGGCGCTGTCAGGTCGACGGCCGTGGCGAGCGGAAAGCCGTAACGGTCGGCGGCGCGCCGGATCTCGGCATCGAGACGGCCCAGCGCGTCTTCGATCCGGCGTAAGAGCGCGTCGTCTCCTTTGCGGACGCCGACACCGACGCGCCACTGCAAGCCTTCGCCCGCGACCGGCACGACGCGATAGGCGCCGGCGAATTTTCGCGCGTTGAGATAGCCGGCGATCGGTCCCCACACGAACGCCGCGTCGACCTCGCGCCGCGCGAGCGCATCGAGGGCTTCCTCGGCCGAACGGAACGTCGACACGTTGAAGCCGTCCTTCGAGGCGAGCAGGAACTGCGCCGGCGTACTGAACGCTGTCGCGAGGCGATACGGCTTGAGATCGTCGAGCCGCGCGAAGGTCAACGACGGTGATGCCATGATCGCGTAGCCGATGTCGAGAAACGGCCGTGAGATCGCCACGCGGCGATCCATGTAGCCCGCCTCGGCAGGCAGGCCGACGTAGGCGTCGCACGTGTCGGCGAGCAACGTGTTGCGCACCGCACGGGCGCCGTAGAACGTGCGCCACCACACCACGTCGGTGGTCATTCCCAGATCGGCGGCGATCAGGGCGCCGACGTCGAGATAGAAGCCCCGCTCGGGCCCAGTGGCGCTGCTGAAGGGCAGGTTGTCGGGATCGGCGCAGAGCCGCAGCGTGCCGTTCGGCGGGCCCGCCACCGAGATCGATGCGGCGAGCCCCACGATGACCAGCAGCAGACGGGACAGACGACGGATCATGACGCGCAGCCGCGCGGGGGCCGGCGCGCCGGCCCCCGCGCAAAAATCTCGGTTACGGCGTCGGCAGCTCGAACACGAAGAGCGCGCCACCCTCGGGGCTCGCTGCGACCATTTGCTCGCCCATCTTGCCGAAGAACGGCGGGATGGCGAACGTGCGTCCCGACACCACGGCGACGTACTGCTTGCCGTCGATCGTGTACGTGATCGGCGCCGCGCTGATACCCGAGCCGGTCATGAACTGCCACAGCGTCTGACCCGTCTTGGCGTCGAGGGCCTTGAACCAGCCATGGATGTCACCATGGAAGACGAGCCCACTGGCCGTTGTCGTGATGCCACCGAGATACGGCAGCGGGTCGGTGTTCCCCCAGACCTTCTGCTGCTTGACCGGGTCCCACGCGATGACCTCGCCGAGATGGCCGCCGGGGCCCCACTTGCCGAGCTCGAACTCCACGCCGAGGTAGAACGCGCCACGCTTGTAGTCAACCGGCGCGGCGTTCATGTCCATGCAGATGTTCAAGGTGGGCATGTACACGAGCCCGGTCTGCGGGTTGTAGCTCATCGGCATCCAGTTCTTGTTGCCGATGGCCGACGGGCAAACGTCTTTCGCGCGAAAGCCGACGCGCGGGCGCTTCTCCGGCACCTCGATCGGCCGGCCGGTCGCCATGTCCATGCCGCTCGTCCAGTTCGCCGTCGCGAAGAGCTTCGCGGAGATGAGCTGCCCGGTCTTGCGATTCAGGACGTAGAAGAATCCGTTGCGGTCGGCCTTGAACAGCGCGGGAACTTTCTGGCCGTTGATCTCGACGTCGGCCAGCACATTCTCGTTGATGCCGTCGTAGTCCCACGCGTCGTGCGGCGTCGACTGGTAATACCACGCGAGCTTGCCCGTATCGGCGTCGATGGCGACGGTGCTCGCGGAGAACAGGTTCGTGTACTGGCCGTAATTCGAGCTGTCGGTGCCACGCACGGCGGCGTTCCATGGGCCAGGGTTGCTGGTGCCGTAGTAGATGAGATTCAGCGCGGGGTCGTAGGAGCCGATCGCCCACGCGGTGGCGCCGCCGTACTTCCACGAATCGCCCTTCCACGTGTCGTTGCCCATCTCACCCGGGCCCGGCACCGTGTAGAAGCGCCAGACTTCTTTCCCGTCCGACTGGTCGTAGGCCGCGATGAAGCCGCGCGCGCCGTACTCGCCGCCGCCGAAGCCGGTAACCACGAGATTCTTCGCGATCGTGGGCGGCGACGTGATCACCGAGCCCTGCGTGTAGTCGATGACCTGCGTCTTCCAGACTTCCTTGCCCGTGGCTGCGTCGAGCGCGACGAGCGCACCGTCGAGGCGTCCGAGGAACACGCGGCCGTTGGCGTACGCGATGCCCCGATTGTTCACGTCGCAGCAAGCGTACTGATCGATGCCGGCCGGAACCTCGGGCGAGTAGCGCCATTTCACGACGCCCGTCTTCGCGTTCACCGCGAAGACGTTCTTCGGACCGTGCGAGGACGTGACGTACAGCGTGTCGCCGATCACGAGCGGCGTCGACTCCTGGGAACGGAGGGAGCCGAGCTGGAGCACCCACGCCACCTTGAGGTTCTTGACGTTCGCCGGGCTGATCTGGGTGAGCGTGCTATAGCGCGTGTTGCCCGGGTCGCCGCCGTACACGGTCCAGCCTTGCTGCGCGTGGGCGGTCACGGTGGCACCGAGCAGGATGATGAACGCGACGGCAGTCGAGAGGGCGCGTTGCTTCATCGCAAACCTCCTGGCGGGCGGGGACGGCGGCACATCTCTTCCGCTCGCTGTTCGGGGCGCTGCGCGAAGACACTCGCGAACGGGCCAAAAGCAGCGCGAGCCTAGGGCGGGCGCACCGGCGTTGTCAAGCGCGCGGCGCGCGCTTTCGCGCCACGAGCGCCTGGTTCACCATCAGCCGCGCGGCGGCGGTGCGTGCGAGCGCGCGTTCCACGGCTCTCGCCGGCCGCTCGAAGCCGAGCTGAAACGGCCACGGATGAAATCCCACGTGCGCCACGACGTCGAGACGCGCCGCCAAGCACGCGCGCTCGAGATCGGGCCAGGCGCAAAAGTTCTCCAGCCCATGGAACGGGCGCAGCCCGAGCGCGCTCGCCGCCCGCACGATGCCCTGCCATACGCGGTTCGGGGTCGTCAGGACGAGCAGTCCATGCGGCCGCAGGACGCGCCCCAACTCTTCGAGCGCGCGCAACGGCGCACCGGTGTGCTCGAGCATTTCGCTCGAGATGACGACGTCGAAGCTCTCGTCGCGCACGCCCAGCTCGCACGCGTCGGCGACGAGCCCGCGGCTTCCCGCGCGCGCCATCGCGCGCGCCACGAGCCGTCGTCCGATGTCGACGCTGAGCACCGCGGCGCCGCGCATGGATGCCGCGGTCGAAAAGGGACCGTAGCCGCAGCCCGCGTCCAGGATTCGCTTGCCCGCGAGATCGGTGTCCGCCAGGCACTCGTCGAAGACGATGCTCAGGCGCCGCTTCAGATCAGCTGGATGATCGAGGCCCTCGAATCGGTCGGCGATGCTGTCGTAGAAGTATTCGCTCGAATCAGCGGTCACCGCGTCCCGCCGTCCTCAGCGCGCGGCGGGTGGTCGGCGTGGCCGTGCACCGTGCGGATCAAGTACACCGGGCGGCGCTTCACCTCCTGAAAGATGTAGCCGACGTAGATGCCGACGAGGCCGAGCGAGATCATGAGCGCGGCGCCCACGATCAACAGCATGAACATCAGCGAGCTCCAGCCGGGCGCGAGGAGATGCTGACGGCCGGTCAGAAAGAAGCTCATGACGTAGACGACCTCGGCGGCGGCGAGTACCAGGAAGCCGACGCCAATCACCAGCGCGATCTTCAGCGGCACCAGCGAGAAAGAAAACGTGGCATCGGCCGCCAGCCTCGCCATGCCGCGGAGCGAATACTTCGGGCGTCCGCCGATCCGCGCGCGCTCAGCATAGGGCAGCACCACCGTCCGATATCCCGCCCACGCCACCATGCCGCGCAGGAAGCGGTGATACTCGCGCATCTGGCGCAGCGCCTCGAGCACCGGCCGGGCGACGAGCCGGAAGTCCGCCGACCCGGCGGTGATCCGGGTGCTGCCGATGGTGCCGAGCAGCCGATAGAACGCCGCCGACGACCAGCGCTTGAAGCGTGAGAGATCGGCGGCGACGCGCTGGGTGAGCACGACGTCGTAGCCGGTCTGGTGGAGCGCGACCATGTCGGTGATGAGTTCCGGCGGGTGCTGGCCGTCTCCGTCCATGGTGATGACGATGTCGCCGCGCGCGCAGTCGAGTCCCGCCGTGAGCGCGGCCTGATGTCCGAAGTTGCGGCTGAGCTCGAGGATCGTCACGTCCGGATCGTCGTTCGCGAGCTTGAGCAGCTCGGCGTCGGTGTGATCGATGGAGCCGTCGTTGACGTAGGTGATCCTCACCTGGTGTTCGCGTCGCAGCGGCGTCACCACGTCCATCAGGCGTCGGTGGAACTCGGCCACGACGCTTTCCTCGTTGTAGACGGGGATGACGATGTCGATCGCCAGCCGCCGCTCGCCGCGCATCACATCGGCCTCGCGAGCAACTCCGCCGCCGAAAGCCGGTGCACCTGCCATCCGTAGGCGAACGTTCTGACGTCGAGCACGCCGCGGTTGCCCGCGCAGAACGTGACGTCGACGAACGGCCGGCTGGCGACACGACAAAGCTGTCGGTGCAGACCGACTTCGAGCAGGCGAGCATGCCGCTCGGTCGTATGGACCAGCTCGCCGCCGCCACGAAGCATCTCGCTCAGTCGCATGCCGTCGCGACTGACCCCCGGCTGATGCACGGCGATGCGCACCGTCGGTCCGGGTTGGTTCATCAGCGTCGGCGTTACCACGTAGACGCGCGCCGGTGCCCTGGCGTCGGCCAGGAACGTGCCGACGTGCTGGACGACGAGGTCAGGACGCCGCTCGAGCTCGGCCAGGTGCCGCGGCAGCTCGTAGAGATACTCGTTGACCCACACCGTGTTGAGGATGATGCGGCTCCGGGGCGGGAGCGCGCCGAGGAAATTCACGAGCTCGGCGTTCGCACGATCCACGGCCAGCTGCACACGCCCGTCTGTTGCGGCATTCACGATCCCCGGCACCCAGAGCAGTGCGGTCGCGACGAGAGCCGACCACGCCAGCCCACGGCGTGCCGGCGGCACGCGCGCGCCTCGTGCAGCCCACAGCGCGCCGGCCACGAGCCCCGCGAACGACGCCGCGCCGAACGCGAACGGCAGCAGATAGTACTCGAACGTGGCCGGCCACGGCGCCCACACGGCGAGCCATCCGGCCATCCACGCCGACGCATACAGGATTGCGCGGCGCCATTCGGAGCGCGCCGTCCGGAATGCGATGATCGCCGCGACGACGAGCGGCGCCAGGAACACGAAGTCCCTGATCAGCCAGGCGGCGATGCGAAAGAGTGCCGGACCGACCGTCGCGACATCGAACGCATACGCACGCGTGTACGATCCCTCCGCGAGCGCGCGCGCCGCGTAGCGCCATCGCAGCGAAAAGAACGCGACCGCGGCGGCGACGTTGAGGGCGGCATACGTGATCGCGAACCGCGCGGCACGCGGCGGCCGCGCGGCGCGTGCCCATTCGATCACGAGCCACGCGAGCGAGATCGGGATGAGGACGACGCTCGTCTCCTTCGTGGCATAGGCGAGCATCAACGCGGCGCCGGCCAGCACAATGAGCACCGCGCGGCGCCACCGACGCGGCTCGGCGGCGGAGGCGGCGGCGACCAGCAGCGAGATGCCGATCCACATCATCTGCAGCGGCTCGGCCTTCGAGAGCGTGTAGAACGCCTCGATCGTCGGACCGCACGTCGCGAAGATCACGACGGCAACGAGCGCCTGCCGCGGCGTGCCGCCGCCCAGCTCGGCCAGCCGCGCGAGCAGGCCGAGGAGCACAGCCAGCACGAGGACGTTGAAGATGAAGAATGCGAGCGGCCGGTTCCCGACCACGCCGACGACCAACGAGTACGCGAGCCAGTACGCCGGGAAAAAGCGCCCCGTTTCCGGGATCAGGCCCAGCACGCTCCACCACCGCCCTGCCGTCTGGTGGCCCGTCTGGAGCGTGAGGCCGTCGTCGAGCAGCCCGAATTGCGGCGAAGCCAGCCGTGGCAGCATGACGACCGCGGCGAGGAGGCCCGGGGCGAGCCAGCGGACGATCGCTCGGTTGCTCGGCACCCCCAGACGGTATCGAAGCCGGGTTCGTCGCGCCATGCCTTGACAGCACTGTCGGCGGCGGCTACAACCCTGCTACGCACGGAGCTACGAGGCCATACCCAGGGTCTATCCGAGAGGAGAGCACCTTATGAGGAAGTGGCTGTCCGACGGTCGCGCCACGCTTCTGTTCGTCCTGGCGTTGCTCTTCGTTGCGCCCTCGCTCGCGTTGGGCCAGACCGAGGGTTTGAGTCGGCTGCAGAACGACGATCCCAACAACTGGCCGATGTACCACCGCAGCTACGACGGCTTCCGCTACAGCCCGCTCGCCCAGATCAACAAGGACAACGTCAAGAATCTCACCGTGGCCTGGGTCCATCAGCCGGGCGCGATTGTCCAGGGTCTGGAATCGACTCCGATCGTGGTCGACGGGGTCATGTACTACATCGCCTCCTACAACCGCGTCTTCGCGCTCGACGCGGCCACGGGCAAGGAGATCTGGCACTTCTACCCGAAGCTGGATCCTGTGGTGAACACGCTCTTCTTTCAGCCCTACAACCGGGGTCTCGCGATCTCACACGGTCGCGTCTACTTCGGCAGTCTCGACGGGCGCGTCTTCGCGCTGGACCAGAAGACCGGCAAGGTCGTCTGGGAGAAGCAGATCCTCGAGACGAAGAAGTGCAGCTGCAACTTTACCGGCGCGCCGCTGGCGGTGAAGGACAAGGTCATCATCGGCCAGACGGCCGGTGAGCTGCCAATCCAGGGCAAGATCTACGCGCTAAAAGCCGCCACGGGCGACAAGGCTTGGGAGTTCAACACGATCAAAGAGGATCCCAAGAGCTGGGGCGGCGACTCGGGCAAGTTCGGCGGCGGCGGCGGCTGGATGACCGGCGCCTACGATCCGATCCTGAACCTCGTGTACTGGGGCACCGCCAACCCCGCGCCGGACTACGACTGGGGCGGCGCGCGGCCCGGCGACAACCTCTACACCTCGTCGGTGCTCGCGCTGGACGCCGATAGCGGCCAGCTCAAGTGGTACTTCCAGGAGATCCCGCACGACGACTGGGACTACGACTCCGGTCTCGGCGAGAGCCTCGTGCTGGATCGTGACGGCAAGAAGCTGCTCGTCCACCAGAACAAGAGCGGCTTCGTGTTCGTCTACGACCGCACCAACGGCAAGATCGAAAACGTGTGGCCGATGAACCACGTCTACAACTGGGTGAAGAGCATCAACCCCAAGACCGGCGAGCTGATCGGTCGCAATCCGCCACGTGAGGTCGGCAAGCCGAAGTTCATCTGTCCGTGGATCGCGGGCGGTCGCAGCTGGAACTCGGGCTCGTACAACCCGAAGACCAAGCTCTGGTACAACACCGCGATGGAGGTGTGCGAGGAAGTCACCGTCGAGAAGCAGACGCCGCAGACCGAGCCGGCGGCGGGATTGTTCTTCGGCGGGGATCAGGTCGCCAAGCATCCGCCGGGTGGCGAGGCGTACGGCCACCTCGACGCGCGTGACCCGGTCACGGGCGAGCGGAAATGGAGCATCAACTACAAGTACCCGCCGATCGGCAGCGTGCTCTCCACCGGTGGCGGCCTCGTCGTCCACGGGGACCTCGAGGGCATCGTGCACGCATACGACGCCGACACCGGCGAGGCGCTCTGGCACTTCCGCACCGGCTCCGGCCACCGCGGCGGTCCCATCAGCTACTCGGTGAACGGCAAGCAGTACATCGCGGTGCCGAGCGGCCTCGGCTCGCTCGTGCTCGGTCTCTATCCCGCGCTGTGGCCGGAGGTCGAGGACTTCCCCGCCGGCGCAGCGATCTTCGTCTTCACGCTGAAGTAGTCTCTGGAGGAGGGGAGGACGCGGCGTCCTCCCCTCCCCGCTTCACACGCATCGCCGCCTGGAGAAGCATGCGAGTTGTCGTCATTCTCGTCATGGTCGCCGCCGCCGCGGTTGGTGTGCCCGCCGTGGCCGTCGTGCGCGCACAGGGCATGCGGCAGCCATCCACCGACGTGAGCAAGCCGCCGTTTCCGCTGGACGACCCGGCGGCCATCGAAGCCGGCGCGCATCGATTTTCCGCCTCGTGCACAGGGTACTGTCACGGTCGCGAGGGCCGGGTCTCGCGCGCGCCGAAGCTGCGCGGCAAGACCTATGAGCCCAACTTCCTGTATGCGCGGATCTCCCAGGGGTCGCCCGGGGGAGCGACCGGACTGGTGATGCCGGCGTTCGGGACGATGCTGCCGCCCGAAGAAATCTGGAAGGTCGTTGCCTACATCATGTCGCTGTCGAACGTGAAGGACGAATGAGGATGCGCGCTCAGCGACTCGGCTGGATCGTTGCGATCGCGCTCGTATCCGCCATTGCGTCGGCGGATGCCGCCCCGCTCGAATCGGTACGCGAGCGCGGAATGTTCGGCATCTGCGCGCATCCCGACGCCCTGCCCTATTCGAGCCAGGATCGGACGACGCCGGGCTTTCAGATCGAGATTGCCGAAGCCATCGCCAAGCAGCTCGGCGTGCGGCTGCACGTCGACTGGATCGTGTTCACGCGCCACGCACGCCGCACCGATTGCGACGCCACGATCGGCTCGATCGTCAAAGCCGACGACGGCGGCCCTCGCCGCGGCCCGCGTCTCACCAAGCCGTATGTCACCAGCGGCTATGTGCTCGTCGTCCCCGCCAAGGCGGCGTCCGTCGAGCGGCTGGAAGACGTGAAGGGCAAGATCGCCGTCGAGCACACGTCGTGGCCGCACTACGTGCTCGACCAGCGGAAGATTCCGGTGTCGACGTACGGCAGCCCCTTCGATGTCCTCGATGCCGTTACGAAGGGACAGGCCGCCGCGGGCCTGGTCTCCGATGCCTACGCCGGCTGGTACCTGAAGCTGCAGCCCGGCACGATCAAGATCTCCGAGACGTACGTGCCCGAGCGTGATTTTCGGTGGAACGTCGCCATCGCGCTCCGCAACGCCGACACGCCGCTCGTCGACGCGGTCAACCGCGCGCTCGACACGCTGATCGCGGATCAGACGATTCCCAAGATCTTCGCGCGCTACGGCATCGCCTACCGCCCGCCGATCGCCCCGTAGCCGCACGGCGCGCTGCGAGCTGTTCGGCGGGTGCCAGGCGTCAAAAGCCGCGTCGCTTTAGCCTCCGCCCAGCGCCCACTGGATGGCACCCAGCAGATGTGACTGGAATCGTTTGTCCGCCCACACGGCCGGCTCGTGGCCGAGGGCCGTATAGATGACGCGGCCGCGCCCCCAGCTCTTCGTCCACGCCAGCGCATAGTCCCCGTCTGCACGCTTTCCGCGGCGGACATCGACGGAGCCAGGATCGAGACGCAGCAGCACGTGAACGTCGGCACGCGACCATGCCCGAAACTGATAGATCTCGTCGAGCAGCTCGAAGCGCTCGCCCAGGTGCCGCGTGGCGGGATGCGTCCGATCCTCGACGACCAGCCGCACGCGCTGATGCCAGGGATGACCGTCGAAGACTGCGCCGACCATCTCGTGATACGCGGGCACCGTGTACCAGGTGTCGGTGGCACTGTGGACACCTACGAAGCCCGCGCCCTCACGAACCCACTGAAACATCGCGTCGCGCACCGCCGCGGGAAGCGGCAGCTCACCGGTCGTGAAGAAGAACAGCGCGCGGTGCTCGCGAACGGACGTGACGCTCAATCGGCCGAGATCTTCGCGGGTGGAGACGTGCGTGACCTCGAAGCTTCCCGAGCGGCGGCCGAGGTCCGCGACCACGCGCTCGGCGATCGACAGCTCGTCGGGAGCAGGACGCCGCACGACGTCGTGCTGGTAGCCCGCCGAGTACGTCACCATCAGCACGCGCGGCGGTCCGGGCCCGACCGGCGTGGCGGCCAGCGCCAACACGCTGGCCGCCACGCACAGGCCGACAACACTGCGCGCCCGGCTCAGATCACGCGCCCTCGTCCCAGGGGCTGTGCTTGACCGGTGGCGGAAGCCAGATTCGCTCGTAGTCCTTCTGCAACACCTTCTCCCGCGCGACTTCGTCCTTCGTGCTCATCTTGGCGTACTTCGCTTCGGTCGGACTCGCGTAGTTGCCGCGGTTCAGGTTCGGCGCGGACATCAGGCGAGTGATCGGCGCGCCGCAGCGCGGGCAGCTGGCGGGCGCGCGATCGTTGACACCGTGCCGGGTCTCGTAGATGACCCGGCACGGCGCGCACTCGTATTCGTACGTCGGCATCGCGGCGTCACACGGCGACAGCCCGCGGCGCCTCCATCGGCAGCGCCGCGGTCGTGGTCTTGAGATTCCAGATCCGCGCCGCGTTGAGACCGAAGACCTTGGCTTTGATCTCATCGGTGAGCGCGGGATAGCCGTGGCCCTCGACGAGCTGGTCCGGGATCCGGAACTTCCGGAAGGCGTCGATCTGCCACTGCGGGTTGCCCCAGAGGCAGGAGTCCGTGCCCCACATGACGTAATCGGGGCCGAGATCGCGGAGCAGCGTGCCGAGCACGTGCGCGCACTCGAGCGGCCGATTCGTCACCGTCGCAGCGAACGTCGAGCCGACCTCGGCGTAGAGGTTCTTGCGCTGCGGCTTGAAACCCTTGAGCGCGGCCAGCTCGCCCTGATACGGCCACGCAGAGTGATAGGCGATGAAGTTGAGATCCGTGAAGTCGTCGCACACGGCGTCGAGATCCTCGGGATGCGCGTAGCGCGCCATGAACTGTCCGAACGGGATGCCCTTGTGGCAGCCGATGTTCTTGAGCCCGAGCTTGCGCGCCTTCTCCCACATCGGATACGCGAGCTTTTGATCATCGAACCACCAGCCGCGCTTCTTCGTGGAGTCGAACGTATAGAGCTTGAGACCCGAGATCTGATATTTCTCCACGAACATCGTCATCCGCTCGAGCGTCTCGGAGAGTCCCTGGTTCGGCGTCAGGCCGCCGCCGAGCATGACGGTGCGCGTCGGCCAGCGCTGCTTGACCTCCGCCTGCTCTTCGATCGGGATCATGTCTTTGCCGCCGTAATCTTCGCGGAAGCCGAACGGATTGAAGATCGCGACGCTCGTGTCGCTGCCCTCGAGGATCAGCTTGCCGAAGTTCTCGACCGTCATGTCCTTGGTGCCGTTCGGCAGACCCATCGCCTTGCCGAGATCGTCGAGCAGCTGAACGAACCACATCCCGCGCTCGGTGGTGTTGACGCCGGGGATATAGCCGTCCCTGCGCGTGCAGATGTGCGTGTGCGCGTCGACGATGAAGTCACTGCCCGGCTTGCGGCTGACCTTGATCTCCTTGGCCGCCGCGGGCTCGTACGCCTCGGCGGGCGTGACGTCGAAAAAGCGCATTCCGGTGATGTTGTTCACGGCGAGCATTGCCGCGGGCAGGGCGGATGCCGAGGCGAGGAAGTTGCGCCGCGACAGCCCTGCCTTGGCCGCACTGGCGTCGAGATGCTCGCTGATCCGCGGCCCCAGATGTCCGCCGAGGAAGAACCTCGTCCCCTGCTCCTCGGGCGTTCGCGGGCCATCCGACGCGCGCTCGAAACCCTTGAAGTGCTCGAAGACGTTGAACTCCATGGTGCGTCCTCCTCAATCTCTCAACGCGAACACCCACACCACGCCGCCCTGAGGCACCTCCGTCTTGGTGCCCAGGAACGTGTCCAGACGCGCCTGCATGCGCTGCGCGTCGACACCCCAGCCGGACTGCACCGCCACGTATTGCGTGCCGTCGACCGCGAACGAGCTCGGCACGCCGGTGACGCCGGAATTGGTTTTGAACTCCCAGAGCTGCTTGCCCGTCTTTGCATCGAACGCGCGGAAGTTTCGATCGTTGGTGCCGCCGAGGAAGACGAGGCCGCCGCCGGTCGTGAGGATGGGACCCCAGTTCTGGTACGGGAACTTGTGCGTCCACACCCGCTGCCCGGTCTTCATGTCCCACGCCTGCAGCTCGCCGATGTGCGTCGCGCCCTGCCGCCAGCTCATCGTCGTCTTCGGCCGATCGACGCCGAGGAAGAGCTTGCCCGCCGTGTACGGCTCCGACTGGCCGACGAGCGTGCTGCACAGGTTCTCGTTGGCGGGAATGTAGAGATAGTTCGTCTTCGGGTTGTAGCCGGCCGGCGTCCAGTCCTTACCGCCCCAGAGCCCCGGACAGAACGTGATGGCGGCGCCGTTGCGCGGTTTGCGCTCGGGATCGTAGCTCGGGCGCCCCGTGACCGGATCGATCTTGGTGAACACTTCCTGCGTCACGAACGGCTTGGCATCGACGAAGCCGATGCCGTCGGCGCGGCGCTCGAGCCGCCACAGATAGCCGTTGCGGCCCGGATGCACGAGGCCCTTGACCGTGCGACCGTCCTTTGGGAAATCGATCAGCAGCGGCGTCGAGACTTCGTCCCAGTCCCACGAGTCGTTCCAGTGGTACTGGTGATGGCCGCGGATCTTTCCGGTATCGGCGTCCAGCGCGAGGACCGACGACGAGTAGAGGTTGTCGCCGGGATGCATGTCGCCCGGCCACGGCCCCGCGTTGCCTGTCCCCCAGAACGTGAGATTGAGCTGCGGATCGTAGTGCGCCGTCAGCCAGACGGAGACGCCGCCCGTCTTCCACGCGTCGCCCTGCCACGTGTCGTGTCCCGGCTCGCCCGGTCCGGGAATCGTGTATGTCTTCCAGACCTGCTTGCCATCACGCACGTCGAAGGCTGCGATGTAGCCGCGAATGCCGAGCTCGCCGCCCGAGGTACCGACCATGACCTTGCCCTTGGCCACGAGCGGCGCCAGCGTGAAGTAGTAGCCGCTCTTGTAGTCGTCGACGGTCGTGTCCCAGATCACCTTGCCCGTCTTCGCGTCGAGCGCGATGAGATGCGCGTCCACCGTCGCGACGAACACGCGGTCCTCCCAGAGCCCGACACCGCGGTTGGTCGGGTGCAGCTGCAGCAGATCCTCGGGTAGCTCCTTTTTCCAGCGCCAGATGAGGTCGCCGGTCTTCGCACGCAGCGCGATGACCTGCTGCTGAGGCGTCGTGATGAACATCACGCCGTCGTTGACGATCGGCGGCGCCTGATGCCCTTCGGTAACGCCGGTGGAATAGCTCCAGACCGGCACCAGCTTCCGGACGTTGGCGGGCGTGATCTGCTCGAGCGGGCTATAGCCCCAGCCGCTGTAGTTGCCGCGATACATCAGCCAGTTCTGCGGCTCGGGATTGAGCAGCCGCTGCTCGGTGACCGGGGTGTAGGTGACGGCGGTCTGGGCCGTGAGCATCGCCGGCCCAAGCACGGCGAGCGCGGCGGCGGTGATGGCCAGCGTTCTCAGCGACATCGTTGTGGCCTCCTCGTGGGCGTGGTCGACGAACGAACGTGCGATGCCGCCTGCGCGACCTCACCCCCCTCCCGACTCGAAGCCAGGACGCCCGATGAACGCCCCGGCGACCAACGGCAGACCGTCGGCGATCTTCACGGGCAGCGCCGGCAGCCGGCGCGGCGCGGGTCCATTCAGCACGCGGGCGCTCGCGCGAAGATCGAATTCCGAGAAGTGACAGGGGCACTTCACCGTGGCGGACGCGGGCTGCCAGTCCCACGCGTCGCATCCCGTGTGCGTGCAGATCGCCGAGTACGCGACGATCCCGTCCGCTGCGCGTCCGCTCGTGTCGCTGTCCAGCGCTCGCGGGTCGAGCCGGACGATCATGAGCTGGTTGAGCCGCGAGTCGTCGCGGATCGTGCCGGTGGCGGCGTCCATCGGATAGGCGGTGAGCGGCGCGCCGCCGGCCGGAAGGTCGGCGAGCGTGATGACCCGGCCCTTGCGTTCGCCCGCCGCGTACGTGAAGCGGTCGTTCGGCTGCGGCCGTGCCCGCCGCGCAGCGTCGTCCTGCGCGTGAGCGGCACGCGCCAGCGGCAAGCCCATGCCAACGCCGAGCGCCAGCGTCAGGAGGCTACGACGTCCGGGTGAACGGACCGGCTCCATCAGCGTGGCCGGAAGAATCGGCCGTCGGGCTCACGATGTCAAGGCGGTCGTGGTACGGTGTCGAGCATCACCACGTGGCGAGTCGCCGCGCTCCTCGTGCTGCTGAGTTTCGGCCTGGCCGACGCCCAGGAGATCACCGTGCCTGCCGGCTTCCGCATCGACGTCTTCGCGGAGAAGCTCGGCGGCGCGCGCGCGCTCGCCGTCGATCCCAACGGCGTGCTCTTCGTGTCGATCTCGGCGCAGGGGCGCGTCGTGGCGTTGCCGGACCCACGCGGTGTCGGCCGTGCGAGCGATGTAGTCACCGTCGTGAAAGATCTGGATCTGCCGCACGGGATGGCATTCCGGCGCGGATACCTCTATGTCGCGGAGACCGGCCGGATCGTGCGCTATCGCTATCACGCGAAGACGCAGACGGCGGTGGAGCCGACCGTCGTCGTCGGGGGTCTGCCGCACGGGGCGCATCACTGGACGCGCGCGATCACATTCGGCCGTGACGGCAAGCTCTACGTCGCCGTCGGCTCGTCGTGCGATATCTGCCGCGAGCGCGATCGCCGTCGCGCCGCGATCGTCCGCTACAACGCCGACGGCTCGGGCGAGGAGCGCTTCGCTGCCGGCCTGCGTAACCCCGTCGGCCTGGCGTTTCATCCCACGACGCGGTCGCTGTGGACGGCCGTCAACGAGCGAGACTGGCCCGGCGGTGCCGCTCCGCCCGACTACGTGACCGAGGTGCAGCGCGGCGCCACCTACGGGTGGCCAGACTGCTTCGCCGAGCGCGGCGCGCTGCGGCGCGATCCGACGTTCGACGGCGACCCCGACTGCCGCGGCATCACGCTGCCGAGCGTCGAGCTGACGCCGCACGCGGCGCCGCTCGGGCTCGCCTTCTATACACGCGCGCAGTTTCCCGCCGAGTACGTCGGTGATCTGTTCGTGGCTCTGCACGGCTCGCGGCTGGGTCTGGTGCCGTCGGGCTATGCGATCGCGCGCGTGCGCTTTCGTGACGGCCGTCCCACGGCCGTCGAGGACTTCTCGACCGGCTGGCGCGACGGCGAGCGCATCGTCGGCCGCCCCGTGGATCTCGCCGTCGGCCGCGACGGTAGCCTTTACGTGTCCGACGATCACGGCGATCGTATTCATCGCGTGACGTACACGCCGCGATGAGATCACGCCTAGCGGTGGCACTCGTCGCCCTCATCCTCACCGCCGCGCCGGCGGCGGCGGAAGTCCGGCGCGTCGTCATCGACACGCGGGAAGCCATGCTGGGCGGCGAGTACGAAAAACTGAAGGGAACGGTGGAGCTGGAGCTCGACCCTGCGCATCCCGCGAATGCGGTGATCGTGGATCTCGACCGCGCGCCGCGCAACGCGCGCGGACGCGTCGAAGCGTCCGCGGATTTCATGGTCCTGCGCCCGCGGCGTCCGCCGCCGCGCGGCTCGATCGCCCTGCTCGAGGTGAGCAACCGCGGCGGCAAAGCCTTGCTGCCGTATTTCAATCGCGCGACGTGGAGCCTGGACCCGTCCACCGCCGACGCGTTCGGCGATCGGCTGCTGATGCGCCTCAATCTCACGCTGATCTGGGTCGGCTGGCAGTTCGACGTCCCGCGCCAGCCGGGATTGCTCCGACTCCGGGCGCCGATCGCACGGGACGCCGACGGCCCGATCGAGGGACTCGTCCGCAGCGACTGGACCGTCGAGCGCGCGACGACGACGCTGCCGCTGGCACACCGTGATCACGTCGCGTATCCGGTCGCCGATCCGGCTCACCCCGACAACGTGCTGACCGTGCGCGCGTCGCGGCTCGGGGCGAGAGAGATCGTGCCGCGCGAGCGTTGGCGGTTCGCCGATCCGACGCATATCACCGTCGACGGCGGCTTCCAGCGTGGCAAGATCTACGAGCTCGTCTATCGCGCGCGCGACCCGGTCGTGGTGGGGATCGGCCTCGCGGCGGTGCGCGACGTCGTCTCGTGGGCCCGCTACGATGCGCGGTCGGAGTTTCCTGTCAGCGCGGCCATCGCCGCCGGCATCTCGCAGAGCGGCCGCTTTCTGCGCCACTTCCTCTATCAGGGCTTCAACACCGACGAGGCGGGCCGCAACGTCTTCGATGGCATGCTGGTGCACACGGCCGGCGCGGGACGCGGCAGCTTCAACCATCGTCTCGCGCAGCCCTCGCGCGACGCGCACCGGTTCTCCGCGTTCTTCTATCCGACGGATCTCTTTCCGTTCACGACACGCACGCAAACGGATCCCGAGACCGGGATCGCCGACGGATTGCTCGCGCGGTCCGCCGAGCACCCGGAGCAGCGGCCCAAGATCTTCTTCACGAACACCGGCTACGAGTACTGGGGCCGGGCCGCGTCGCTCATTCACACGTCGCCCGACGCACGGTCCGACGTTCCGCCCCTGCCCAACGAACGTATCTACCATCTCGCCGGCGGACAGCACTTCATCGGCAGTTTTCCGCCTCCGGCGTCCGAGCGCGCGGGACAGATCTGGCGGGGCAATCCACTCGACTTTCTGTTCACGCTGCGCGCGCTGCTGGTGCGTCTCGTCGAGTGGGTGGGCGACGACCGCACGCCGCCTCCGAGCGCGTATCCGACGCTGGCTGCCGGCACGCTCGTGCCGGTGAGCGCGCTGAAGCTGCCCGCGATTGTCGACGTGACGGCCCCGTCTGTGATCCATGAAGCCTATCGAGTGGACTACGGACCACGCTGGTCCGCCGGCATCATCACGCGCGAGCCGCCGGGCATCGGCGCGCCGTTCCCGACGCGGGTCTCCCAGGTCGACGCCGATGGCAACGAGATCGCGGGGGTCCGTGGCGTGGAGCTGCTGGCGCCGCTCGCCACGTATCTGCCGTGGCAGCTTCGCGGAGGCCAGGGCAGCGACGCGGCTGAGCTGGTGGACTACCTCGGCACGTACGTGCCGCTGCCGCGGACGGATGCCGAACGCCAGCGCTGGGGCGACGGCCGGCCGAGCATCGCGCGGCGCTACGCCGACAAGCCCGCCTACCTGGCCGCGGCCCGGCGCGCGGCTGACTCGCTGACGGCCGCGGGCTTATTGCTACCGGAAGACGTTCAGGCAGTCGTCGAGCGGGCCGGGCAGCACTGGGATTGGATCATGAGCCGATGACGGTCCGCGCGCGCGGTGGATTCCTTATCGGAGCCTGCGCCGCGGGTGGATGACTAGCAGCCACTCGGACGGCCCCGCGAAGGCGGCGGTGTCCTGCAGCCAAAGCATTTCCAGCGATTTGCGGCGCGAGAGACCTGTGGCACATCCGTTGCTCCTCTCGAAGCCGAGACAGCTTTCTCCGAATAAAACCTGACCAATTAGGACGAGCGACGAAAGGATCGGTATGGCGGGACCCTCCACCGTGGTCGTGGACGACGCGTCGGCGATCGTCGCATTCCGGAATGGCGCCGGCGCAAACGGCTGGCGCCTGGACGTGGTGATCGACGGCAGCGTGCTGGGCCACATCGATAACGGCAACGGCGCGTATCGCTACTTCGAGGGCCCGCAGAACGACATCATCTGGTCGTTTTCCGGAGGCAATCTGGAGCGCTTGAAGGCCCGGATTCGGGCCACGGTGCTCGCCGAGCGGAAGTCGGGCTGACCCTCGACGGGTCGCCTATTCCGCCCCGCGTCCTTTCAGCACGTTGAACGCGGTCACCGGTCGCGCGAAGCCTCGCAGCGTCAGCTCGCCGAGCGGCTCGACTTCGACGAACTGCTCGACCGCGGTGTAGAGGCGGCGCGAGACCAGGATCTGGCCGCCCCGCGCCTCGCCACAGAGCCGCGCGGCGAGGTTCGTGACGGTCCCGATCGCGCCGTAGTCCCAGCGCCCTTCGAACCCAATCGCGCCGAGCGTCGCGTAGCCCTGGGCGATCCCGATCCCAACATGCAGGTCGAAGCCCAGCTTGCGCCAACGGCCGGTCAGCGTCTCGACGCTGGCGCGCATCGCGAGCGCCATGCGGATCGCGCGCGCCTGGGGATCGGAAACCGGCGCGGGATCGTTGAAGAACACCATCATCCCGTCGCCGGTGAAGCGCTCGAGCGTGCCCTCGTGCGACACGATCACCTCGCCCATCGCCGCGTGATACTCGCGCAGGACGCTCATGACCTCTTCGGGCTCCGAGGTCTCGGCGAACGCGGTGAAGCCGCGAAGGTCGATGAAGACGACGACGATCTCGCGGCGGTGGCTCTTGAGCGGATCGTCGGCGCCGCCGCTGACGATGGCCTCGGCCACCGCAGGCGAGAAGAATCGCTTGAGACGCGACAGCCGCTCGAGCTGCGCCACCTGCTCGGTCACGCGGTGCTCGAGCGTCCGGTTCAGCTCCGTCAGCTCGTCGTAGAGGCTCTTGACCCGTAGCAGCGAGCGCACCCGGGCCAGGATCTCGGGTTGGTTGATCGGCTTGCTCAGAAAATCGTCGGCGCCGGCCTCGATGCCTTTGACACGCTCCTGTCCGGGATCGAGCGCGGTGATCATCACGACGGGCAGCATCGTGGTCGCGGGATTCGCGCGCAGCTTGCGGCACACGTCGTAGCCGCTCATCCCCGGCATCATGACGTCGAGCAACACGAGGTCGGGACGCTCGCGATCGACGGTCTCGAGGGCGTCGACACCCGACACTGCGGTGACGACGTCATACCCGCGAGCGCCGAGGACGTCGGCCAAGAGCTTCACGTTGCTCGGCGTGTCGTCGACGACGAGGATCTTCGCGGCGCTCACGGCCGCGGCCCCCGATCGAGGGTTTCACGCACGGCGGCCAGGAACGGCCGCACGCTGATCGGCTTGGACTGGTAGCCGTCGAAGCCGGCGGCCATGATCTTGGCGCGGTCCGCGGTCATGGCCGAGGCGGTGACGGCGATGACGGGGATGGCGCGCGTCTCCGGCGCCGCGCGCAGCCGGTGGAGCGCCTCGATGCCGTCGATGCCGGTGAGCTGGATGTCCATCAACACCAGCGCGGGCCGGTGCTCGTGCGCGAGGCGCACGCCGTCTTCGCCCGATTCGGCTTCGAGCAATCGATAGCCCGCATGCGAGAGCACGTCGCGCACGAGCTTGCGGTTCTTCTCGTTGTCCTCGACGACGAGGATCAGCTCTCCGGCCATGGTCCCCCCGGCAGCGTGAACGCGAATGTCGACCCCTGCCCCAGCTGACTCTTGACCCAGATGCGACCACCGTGCAGCTCCACGAACTTGCGCGAGAGCGTGAGGCCGAGGCCCGTGCCCTCATGCTTCTTGGCGTAGTCGGTGCCCACCTGACGAAATTCCTCGAACACGGCGTCGAGATCCTCTTCGGCGATGCCGATGCCCGTATCGGTCACCGAGACCTCGACGTGGCCGTCCAGACGTTGCGCGCGGATCTCGACTCGGCCACCCTCGGGCGTGAATTTCACGGCGTTCGACAACAGGTTCAGCAGCACCTGCTTGACCTTGCGTTGGTCGCCCCGCAGCGAGCCGAGGCCCCGGTCCAGCCTCGTGTCGAGCGTGAGTCCCTTGCGCGTGGCGCGCTCGCGAACGAGCACCACCGCGTTGTCGATGGCCTGCGCGACGTCGAATTCTTCGACGTCGAGGTCCATACGGCCCGCCTCGATCTTCGCGAGATCGAGGATGTCGTTGATCAGCGAGAGCAGGTGGCGTCCCGACGTGAGGATGTCTTGCAGGTACTCTTCCTGCTTCGCATTGACGTCGCCGAACATGCGCTCGAGGAGCACCTCCGAAAACCCGATGACCGCGTTGAGCGGCGTGCGCAGCTCGTGCGACATGGAAGCGAGGAACTCGTCCTTGTGACGGTTGGCCGCCTCGAGCTGACGGCTCTTGTCCTCGATCTCGCGAAACAGCCGCGCGTTCTGGATCGCGAGGGCCGACTGCGTGCCGAACGTCCGCAGCACGTCGACGACGCGCGGCTCGAACTCGCCCGGCACGCGGCGGTTCACCACCAGCGCGCCCACGACCTCGTCCTCGCTGAGCATCGGCACGGCGAGCAGCGCCCGATAGCCGGCGGCCAGCGCGGCGTCGCGGGTGCTGCTGCTGTAGACGTTCGCATCGCGGATGTCCGCGATCTGGACCGGCTCATGTGATTCGGCGGCCCGGCCCACCGCACCCTCCCCGTACACGAGCGGCGTCGCGCGGAGCGCCGCCAGGAAGGTCGCGTCGACGTTGTCGCTCGCGCGCAGCAGCTCGAATCGCCGGGTGTCCGGGGAAAACTCGTAGATGGCGCCGCCATCCGTCCCCGCCAGCACGTTCGCGCGCGCCAGGATCGTGTCGAGCACGGTCGGCAGATCGAGCGTTGACGACAGCGCGCGGCCGACCTCGCCGAGGGCGCGGAGCTCCTCGACCGACCGCGAGAGATCGCCGGTACGCGCGTCGAGCTCCTGGAACAGGCGCACGTTTTCGATGGCGATCACGGCCTGGTCGGCGAAGGTCTGGAGCAGCGCGATCTGCTTGTCGGTGAAGGGACGGACATCGAGGCGGCGAATCACGATCACGCCGAGAACCGCGCCCTCGCGAACCAGCGGCGTGATGAGGAGCGTCCGAAATCCGGCGGTTCGCTGGAGATCGTGGGCTTCCGCGTACTCACCCCGCGCAAACTCTTCGAGGATGTCGTGGATGTGCAGCGTGCGACCCTCGACGACCGCCCGGCCCGCGGGCGTGTCGCGCGTCACCGGACGGACGGGCGAAGCACCCAGGGGGACGTCGCCGAAATGTGTGACCCGGTGCAACATGCCGTCCTCGACCCGATGTATCAGCACGTCATTCGCCCCGCAGAGCCGGGCGGCGCTCTCGGCCACTGCGTCGAGCACGGGCTGGACGTCCGTCGGAGAGCTCGAGATCACGCGCAGGATCTCCGCGGTCGCCGTCTGCTGCTCCAGCGCCTCGCTCAACTCGCGCGTGCGATCCTCGACGCGACGCTCCAGGGTGGCGTACGAGTCTTGCAGCTGTCCGGCCATGCGATTGAATTGCTCGCCCAGATCCTGCAGCTCGTCACGCGTGCGCACGTCGTCGATGCGATGCCCGAGGTCGCCGCCGCCGATGCGCTCCGCGCCGGCCTGCAGCGCCCGGATCGGTCGGCCGATCTTCCGCGCCAGCATCAGAGCGGCGATCACCGACACGAGGACGCCGAGCAGCATCAGGAGCCCGGTGCGCATGATCGCTCCGCGCAGCCCGGCAAACGCTTCGCCGAGCGGCTGCTCGACGAACACGATCCAGCCGAGCGGGGCGATCACGGTGTGCGCCACGAGCGTGCTGCGGCCGGCGAGGTCGGTCGACAGCATCGTTTCGGTGGCGCCGCCGCGCGCTGCCTGCACGTGCGGCTGCGCGGCGAGATCGGTCTTGCGCAGCACCAGGCTGATGTCGGGATGCGCGATGAGATGGCCGTCGCGGTCCACCACATATGCCTGGCCGAGACGGCCGACACGGATCTGCGAGACCACGTCCCAGATGAATTTCAAATTCACGGCAGCCGCCGTGACCGGCGAGGTCGCCGCGGACCCGTGCGGGACCGCGAGCGTCATGTACGGCTCCGACTCTTTGCGGAAGGTCACGGGCCCATACCAGACGCGCCCGCCGCGCGTTTCGACGAACTCCGGCTCCCCGGAGAGATTTTTGCCGCTGGCCACCACGTCCATCGCCAGCCGGGACATCCGCAGCTGCTCGCGGCCCTGGCCGTCGATGAACGCCACCTCGGTGATCGCCGGAACCTGACGCAGCAGACGCACGTAGTCGAGCTGGCGCTGCTCGAGCCCCGCCGCCACGACCTGGGGCTGCGCGGTCCAGCCCATCTGCCGCTCGATCTCACGCACGAACTGCTCGATCCGCAGCGCGGCGGCGTTGGCTTTCTCCCGCTGGATCTCCGCGAGCTGCGCGCGCGATTCGCGATACGTGAAATAGATCTCGACCAGACCGTTGGTCAGCAGCGCCAACGACACGACGGCCGCGAACGGCACAACGTACCGACGAAACAGCCGGTTCTGCGTCCAGGGAGCGAGCCAACGGCCTACCGCGATCATCGTCCGAGCATACCCCACCCACGGTTCGCCGGAACGGCCCTTGCACCGATGGTGGTTCGCGTGGACTTCATACAGTCACATCTCGACTTTTTGCTGCGGCACATGCTCGGTCTCGTCTTCGTCGCCTTCGTCGTCGAGGCGGCGGGCGTGCCGTTCCCGAGCCGCATTCTGTTGATCGTCGCGGCGACCTTCGCCAGTGACGAGCGACAGCTCGTCGGCCTCGTCATCGTCGCCACGCTCGGATCATTGATCGGCGATCACGTGCCCTATCTGGCCGGGGCGGTCACCGGTCCGCGCATCCTCGAGTTCTACTGCCGGGTCACGCTGAGCTCTACCGATTGCATCGACAAGGCCGTCGGCTATTTTCGGCGATGGGGCGCCGCCGCCATCCTGCTCAGCCGCTTCTCGACCAGCGTGCGGCTGTTCGCCTCGGCGCTGTCGGGCTGCGGCCACATCAGCTACGGCAAGTTCATCGCGTTCGACCTCGTCGGCACGGTCGTCTATGCCGTCGGGTGGGTGACCGTCGGATACCTGGTCGGCGAGCGCGCGGCCGAGTTCCTCGAGCACCATCGCGCGAGCCGGTTCCTCGTTCTGCTGGCGCCGGTGGCGCTCGCGACGCTGATCGGCTATCGCCTCTGGCGGCGCCGGCGCTACGGGCTGCCGCGCACCGACGCCGTCATCGCCGAGGAGTGCCCCCCGAAGTAATGCTTCACCCCGGCGCACGCCTCTTGCCATAATCGATCGCTGGCACTTCGCCAGGCTCCTGCGACCGGAGGAGACCCCCCAGGATGCGCAAGACTTTGTTCATGCTCACCACGTTCGCGGTTCTGCCGCTCGTCGCCGCCGGCTGCGTCTCGAAGAGCGAATACACCAAGACCGTGCAGGCGGCCGAGACCCGCTACAACGCGCTCGAGGCGGAGAACACGCGCCTCAAGGGCGAGCTCGCCGATGCCGGCAAGCGCATCGACGAGCTGAAGGCCGATCGAACCGAGCTCGAGCGCACGCTGACCATGAAGGCCGGCGAGCTCGGCAAGACGATCACCGAGCTGCGACAGCGCATCAACGCGCTCGAGGCCGACAACAGCCGGCTGACGCAGGAAGTTGCCGACGCGCAGAAGGCGCGCGAAGAGAAGGTTCGCGAAGTGAGCTCGACGTACGAGCAGCTCGTCGCGAAGATGAAAGGCGAGATCGACAAAGGCCAGGTCACGATCTCAGAGCTGAAGGGCAAGCTGTCCGTCAACATGGTCGAGGCGATCCTCTTCGACTCGGGCAAGGCCGAGGTGAAGCCGGAAGGCCTCGTGGTCCTCGGCAAGGTCATCGAGATTCTGAAGACCGTGAACGACAAGGCCATCCGCATCGAGGGCCACACGGACAACAAGCCGATCGTCGGTCCGCTCACGCAGCGGTATCCGACCAACTGGGAGCTGTCCGCTGCGCGCGCGATCACCGTCTCGCGCTACCTGCAAAAGCAGGGCATCGAGCCGGCCAACCTCTCGGCCATCGCGTTCGCGGAGTTCAAGCCCGTGGCCGACAACGATTCGCTGGAAGGCCGCGCCCGGAATCGACGCATCGAGATCGTGCTCGTCCCGAAGGAGTGACCCGAGCTGCTGCCCACCCCGCCGCCGGCGCGACGCGCCGGCGGCGGGTCTGACCCCCTAAATGTGGGGGACCCTCGGCGCGTGCCCCCCACGAATAGTTTCTGGTTTCGCCAACCGCTTTGTTACTGTCGGACCCGGTAGGGAAGGTAAGGAGGGAGGAACTACAACCAGCCAAAAGGAGCTTTATGCGCACGATAGCGGTCGTGAACCAAAAGGGTGGGTGTGGCAAGACGATTACATCCATCAACCTTTCGGCCTTCCTCGCGCGCGAGCAGCGACGCGTGCTGCTCATCGACATGGATCCGCAGGGCCATGCCGGCCTCGGACTCCTCGCCGGTGTCGTTCCCGACCCGCCGACGATGTACGAAGTGTTCGTTGGAGGACCCGACGGCCGCCCCACCGTGCTGCGTGACGTCATCCGGCCGGTCCGTGACAACCTCGATGTGGCCTCCGCCGACGTTCGACTGAGCGCGATTCCCGAAATGCTCGCCGGGGTGTTCGGCCGCGAGAACATCCTCGCCAACGCGTTCGCCGGCATCAAGGGCCGGTACGACTACGTGATCGTGGATTGTCCGCCGACCGTCGGGCTGCTCACGTTCAACGCGCTGAAGGCGTGCTCGGAGGCGATCGTCCCGATCGATCCGAGCTTCTTCTCGCTGCACGGCATCGGCAAGCTGCTCGAGACCTTCGACGTGCTGGCCAAGGAGGCGAACCATCACGTCGCCGCTCGGGCGCTCGTCACGCTCTACCCCGGCCGCTCCGCTTTCGTGAAGGCCGTGGTCGACGACATTCACCGTCACCTGGACGGCCGCCACTTCGAGACCGTGATCCGCTGGAGCGTCAAGCTCGCGGAAGCCGCGAGCCACGGTGTGCCGATCGTCGACTATTGCCGGTCCTGCGTGGGGTACGAGGACTACCAGGCGCTCACCGCGGAGATCCTGAATCAGGAGGACGCCTGGCCGGAGCTCGAGGTGCTGGAGCCGACAGCCCCGGCGCTCACCTCCGAGGGCGTCGTCTTCACCATCGAGGCGTCGAACGCCGAGCGGGTTCAGCTCGCCGGCGATTTCAACGACTGGACGCCGAGCAGCAGCGACATGGAGCTCGACGGCCGCGTATGGAAGAAGGTCGTCAAGCTGCCGCCCGGGCGTTACCGCTATCGGTACGTCATCGACGGGCGCTGGCAGAGCGATCCGTCGAACGCCGTCGTCGAGCCGAGCGCATACGGCGGCGACGACTCGATTCTCGTCGTGGACGAGCAGCTGACCACCTAGCACGCACGGTATGGCGGACATGGACGAGCACAAGACGAGCGGCGCGGGAAACGCGGACGGCCATGGCCGTAGCGATCGTCCATTGGGTCGAGGACTCGAGGACGTGTCGCATCTCTTCCTGTCTCAGCGCGTGCCGGAGCCCGAGCGCTCGTCTCCGCCGCCCACGCCGCGCGGCGGCGTGACGCTGCTGCGGGCCGCGTCGGTCTCCAAGGAGCGGCTCGCCGGCGTCTTGAGAGAATTTGCCGGCGCCCTCGAGGACGGCCTGAAGCCGATCGACGCGAACATTCCCTGCCATCCGTGCGGCGAGATCGACTTGCTCGCGACGAGTCGCTCGAGCCAGCTGACCATCATCGACGCGGACACGACAGCCAACGACAGCCTGCTGCTACGCGGCATGGGCCACTTCGACTGGGTGGTGCGCAACATGCCGAACTTGCGGCGCATGTACCGCGAGCACGCGGTGAACTTCTCGCTCCAGCCGCGGCTGGTTCTCCTGGCGCCGCAGTTTTCGGTCCTGGTGCAGAGCGCGGCGCGACAGATCACCAGCCCGCAGATCCAGTGGATCCGCTATCACGCCGTGGACGCGGCAGGCGGGCCCGGGATCCTGTTCGAATCGGTCGCCGCCGAGTAACGTTACTCGCGGAGCCTGAGGTCGGCGCGTTCCTCGGCGCGCGTCGCGAGGACGACGGTTCGACCCGCGAGCCGCGTCTCTTCGAGGATGCGCAGCCGGATCCCCGCGGCGTCGAGGGTCCGCCGGGCGCGCTCGTCCGCGATGACGTACGTCGGACGTGCGCTCGCCAGCGACGCGGCGATCTCCTCAACGTCGCCGGTCTCGCGCACCTGACGACGGAGATAGAAGTCATAGGATAACCGGCTGTTCTCGAACGCGAACAGCGTATCGTCCGGACCAACGTGGCTGGCGACCCGCTTGGCGAATCCGCGGACGTCGTAACGGGCGTTGTAGCGTGGCGCGAACGTCCACGCCTCGTAGCCCAGCATCACGATCGTCGTGAGCGCGATCACGGAAAACGCCGCGCGCACGTTTCCCGTCGTGGCGGCCCTGAGTCCCACCGCGCCCGCAGCGACGAGGCCGATGGCCGCGAGAATTTTCACGGCGAGCTGAGGCGGCAGCAGCACGGCCTCTTCCGTCCGGAGCGGCAGCGGCAGCAGGAGGGCGACGGCGCCAGCCACCGCGAGCACGCCCCACAGCCAGCCATGCGCGCGAAGCGCGCGCGGAGCCGGAGAGGACATCCAGTCCTGCCAGAGCCAGGCGACCATGAGAGCGACCGCCGGATACACCGGCAGCAGATAGCGCTCGCGCTTGTGCGACATGGCGGTCATCAGGACGACGTACGTCAGCACCCAGCAGAGAAGCAGCGCGAACTTCCGTCGGGCCGCGGCGTCGCTCTTCCGCCAGCCATGCCAGACGGCGGCGGGAAGAAACAGACTCCACGGAAGGAATTTCACTCCGAGCGGTCCCGCGACGAAGAAGATCTCACCGAAGCGCTCCCACCGGCTGGCGTGGGGGCCGAGATAGTCTTCCATCAGGACGCTCTGCAGATAGCTGGTGTCCCGCTGCATCGCGAACGCGATGGCCCACGGGCTCGCGATCACCGCGATGATGCCGAGTCCCATGAGCGGCCTCAGGCGCCTGAGACCACGCCATCCGCTGTCCCACACCAGAAACGCGGCGAACGCGACGATCGGCGCCAACCCCGCGGGGCCTTTGGCCGAGAGCGCGAGGCCGAGGCAGACGTAGCACATGATCATCGCCGAGCGTTCCGAATCGGGCGTCTCCATCGCCTTCCAGAAGAACCAGACGCCGCACACGATGAAGAAGGCCACGGTCATGTCGGCGAGGACCACCGTCGCGAGCGAGAAGTATCCCGGCGTCGTCGCGAGGATCAGCGCGGCGAGCAAGCCGCCCACGCCGCCGAACAGACGGCGTCCCAGCAGGAACGTCACCGCCACGCCGCCGATGGCGCTCAGCGCCGCGGGCAGCGTCGCGGTCAGCTCGCTCACGTCGCGCGTCGGCAGCGACAGGAGCGCGATCGCCCACATGAACAGGGGCGGCTTTTCCATGTGCACTTCGCGATCGATGTGCGGGACCAGCCAGTGCCCCTGCTCGACCATATTTCGCGCGAGCAGCGCGTAGCGCGCCTCGTCGGAGATGAAAATGGTTCGCTGTCCGACGGCCGGCAGGAACAGCGCCGCCGCAACGACGATCGGCACGACGATCCAGCGCGCGCGCTCTACGCCCACGTGCAGCCCGGCAGGTAGGCCTCGCGCCACAATTCGAAGCTCATGAGCGTCCACAAGGCCCGCGCGTGATTTTCCCGGCCCGCGACGTGCTCGTCCACCATGCGCGCCACGGCGTGCGGCGCGAAGAGTCCCGCCTGCTTCAGTCGCTCGGGGTGCAGCGTCTCTTCGAGCAAGGCCCGCAGCGGGCCCCGGAACCACGGCGCGAGCGGCACGCCGAAGCCGTGCTTGCGTCGGTGCACGATCGACGCAGGCAGCCGCCCGACCATCATGCGCTTGAGCAGGTACTTCGTCGTCCACCCCTTCAGCTTGAGCGTGGTCGGGATGGAACCCGCCAGCTCGACGAACTCGTGATCGAGATACGAGGCGCGGACCTCGAGACCGAACGCCATCGTCGCCCGATCCATCTTGACCAGCGTCTGGCCAGCCAGATACAGCTTCGCGTGATGATAGATCAGACGCTCCAGCGCGTCCTCCGACGGTGCGTCGATCATCACGTCCGCGACGTCTCGATACGGATCGAAGCCGGCGCACGCCACGCGCACCGGCTCGCTGAGCAGCGTCTGCTGCTCGACCGGCGTGAATCCCCCCATGAACAGCTGAATGCGGGCGTCGGGCGGATACGGCGCCGCCCGCAAGAGCTGCCGAAGGAGCGACTGCACGCTGGCGTAGCGCGTGGACGTCGGCAGCGCGCGCAGGCCCGTCGCCAGCGCGGCGCGCGCCGAATCAGGCAGCCGGTCCAGCAGCCGAGTTTTCGACACCGCGAGCGCGGTCGGATAGCCGCAGAAGAGCTCGTCGCCGCCGTCGCCCGACAGCACGACGGTGGCCGTCTTGCGCGTGTGGCGGGCGAGCTCGAGCGTCGGAAGGAACGCGGGATCCGCCAGCGGCTCGTCCAGCAGATGGCCCACCGCCGGCAGCAGCGAGCGCGCGTGCGCCGCCGTGAAGACGACGTTCTGATGGTCGCTGCCGAACCGCCGGGCGACGTCACGGGCGAACGCCGTCTCGTCGTACGTGGCCTCGGCGAAGCCGACCGAGAACGTCGCGAGCTTCTGCGACGGCGCGACGCTCGCGGCCGCCGCGACCACGGCGCTCGAATCGAGACCGCCGCTGAGAAACACGCCGATGGAAACGTCGGCGACGAGCCGACGGCGGACCGACGCGCACAGGGTCTCCCAGGCGCGCACCGCCCATTCGGGTTCGTCGCATCGCTCCGTGTGAGGAAAGCGCATGTCCCAGTACCGCGTGAGGCATGTCTTCGTCGCCGACACCGTCAACAGGTGGCCGGGAGGCAGCTTGCTCACGCCGCGCACGATCGTGTGCGGATCAGGGACGTAGCCGCTGCCGAGATAGCGAGACAGGCTATGCACGTCGAGCTCGCGGCCGACGTACGGATGCGCGAGGACAGCTCTCAGCTCGGATCCGAAGATGAGCGAGCCGCCGAGCTGCGCGTAGTAGAGCGGCTTCTCGCCCATGCGGTCCCGGGCCAGGAGCAGGATCTGGCGACCCTCGTCCCACAGCGCGAGCGCGAACATGCCGTTGAAATGGCCGACGCAGTCCTCGCCGAACTCCTCCCACGCATGGACGATCACTTCGGTGTCGGAGCGGGTCTTGAAGCGATGGCCGCGCTCGATGAGCGCCTCGCGCAGCTCGACGTAGTTATAGATCTCGCCATTGAGCATCGCCCACACCGTGCCGTCCTCGTTCGACAGCGGCTGGTGCCCGGTTTCGAGATCGATGATGCAGAGCCTCCGGTGCCCGAACGCCACCGGCCCGCTGACGTAATAGCCTTCGTCGTCCGGGCCGCGATGCCGCAAGGTCGCCGTCATGCGCCGCACGATGCCGGCGTCGGCCCGCTCGTGGCCAGGACCCACGAAGCCCGAAATGCCGCACATACTCAGCCCCCCGTGCCGTTCATCAATTGCCCGCGCCGGTGAGCGGCAGTCGGATCGTCACCGCCGTGCCCGCGCCCGGCTTACTGTCGATGTCCACCGTGCCGCCCTGCCGTTGCACGAGCGTCTGCGCGATGGCGAGGCCGAGCCCCACGCCGGACGTGCCCATAGCCCTGGCGCTCTTGCCGCGAAAGAATCGTTCGAAGACGTGCGGCAGCTCATCGGCCGGAATTCCAGGGCCCGTGTCCGCCACCGTCACGAAAACCTCGGCCGCGGTGATGGCGGTGTTCAGCTCGACCGTGCCGCCCGCGCTCGAAAACTTGACGGCGTTGTCGACGATGTTGCCGATCGCCACATCCAGAATGCCGGGCGCGACGTCGACCACGACATCGGTCACGTCCGGAGCGATACGCAGCAGAACGCCTCGCCGCGCGGCGATCGGCGTCACGCGACCGACGACGGCCTCGAGCATCGGGGCCAGCTGCGTGCGGCCGGTCACCGCGTGATGGCCCTCCCCTGCGTCCAGGCGAGCCAGCGTGAGCAGGCTCTCCACCAGCGCGCCGAGCCGCTCGATTTCTTCGAGGGCGGCCGCGAGTGTCGCGCGGTATTCGTCGACGACGCGCGGGCGGCGCATCGTGACTTCGATCTCGGTGCGCAGGCGCGTGAGCGGTGACCGAAGCTCGTGCGCGGCGTCGGTCGTGAAGCGGCGCTGGATCTCCACGCTCTCGCGGATGCGTCCGAGCATCGCGTTCAGAGTTTCCACCAGCCGGGCCACTTCGCCGGGCTCGCCCGGGTGGGGCAGCGGCTCGGTGAGACTCGCGGCGGTGAGTCGCCGCGCGCGCTGCACGATCGCGTCGATCGGCCGCAGCACTTGACGCGTCAACACGAAGTCCGTGGCCAGAATCGCGAGGAGAATCGCGAGCGCGGCCGCGACGAG
>Ga0114129_10001014_pt1 | contig 36622 bp, 26 predicted proteins | sample RhiMetdeltSRZDD1_FD_80071 | JGI IMG/M metagenome (GOLD analysis project Ga0114129, IMG submission 80071) | Populus rhizosphere microbial communities from Tennessee, USA - Rhizosphere MetaG P. deltoides SRZDD1 (version 2) (version 2) | ecosystem: Host-associated > Plants > Roots > Rhizosphere >...
TCCGATGGCCCACGGGCTGCCTGGAGCTGGCTTGTACGGCGCCGTGATCTTGATGTTCTCCGGATGACCCGAAAGCATCCGATCCATGTCCGGCTCCGGCCCATTCAGGCCAGGCTTCTTGGGGGTGTGACAATCGTCGCAGGCCGCGATGCTCACCAGGTACTTGCCGCGCTCGACCTGGCTCATGGGAGGCGGTTGCGAGGCGGCCGGTGGCGGCGGCGCGGGTGACGACGTGCACGCGGTGACGAGCAGCAATCCTGCGGCGGCGAAAGACCATCGGGTACTTGACGACATTACGGGATCCTCCGATCTCGAAATTTGTCGGTGATTATAGATGCGATGCCGACGCGATGTTTCGCCGCTGGCATCGCGATTGACACGGAAGACCGTCTGATGACGTATTGACGCACGTGACGCTGCGTACCCGTCTGTTGCTGTCCAGTCTCGCCGTCGCCCTCCCCGCGGCGCTGCTGCTCTTCTGGTCGGTCGAGCGTCTCCGCAGCCGTGAAGCGGAGCAGATGCTCGAGCGCGCCTCGGCGGCCCAGTTGACCGAGATGACGCGCGAAGCCTGCGAATCCGATCCGCACTGGTTTCTGGCAGGGCCGCGCACCGGCCGGCCGACGCGCGAGGATCGGCTCCAGCCGGACGCCGACGTCCGGCTGCCGCGTCCGAGCGCGAACGAGCTGCCGTTCGAGTTCTTCCCGTTCGACGAGAACTTTCTGGGCAGCAGCACGGCGTCGCCGCGATTTCCAGAGGTGCTTCGGCAGGAGATGCGGGGGTCGCCGCCTGTGCGGGAGGCAATGGCCTCGTACGAGTCGAGCCAGGGGACGGGTCTGCAGATCGCGCGGAGCACCGGCTGGACGCCGGGCCCGTGCGCGATCCTGCTGTTTCGGGCGCAGCCGCTGCCGTCGCACACACTCAAACGGATTGCGTTGTTCTTCGGCTTCTTCGTGACGTGCTTCGCCGTGGCAATGCTGGCCGGTATGCCGGCGGTGCAGCGCATCCGCCGGGTGACCGCTGCGGCGCGCGACTCGGCGCGGCAGGATTACAGCGCCATGGCGCCCATCGCCGGGCAGGACGAGATCAGCTCGCTCGCGTTCGTGTTCAACGAGGCCGCTGCCGACATCCGGCGAAAGGCCGTCGACTCGGCGGATCGCGAGGAGGCGCTTCGACGGTACGTCGCGAATACCACCGACGACGTCGCCAAGCCGCTGGCCGTGCTCGAATCGAAGCTCGGCGATCTGGAACGCCGCGCAGGCCTGCCGCCGGCGGAGCAGGCGCAGCTCCGTGACGCGGTTCGCGAAGCCCATCGTCTCGCGTCGCGGTTGACGAATCTCGCATCGGCGGCCGCGCTCCGGACTAGCCGCGCGACCCGCGAATCGATCGACATGAATGCGCTGGTGGACCGCGTGGTTCATCAACACGACGCGCTCGCGCGCGCGCTCGGCGTCACGGTGCATCACACGGTGCCCGAGCGGAGCGTCGTCTTCGCGGCCGATCCCGCGCTCATCGAGCAGGCCGTCACGAACATCGTCGGCAACGCCATCCTCTACAACACGCCCGGCGGCCGGGTTGAGATCGATCTCAAAGGTTACGAGCGCGACAGCCGGTTCACGCTGCGCGTGACGGACACCGGACCAGGCGTCTCGGACGACGAATTCGCGGGGCTCACCGCCAATCGCCGCTTCCGCGGTGACGAAGGGCGTACGCGCAGGCCTGGCGGCCGAGGACTCGGCCTGGCGATCACCCGCGAAGTCGCCGACCGTTTTGGCCTGGTCCTCAATCTGCGTCGGCCGTCGGCCGGGGGATTCGAGGTGGAGGTGGGGACGGGATAGTTATCCACAGGTTTCCACAGGCCGGTGCCGGAGGTCGACACCGCACGCGTCCTGTGGGAGACTCCTCGGCACCGCGACCTCCGGCACCGATATGTGGAAAGCTGTGGAAAAAACCCCCGTCCCCCGTCGCACTGTCCTCCAAGCGATGGCGGCAGTGGTGGCGGCGACGCCGCTTGCGCGGCTGCGGATCTTTGCCCAGGCGCCGCCGATCACCGAAACGGAAACGGCGACGCTCAAGGCAATCGCTGAGGTTGTCCTACCGAGCGTGGTGGGACGCGAAGAACGCGATCACTTCGTCGCGGAATTCGTGGCCTGGGTCCGCAACTACAAAGAAGGCGCGGACATGGGTCACGGCTATGGCGCGTCGACCCTGAGATCGCCGTCGGGTCCGTCGCCGGCGCCGCGTTATCCATCACAGTTCGCGTCGCTCGACGATGCCGCGAAAGCCAAAGGCGCGAGCTCGTTTGCAACGTTGCGACCGGACGATCGCCGCGCGGTCCTCGAAGCCGCGCTCAATGGACCGCCGCAGGTGACCCGGCTGCCGTCGCAACCGACGGGGCAGAGCCTCGTCGCCGACTTCATGGGTTTTTACTTCACCAGTTCCGACGCGTGGGATCTCGCCTATCAGGCGCAGATCGGTCGCGACCGGTGCAGAACGCTGGACGGCTCGGATCAGGCGCCGGAGCCGCTCACGCCTCGGGCCTGACCATGGCGCGCTACGAAGCGGATGTCGTGATCATCGGCGGCGGCATCACCGCCGCAATGATTGCTGAGAAGCTGATCGAGCTTCGCCCCAACCTGTCGATCATCGTCGTCGAAGCAGGGAAGCGGTTGTTCGACTTCGAGAACCGGTTCGAATATCGCCAGCGCAATCTCGACTACGGCGAAAACCAGTGGCCCGGCGACTTTATCGCCGATCAAAGCGCGCGCGGGGTGATTTCGCGATCGATGGCGGTGGGTGGATCGGCGCTCCATTGGGGCGGCGTGTGCAATCGCTTTTCGGAAGAGGACACGCGCCTGAAATCGATGTACGGCCTGGCCGTGGACTGGCCAGTCGAATGGAAAGATCTCGAGCGGTTCTATTGCGAAGCGGAACGGCGGCTCGGTGTGTCAGGCGAGCCGAGCCCGCTCGCCGAAGACTGGCGCTCGGAGCCGTACCCGATGCCGTCCATGACGATGAGCTACAACCTGAAGCAGCTCAAATCGTGGGCCGAGCAGAGCGGCATCAAGTTCTGGACGACGCCGCAAGCGAAGAACACCGTTGAAGGATACGGCGGCCGTGGCCGCTGCCGTCGATGCAATACCTGCGAAATCTGCCCGACCGGGGCGCGATATTCGCCGGACTGGACGTTCAAGCAGCTGCTGACGGGCAAGAAGATTCAACTGCACGATCAGACGCTCGTGCGCAAGCTGGTGCTCGACGATCGCACCACGCGCGTCGCATCCGCGCAGGCGGTGCGCGAGGACGGCGCCGACGACGACGTCCAATATCGCGCGCGGACGTTCATTCTCGCATCCGGGTACTGCTGGAGCGCCCATCTGTTGCTGCTTTCAGCGAATTCGCGCTTCCCGAACGGCCTGGCGAATTCGTCGGATCACGTCGGCCGCTACATGACGGGCCACCTCGCGTACCAGACGACGATCGATCTCGATCTCAGGATTTTCCCGGGCATGAACGACCAGCACAGCCTGATTTCGCGGCAGTTCTTCCGCTGCCGGCCGGACAGCCCCTACGTCCGGCACGACCTCCGGGTGTGGGAGAACGCCGGCGGCCGGGGTCCGCAGCTTCGCGACGCCGACGGAAAGGTGCTGCTGGGCGATGTGCTGCTGGCGGATTGGCGCAAGCGAACGACGCGCGGAACCGCGAGGGTGCGCGGATATTTCGACGCGCATCCCGATCGCGACAGCCGTCTGACGCTCGACGCCGCGGCAAAGAATCGCTGGGGCGACCCGATGCCGGTGATCCAGCATCGGACCGATCAAGCGACGCAGGCCAGGCAAGCGGCGACCCGCGATCATTTTCAGAGTCTCTTCGCTCTCCTCGCCAAAGCCGGCGACGGCCGGATGGGCAACATCAGCGGCTTGAACTATCAGGACCATCCTGGCGGAGGCTGCCGCATGGGAACCGATCCGGCGACGAGTGTGGTCAACAGCTTCGGCCGGACGCACGATCACGAGAATCTCTTCGTCGTCGGCTCGCCGACGCTGCCGACGGGCGGCTGCACCAACGGCACGCTGACGTTCGTCGCGCTGGCGCTGCGATCGGTGCCGGAGATGGTGAAATGACCTCGGAGGTCCTGGCAGCGTCGTCCACTTAAGACCTCCGAGGTCATTTCACCCCTCGAATTCCAGCCTCGACGCCTGCGCTTCGATGCGCAGCCGCGTGAACCTGTCGATCATCACGCTGATCAGCACGAGCGTCGCGATCCCGGCCGCCGTCGCGATCGTGCTCCGGTACACGAGCGGCGCGAAAAACGGCAGGCTCGTCGCCGCCCCGACCGCGAGAATCATGACGACGAACACCCGCGATGACGAGGTGCCCTTCACCAGAGGTCTGGAGAAGGGCAGTTCGGGTTCGACGAACGTCACGAGCTGCAGCACCAGATGACTGACGAGGACCATCACCAGCAGATGCACGATCAGGTGCGGGATGCTCGTCGTGAAGTACGCCAGCAGGATGCCGACGACGATGAGATAGGGCAGCAGGAAGGTCACGACCAGGATGTTCTTCGATGCCTGGACGATCCGTGCGCGGTCGCTCGGCGACGCGAAGAAGATCCACGACGCTCGATACGAATCGCTGCGCGCGAGATTGAGCTTCAACATCGTCGGGAACATCATTACCGCGATGGTGATCATCGACATGCCCTGGCCGGCGCCGCCTTCCTCGAACGGATCGCCGATGCCGCCGTCGTGAAGTCCCATCAGGAGATACACGATCGTCAGCGGCACAATCGCGAGCACGCCCATCCTGAACTTCATGTCGTTCCGGAACTGGCTTCGAATCAGCAGCGCGACGGCGCGCGCTTCGCCGCGTGTGAACAGGAACCCGCGCCGCGTCGGACGTGACGGCGCGACCTGCGTGGAAACGGCCGCAAGCGCCGCGAGACGATCGGCGTACTCGAGGGACAGCCGGCCGCCGAGCATGACGGTGAGCAGGCCGAGGGCGGCGAGGGACGCGAGAATCGGCAGGATCTCGGCGGCCGATGTCCTGCCGGCGGCGACTTCGAGATAGCTCGCGAACCAGGCCGGCGGGAGCAGCAGCAACCACGGCGATTTCGGCAGCTCCAGCCGCGCGACGATCCCGATCTGAAAGAGCCGCGACAGCATGAAGTAGCCGCCGTAGACCACGAAGCTCATCAGGAACTGGACGTAGGACAACACGCGCTTGAGCCGCTGCGCTCCGACCATCCGCATCAGCCAGGCGTACCCGACGATCATCGTCAGCGCCGTGGCCGTGGACGCCGCGGCGATCGCGACGATCGCGGCGATGCCGACAAAGGCGCCGTATCGCGCGAAAAACGCGACGATCGGCATGTACGAGAAGACCGTCGTCATCGCGCCGGTGTACACGAACACGTTGGCCAGCCGCGCCGCGAAATAGGTGCGTGACGTGACCGGCCGGAAACCGAGAATCGCGTGATCGTCCGGCGACGCAATGGCGGCGTTGTGATCGAGCAGCGCCGCCGTTGCGATCATGAACATCACGTAGCTCAGGACGATCATGCTGGCGAGGAACAGATCGCTCGTGAACCACACGGCAAGAGCGACCACGACGCCCATCGCGGTATAGAAGAAGAACTGGCTGATGAGGATTCCCGCGGCCTTGGCCTGCGCGCGGCCGAACTGGCCCGCGCCAAGCCGCGAGACGCGGAAGTCGATGCGCAGGGCGGTCTTCGTCAGCGCCTTCCACTGGTCGTAATCGACCCCGAGCGCCGCGAACAGGCGGCTCATACCCGCTCGAGCGACGCGAGAAAGTCGGCGGTGACGGCGCCGACGTCGCGGACGCCGGTCAGCCGGCTGAACGCCTCTTCGAGCGTGGACGCGCCGGCCTGGGCGCGAATCTCCGCAGAGGTTCCCATCGTGACCTGGCGGCCGTTGTTGATGATGAAGATCCGGCTGCAGATGCGCTCGACGACCTCGAGGATGTGCGACGAAAACATGATCGTCTTGCCCTGCGAAGCCATTTTCTTCAGCAGTTCCTTGACGACCATCGCGGTGTTCGCGTCGAGGCCGTCGAGCGGCTCGTCGAGGATCAGGACGTCCGGCCGATGTATGAGCGCCGCGGCGAGTACGACTTTCTGCCGCATCCCCTTCGAGAACTCGTGCAGTCGTTGACCCGCGACTGCGGCCAGCCCGAACAGCTCGAGCAGCTCGGCCCGCCGGGCAGCGGCCGAGCGCGGCTCGAGGTGGTAGAGGCAGGAGACCAGCTCGAGATATTCGGCGGCCGTCAGGCTGTCGTAGAGCGCCGGTGTCTCCGGGACGTACCCGATTCGTTTCTTGACCTCGAGCGGCTGCTGGACGACGTCGAAGCCGGCGACGAGCGCCCGGCCGGCGGTCGGATGAATGAGGCCGGTGAGAATCTTGACGGTCGTTGACTTGCCGGCGCCGTTGGGCCCGAGAAACCCGAGAATTTCCCCCGGCTCGACGCGGAGGTCGAGATCGACGACCGCGGCCTTGCCGTTGTAGTCCTTACTAAGGTGTTCGGTGAGGATCACGTCCCCGCCAGCGTCAACAGCAGCAAGAGCGCCGACTGAATGCCTCGCAGGCTGCTCGACTTCTCGACGTCGATCCACTCGTCGAGCGCGTGCGCGCGGCCGCCGCGGCCGCCCGAATCAATCGTAATCGCGGGGATTCCGAGGCTGATCGGCACGTTGGAGTCCGTACTGCTAATGCTGTACGTCGGCGTCATGCCGACGGCGCGAATCGCGGCAGCCGCCGTCTGGACGAGCGCGGAGTCGCGCGGCGTCTGCCCCGTCGGCCGATCGCCGACGAGCTTCAGATCGAGCTGGATCGGCCCGAGCCTCGTCGATCGCGCCTTGTTCTCCTCCGCCACCGCCTCGTTGAGGAGCCCGATGAGCGTTTCGTTCACCTTCTCGAGCTCGGCACGCGATTCCGATCGCATGTCCACTTCCATCCAGCTCTCGAACGGGATCGAGTTGACCGACGTGCCGCCTCCCATCACGCCGACGTTGAACGTCGTCTTCGGCGAGGCGGGCACCTGAATGCGCGAGAACTTCTGGATCGCATTCCCCATCGCGAAGGCCGGATTGACGATGCCGAAGGCGCCGTAGCTGTGGCCGCCTGGACCCTTGAACGTCGCGCGGTACCGCTTGCTGCCGACGGCGCCGTTCGTGATGTCCTCGCCGCCGCCCGCGCCGTCCATCGAGATGAACGTCTTGATGCGATCCTTGTACGGCCCTTTGAGAAACAGGGACTTCATGCCGCGCAGGTCGCCGAGCCCTTCCTCGCCGACGTCGCCGACGAAGAGAATGTCGCTCTTGGTCTGAATTCCTGCCGCGTCCATCGCGCGAATGATCGCCAGCAGGACTGCGAGCGAGCGCGTATCGTCGCCAATGCCCGGCGCGGCGAGACGCGTGCCGTCGCGCTTGACCTTCACGTCCGTACCTTCAGGGAACACCGTGTCGAGATGCGCGGCGATCGCGATCAGCGGTCCGCCGCCGGTGCCACGGCGCAGGCCCATCACGTTCCCTTCGGCGTCGCGCTCGACGTTCGTCAGCCCCGCAGCGCGCAGCATCTCGAGATACTTCGCGCCGCGCTGATCTTCCTTGAACGGAGGCGCGGCAATCTCCGTGAGCTCGATGATCTCCGCGACCAGCCGGTCGTGGTCCTTGTCGAGCGCCGCCATGGCCGCCTTGAATTTCGGATCGTCGGCGACCCGCTTGACGGCATCGTCAGGTGTGGCCTGGGTCCAGGCCGCCAGGCCGACAAGGCACAGCGCCAACGGGAAACCGCGTGCGATGCGTGTCATGCTGAAACCTTACTTCAGTTTTTCAGTCCAGTTGAGGATGACACTCAATCCGGCTTCCTGTGGTCCCGCAGGCTGACGGAGGAGCAGACGTCGGCCGTCGCGCGTGATGTCGTAGTGTGTCCTCGCATCGATCAAGTTGAGAACCGCCGATTGGACCAGCGTTCGGCGCGGGCCGATGCGAAACGTCGAACCCGTGGCTTCGAAGGACACGGCTTCGATGCCGCGCGGCACGGCCCAGTACACGAGCTCGCGGCCGTCGGCCGTCCAGCGTGGATGCGCGCCGCCGTCGGTCGAGATTTGCTTTTTCTGCCCAGGACCGGGAAATCGCTGAACGTACACTTCGTAGCGGCTATCCAGCGAGGCGTACGCCAGCCACTGGCCGTCGGGGGAAACGTGCGCGGAATAGGGGAAGAATTTGCCCTCGATCACCTGAAAAGGTTTGCGGTCTCCGAGCAGCGGAACGGCCCACACCGACCGGGCTCCGCGCCCGCGGTCGAACAGGATGTACTTCCCGTCGCGCGACCAGTCACTTGGCACGAGCAGTCTGGCGCCGTCGACCATCGTGACGAGGCTTTCGGTGTCAGAACCGTCGACCGCTTTTCGGTACAGACCTCTCTGACCCCCGCGGTCGGACGCGAAGACGATTTCCTTTCCATCAGGCGACCATATCGGGTCGCTGTCGTTTGCCGGGTCGGATGTGAATCGTTCCGGCACGCCGCGTGCGACGTCGACGATCCAGATATCCCAGTTCCCGGTTCGAGGATCCATGAGATTGACCGCAACTCGATCTCCTGCCGGTGAAACCGCCGGGTTCAAGTACTCGCCATCGGGTGGCTGCTGCAGCGAGCCGCTCGAGACGCCTGTCCGGTCGAACCACGTGAGTCGACCGACGCTCCCGCCACGAGGGCGGCCGAACGCCAGGACGCCGGTCGCCGACGCTGACACGAGGGCCCTCACGCCGAACAGGACCCCCATTGAGGCGTTTGCCGCGACAAGGCTCGGCGCACCTTCCAGCGTCAGTCGCTCAAGATTCAGCTTCTGGGTCATCAGGGACGCGCCGCGAAAGAACAGAAGCCGGTCTGGCGGCGCGAACACGCCGGGTGCATCGGAGGCGACGAGGCTCCCGGCTTCGCCGCCGTCGAGCGAAGCCACTTTGATCGTCCCGCCGGTGCTGGGCAGGTCGTCGTAGAAGATGAAGTGGCGCTGGTCGGGAAGAAACTGTGGAAAGGAAGGCTCGAGGACGCCCTTCACAGGAATTGGCGCCGGCACACCTCCCGTGGCCGCGACCCTGAAGAACTCACTGCGGCTGGAGAAGACGATGACGTCTGACGAGTTCCAGGCGCCGCCGGAGACGCTCTGAGCCGGGGGCGGCAAGTCGCAGATGACGGTCGACGCACCGCTTGCGAGCTCGATCGATCGCAGCTTTCCTCTACTGCCAAAGCCAATCCGCGTGCTGTCGGCCGACCAGAACGGAGACAACGCGTTTTCGGCACCAATCAGAGGCCTGGTCTGGGACGACTCCAGGGAGTGCACCCAAATCTGCGGGTGATTGCCGAAAATGCCCACGGCAATGTGGCGCCCGTCGGGCGACACCGCCAGGCCATTCGACGGGAAGGAGTTGTCGGGAAACCGGACGCCGAATTCGACGGGCGGAGCTGACGGTGCGGGACCCGTCTGCCGGGAAAGAGCCCACCAGATCGTGGCCCCGAGGATTGCTGCGGCACTCGTCAGCGCAACCCAGACCCAGCGGGTGTTCGATCGTGCGATTGCGGGCTTCCGATCGAGGCTCGACGGCGGGAGCGACATGGCGTCGGCGATCTCGAGCCGCGCGTCGGCGATGTCGTGGAGACGTTCGGATGGATCTTTGTTGAGGCAGCGCTTCAGAAGCCGTGCGATCGCCGCCGGGACCGTCGCAGGCAACCGATCCCACGCCGGCTCGTGCTCGAGAATTCGCGCGATCTGATCCGACGCTGTGCCCGCGTCGAACGGCTGACGGCCCGTCAACATCTCGTACAGGACACAGCCGAACGCCCAGATGTCCGTCCGCTTGTCGATCGGTCCACCGCGTGCCTGCTCCGGACTCATATAGGCGGCGGTGCCGACGATCATGCCGGTGCTCGTTGCCGTCATGCTGCGGCCAGGCCCGGCATGATCGTCAGAAACGGCCTTGGCAATCCCGAAATCGATCACCTTCGCGATTCCTGCAGGAGTGAGCTTGACGTTCGACGGTTTCAGGTCGCGATGGATGATCCCCTTCGCGTGCGCGGCTTCGAGCGCGGCAGTAATCTGCCTGGCGATCCCAAGGGCTTCACGAGCCGGAATCGCGCCGCCGCCGAGTCGATCGGCCAGGGTCGGGCCCTCGATGAGCTCGAGGACGAGCCCGCGCAGGCTTCCGGCGTCCTCCACCTCATAAATGGCGCCGACATTGGGGTGGTTCAGCGACGCCAGCAGTCGAGCCTCGCGCGTGAACCGCGAGAGGCGGTCCGGATCGTTCGCGACTTCCGCCGGGAGGACCTTGATGGCGACGTCGCGGCCGAGCTTCGGATCGCGCGCCCGGTAGACCTCACCCATGCCGCCGGCGCCGAGCAGCCCGGAAACGAGATACGCCCCGAATGCCGTTCCAGGAGCCAGATGGATGGCTGATGCCGCGATGGGCGTTTCGCCCATCGTGCCGGCTTCGTAATGTGCCGTGATCAAACGATCGACTTCCGCGCGGAGCGCGGGATCGTGACGGCAGGCGTCCTCGAGAAAGGTGTCACGAGATTTGTCGTCGCGCTCGAGCGCGGCGTGAAAAATCTTCGTGATCTGTTGCCAACGTTCGGGGTTCATGGTTGAGACGATTCGTCGGCCCTGCCGGCCCTGAAGGGCTGGCCTACATCCCCTTCAACAGCGCCTCGATCATCTCCGACAGCTTCGACTCGTTGTCGTCGTCGTAGCCGGTCATGATGAGCCGGATCTTGCCCTGTTTGTCGATGATGTGAATCTGCGGGATCCCGCCGACTTTGTACGCGGCCAGGTTCTTGTCGGGTGTGTACACCGGCCTGCCGTCGACGACTTCCGGAATCGGCCGGTCCGACACAGCGATCGGCGCCGTGAATCCTTCGGATTTCGTGAAGTATTCGCGATCGCGTTCGAACTCGGCGTCGGCGGAAAGATTCCGGTCGGCGCCGAAGTATCCGTAGAGCTCGGTGGCAAAGACGACGCGGAAACCTCGCTGACCGTACTTCGCGAGTAGCCGTTTGAGGCCCGGGTAGCTTTCCTTGCACGGCCCGCACCAGTGAGCGGTGAACTCGAGCAGCGTCACCGATCCGGGCATTTCGACCGTCGTCGTGCCGGCCGGCATGTTCAGCCAGCGCGCGGCGGAGATCGGCGCCGCTGCCGTTCCGACAAGTTCCAGGCGCGCGATGATTGGCGAGAAGTAGCCGTCGTCGGCGCGCGGGATGTCCTTCCAGTCCGCTTGCGCCTGCCGCAGAAGCGCGATTGCTTTGTCGGTCATTCCCTGACCGGCCCAGGCTTCGGCCATGTTCGCGTACGCGCTCGCGACGTTCAGACCGAGGCGTTTCCGCGTCTCGGGCGTGAACGTCTTCGAGGCCTCGATCATCCATGTCGAATGCCTGATGATGCCGTCATCGATGTCATCGCCGCGGTAGTAGTTGTTCAACGAGTTGTGTGCGGCGAATTTCTGATCGAACACGGAATCAGGAAGCCGGTCGAGCTCGACGACATACCCTTCGAGGCGCGCGTTCCGCTCCGCGCTCTTCGGCTCGCGCAGCCCGGATCGGACCGCCTGCGCGAGAATCGCGGCGCGCTCGGCCGGCGTCGTGTTCGTCAGCGACAACCCGCGGTCGAGCGCGCGTTTCGCCAACTCCGGCTGTCCGGCTTCCGTGTACAGGTCTGCGAGCACGGGCAGATCGCCGGCAGCGATCGTCGCCAGATCGAATTTGGCCGCGCACTCCTTCGCCATCGCGGTCTTTTCCTGTTCGATCTGACGCACGATGTCCGCCGTCATCCCCGTGGGCGGCCTGAGCTGCTGTTGCCGCTTGATGATGAAGTCACGGGTGGCGCGCACGCAGTCAGCCGGCGTGGAAGGCGCGCCGCCTGGAGCGGGAGCCGTCTGTTGGGCGAGAACGACGACGAGCGCGAACGCGAGTGATTTCATTGCAATCCCGTCCTGAGAAAGGAGACGAACGCTCCGGAATCCCGCGTGAGCCCGCCGAATGCGACGGCAGGCGTGCCGTCGGGATCGACGACCGCGTAGTACGGTAGCGCCACCGTCCCATACGTCGTCTGCTGCATCCGCTGAAAACTACGATACGGCTCGCCGCGTCCGTCGGTGTACAGCCGGACGCGGACGTAGCGCGCCAGCTCGCGCGCGACTTCCGGCCGCGGAAACATGTTGGCTTCCATCCAGCGGCAATTGGTGCAGGTGTATCCGGTGAAGTCTATCAGCAGCGGCCGGCTCTGACGGGCGGACTCGGTTCGCGCGGCGTCATAGTCGTTTACGATCCACGGCAGCTCAGCGGCGGGCGTCAGTGCCGCCAGGTCGGCCGGCGGCAGGAACGCTTCAATCTCGCCGAGCCGGCGGCCGACCAATCCGGTCGTCAGCCAGATTGCGCACAACACCGCGGTCGCTGCCGCCGCGGCGCGCAGCCACTGCGGAGGGCCGAGGCGCGGCGCGCGTCCGAGCCGCGTGAGTCCGGCGAGGTAGACGCCGAGCACAACGGCGATCGCGATCCAGACCGCGATGACGACCTCACGCGTGAAGATGCCCCAACCCCACACGAGATCGGCGTTGGACAGAAACTTCATCGCCGCCGCCAGTTCCAGCATTCCCATCGTTGCTTTCACCGTGATCAACCAGGTCCCCGACCGAGGCAGCGTGGCGATGAGCCGCGGCGCCAGCGCGAGCAGCACGAACGGCAGCGCGAACACCGTGGAGAACGTGAGCATGCCGGCGAGCGGCCATTGCCAGTCACCCTGCGCGGCAACGACGAGCAGCGTGCCAAGAAATGGCGCGGTGCACGTGAAGGATGTGAGTGTGAACGCGAGCCCCATCAACAGCGTGCCCGCGTAGCGTCCGCGCCCCTGTTCGGCTGTTGCGGCGAACGTCAGCAGACGAGACGGCAGCGTCAACTCGTAGACGCCGAACAGGCTCAACGCGAATGCGATGAAGAGCGCCGTGACAGCGAGATTGAGCCACGGATCAGCCGCGAATCGATTCAGTCCCGCAGCGCCGAACGCCACCGCCAACGCGAATCCGACCGCGGTGAATGTCAGAACGATGCCGGCGCCGTACACGAGCGCCTGCACGAGGGAATCGGCGCGCGCCGGCGGCGTCATCGTCTCGCGCCTGGTGAAGTACGAGACGGTGATCGGCACCATCGGAAACACGCATGGCGTCAGCAGCGACAGCGCTCCCATCGCCGCGGCTAACCACAAATACGCGCCGAACGTCCCGGCGCCGGTGGTCGCAAGATCGCGAACCGGCGCTGCCGGAGATCCGCGAGGTCTTCCAGGTCCTTTAGGTCCTTCAGCTCCTCTAGGTGCAACTGCAGGTTCCGTCGAAACTGGAGGACTTGGAGAATCTGGAGCGGGAGCGCCGGCTGTTGCGCCGACTGAAATCACGAGCGCAAGTTCTTCATCCTTCGGCGGGAGACACAGCCGATCGTTGCAGGTCTGATAGGTGACGACGACGCGAAGCCGATGACTGCGGGAGGGTGTGTTCGCGGCGACGCGAACCGGAATGCCGAACACGGCGCGTTCTTTGTGAAACAACGTATCGAGCTGAAAGTTGGGATCGAATTCGCGCTGCGGCAGCGGCTCGTCGATGCCGCCGGCGAGCGAGAATGGTCCGCCCCGCGGGATGTCGATCTTGAGCGGCACCGGTCCGCCGGCAGGCTGCGACGTCGCATAGACGTGCCAGCCGTCCTCGATCGTCGCGGCGACGCGGATCTCGAAAGTGCCCCCGGCCGTGACGGTCGATGATGACTGTCGTGCGCTGGTGCCCACGCGTTCCGCGCGAGCGATCGACCATCGGACCGGGTCCTGCGCAAACGCCTCCCCGGTGCCGAAGGTCAGGCACAGCGCGACGATCGCCGCAAGGCGCGTTCTCATTGTCTTCCCAGCGCCTCGACCGGCGTGACGTGACTCGCCCGACGCAGGGGGATCAGCACCGACAGCACGGTGACGGCGAGAATCAGCGCAATGGCGGCACTGAACGCGCGTACATCGTGCGGTCCGACAAGCGTGAGGGCGCTGGCGATCAGGCGACCGGAGAAGAAGGCGCACGGGACTCCCATCGCGAGGCCGGCCGCCGCGGTGACCAAGGCCTCGCGAATCACCGTCATCCGAATGTCGTGGGTCGAGGCGCCGAGGGCGATGCGCAAGCCGATTTCCGGGATGCGCCTCATGACGCCGAGGTTCAAGACTGCATACAGACCAACGAACACCAGCAGCGTCGTCAGGCCCGCAAAGTAAAAGGCACCCACGCGCATCGCGCGTTCGCGAAGCAACGCGGCATCCCGCGTGTGCTGCAAGGGATGGACCTCGAAGACGTCGTCGCGTCCAAGGGCGACAATCGTGCGTCGAGCCAGTCCCTCCACGGAGCGCGGAGGAAGCGGAGACTTCAGCAACACAAGAGGCGACTGAAGTGCGAGTAGACGTGGAGGCTCCTGCAGCAGCGTCGTGAAGAGAAACAGCTGGTTCGCTGCGTGCGGCTCTGCGAGCGTGGCGTCGGCGACCACGCCAATCACCTCCAAGAGACGATCGGGCTGCCCGCCCAGTCGGACGCTCTGCCCGACCGGATTGGCACCTGGCAACACCGCCTTGGCGAGTCCCGCAGAGATGATGGCGACGTTCCTCTGACCGCGGTCGTCGGTCCAGAGGAAATCGCGGCCGGCCACGAGCGGCACGCCCAACGTCTCAAAGTAGCCAGGCGACACCTGTAGGACGAACGGCCTCGCGCTGCCAACACCGTCGCGCCCGGTGACGGGGCGTCGACGCCAATCTGCGCCGAAGGACAGGGGTTCGTTCAACGTCAGCGCGGCCGCCGCGATCCCAGGGTCCGCGTTGAGCGCGGAGGCGAGTTGGGTGAGATACGCGACGGAGTCCGCGGCTGGGTCGAACCCGCTCTGCTTGATCAGACTTGCGACGATGACTCCATCCGGCCGGAATCCTGTGCTCACACCCTCGAGACGATGGAGATTCACCGCGACGATCCACGCCGTCACGAGCAAGGGCACCGACAAAGCGACTTGAGCGGCGGCGAGCCGACGGCCCCATCGAGTCGCACTCCGGCCGGGCAAGCCGCGCGTACCGCGCATCAGCTGCAGTTTCGCGGACCAGATCCGCGAAGCCGGCAACAGGCTCACGCACACCGCGACGAGGCCGGCCAACCCGACCATCACGCCAAGGACCACGTAATCGGGGCTCAGGTCCAGCGGCGACGACGCGTCCGGGTTGTTCCACAGCAACAGCGTCAGGCCCTTCGCGGACCACAGAGCGAGGGGCGCGCTGAGCATTACCGCGACCACCGACAGGCCGAGCGATTCGCCGACCACTTGAGAGACCAAGCGTCCGTTGGATGCGCCGAGCGCCGCCTGCACCGCAAGATCCGCCTCTCTCGTCGACCATCGCGCGAGCAGCAGGCCCGAGAGATTCGCGGAGGACAGCAGGATAGTGATCGCGCTGAACAGCATCAGCAACCCAAGAGTGCGCCGATAGGTCACTCTGTATCCAGATCTTGAGAAACCGCGGGCCGCAGACTCGACGTGGGGCTCGAGGGCGAGTGTCTCGTCGTCCCGCGCTTTGGCCAGCGAAGCGGCAACCGCCTCAGCCGCGGCCTGGCGCGCCGGCGGCCAGAGCGATTCGAGCTCGGCGCGCGCTTGTTGAAGCGTGACACCCGGACGCAGTCGCCCCACGAACGCCTCGAAGAAATCCAGACTGCGTGGTTGATTGAGCCAACGAGATGCCAGCGAGGCGGGCACCCAGGCGTCGGCCGGCACTCCAACCTCGAGGCCCGCGAACGCCGGCGGCGCCACGCCGATGATGGTCACGAGCTCGCCCCGCAGGCGAAATGTCTGACCGATCACGTCGCGGTCGGCGCCAAAGCGAGTTTGCCAGCAGCGGAAACTAATCGTAGCGACGGGCGATGCACTGTCAACGTCGCGTGCTCCCACGACCTGGCCCAACGCCGCAGCGACGCCGAGCGTGTCGAAATAGCGACCGCTGACGCCATCGATCTCCAGCCGTTGACTGGCGTCCTTGATGACAGCTGTCAATCTGAGGCGCTCGAAACCCGCGAATGCTTCGAAAACGTTCTGCGCCCTGTCGAGTGACGCGAATAGGCTCGCGGGCATGCCGATGCTCCCCGCGTCCGGCGTGCGTCGGTCCAAGCCAGTCACGCCAATCAGCTCGTTGGGATGTGAGACCGGGAGCTGACGCCAGAACAAGGCGTTGAACAGACTGACCAGCGCAATCAGCGCTCCACCGCTCAGCCCAAGCGCGAAAACGACTAAGAGCGCGGAACCGGGAGTCCGGCGCCAGCTCCTGAGGGTACGGACCGTGTTCCGAACGAAACTCGCCGTCAACGACCTCTCCTAATTCGAAGTTCGAAGTTCGGGCTAGCGCCATTCTGGTGGAAACACATCCGTCGAATCATCGCTACATCCACTTCTCGGACGACATTCGCGTCCGGCCATCAGCAAATCGCGCGAGAGAAAACAACGGGTCGGGTTGTGTCTGACCGGTGACGTGCGCGGCTACGAGCTCGCCGATCACCGGCCCCATCTTGAAGCCATGACCGGAGCCGCCGCCGACGATCCAGACGTTGGGTGTGCCGGGATGCCGGTCGATGATGTAGCCGGAATCCGGCGAGGCTTCGTACTGGCAGACCTCGGTGCCGACGAGCGGCGCGCGCCCCATTGCCGGGAAACGGCGGGCAAGATACCGGCGAATCGCGTGGACGCGAGAAGATCTGGCGCTGCGATCGCCGCTGGTGGGATCGAACGCCGGACCGGACGTGTCGTCGGCGATTTTGAAGCCGCGATTCGCGTTTCCCGGAATGCCGTACATCGGCCGCGCCGTCAGGTCCACCCAGACCGGGAGCTGATCTTCCGTGAGACGTGTGTCGCCGGCAGGTGTGCCGAAGTAAAAAACGTCCTGACGCGTCGGAGTGACGGACTTCCCGACGACACCAGGGAAGAGCGTGCCGAGCCACGGACCGCAGGCAAACACGAACACGTCAGCGACGACCGAATGCCCGCGCGTGAGCGCCAGCCGATCGAGACGCCGGTGAGGCACCCGCACCGGCGACACGACGGCTGACTGGAGATACTCGCCGCCTTCGGCGACGACCCGTTCGACGACGTGTTCGCAGGCGCGCCGTGCGAGCAGAAATCCTGCCTCCGGCTCGAACAGGATCGACCGCACGCCGCCGAAACTGATTTGCGGGTAGCGCCGCTTCGCCGTGGCGATCGACAGCTCGTCGAGCGTGACGCCCTCGGCGGTCAGGGCCGCCGCGGTCGCGCGGCGGAATCGATCGTCCTTGCCGCAGAGCCACAGCGCGCCGGTCTTCCGGTAGAAGCCGCGTCCGAATTGCGCGTCGTGGTCGCGCCAGCGCCCAAGCGCGTCGGCCGCCATCCGGGTGTAAATCGCCCGCGATCCGTACCCGGCGCGAATGACCCGCGTTTCACCGCCAGAGCTGGCGCGCACGTTGCCGGGCCCCCACGCATCGAGCAGCGTCACTCGCGCGCCGCGGCGGACCAGGGCCAGCGCGGTCCAGCCGCCGAACGCGCCGGCGCCGATCACGGCGATGCGGAGGGAACGTGATTTGTTCCGGGGCATACGGCTCGCGGTCCTTCCAGGCTCCCAAGCTCCCAGACTTCCGGGCTCTCAAGCTTTCCGGCTTTCAAGCTTTCCGGCTCCCCTCAGTCCCCAAGAATTTGAACCACCAATTCGCGCCGTCGCGCCTGCGTATCGAATTCCAGCAGCACAATCTGTTGCCACGTGCCCAGACACAGCGCTCGATCGACGAACGGCAACGTGATCGAAGGGCCGACGAGTGCCGCCCGAACGTGACTCGAGCCGTTGTCGTCACCCCATCGCAGATGATGACGGTACTCCGCGTGCCGCGGCGCCAGCCGCTCGAGCAGCGCGTTCAAATCGGATACCGCGCCAGGCTCGAATTCGATCGTCGATATACCGGCGGTCGACCCGATGACAGCGACCGTCGCGACCCCTGCGGTGAGCGCCGAGCGGGACACATCGTCGGCGACGAATCTAGTCACGTCGCGGACGTCGCCCTGTCCGGATGTCTGAATGTTGTGAGTATGCGTCACGACCATCGGGTCACGATACCAAGACCTCGGGTTTCGTTGTCGAGAGGGTGCTCAGAGGCAAAACGGAGCCCCGAAACCCGAGGTCTTTCCTGATACCAGCAACCGGACGAACGGGAGTCGTGCGACTACTTGCTGGCCTGTTTCCCCGATGGATCGCCGCCGGTCTGCAGCACCTGCGGGAACGCGACCTGGAAGACGGCATCGCGGTCGATGTCGCCGCCGAGCACCAGCTCGGCGCCGCAGCGGTCGACAGCGCTTTCGACGGCGGGAGAACTCTGCGCCTGCTGGACGCCGTATCCCGACGCGATCGTCGTCAGCAGCACGCGCGGCGCTTCGCCGTCGTGATCGGCCGGATCGGTCTCGGCTTCCTCCAGTGACGTCAGGATCATGATCGACCCGCCCATGGTGAGCGATTCCCGGGCGGAGAAGACGAGCGCGGCCAGCATCTGCTCGAGATCCTCTTCGCCGACGGCAATCATCCCCGACGCGCCGAGCGAGACGGAGAAATCGACATCGACGCCGGCGAGGCGGGAGAGCGTCTGCTCGGCGCGGACGATGGCGGCGTTGAGGTCGATGGCGGCCAGCGGCCGCGCCTGACGCCGGCTGAACGTCAACAATTGCCGGAGCAGATTGCCCGCGCGCGCCGACTGCTGTTGAATGGCTTCGACCTTCTGCCGCGCCGGCGTGGACTTGCCGAGCTCCGGCAGCAGAGCCTCCGCCGCACGATCCACAGCCGACACCAGCGCTTCGATTTCGGGCGCCATGGCCATGCCCAGCTTGCCGACTTCTTCGACGCGCCGCGATTGCCGGCGGCGCTCTTCGGCCGCGAGCCGGGCGCCGGGTGCGGCGTCCGACTCCAGCTTCGTGCGCAGCGCGGTGGCCTCTTCGCCGAATTCGCGCACGCGGCCCATGGCCTCGTTGAGCTGCGTTTCGAGCGTTTGCCGCGCCGCAATCAGGCGCGTGTGTTCCTGACTCATCTGATGGAGCGACGTCTGCAAACGCTGCCGCTCCTGCTCCACCGCCGAGACCGTCCGCGCGCTCTGCTCGGTCTGCTGGCGCAGCTCTTCCAACGCGCGAGTATCCGACGCGTGGAGATCGGCGGCCAGACGCAGCTCGGCGCGCGCGGCGTCGAGCGCGGTCTGAACTTCAGCGCGGGTCCGGGCGATAGTCTGAAGCTCCTGGGTCCGCTTGCGCAGCAAATCTTCGAGCTGCACGCGCGTCGATTCCCAGGCGGCCGATGTCGAGCTCTGGGTGCTGGCGGTTTTCTGCTGCTCGTCCTTCGCGGCCTGAAGAGCCGTCTGCATCTCCGCACGACCGGCGATCGCGGTCTTGAGATCGTTGTCGCGCGCCGACAGCTCCGCTTCGAGCTTCTGGCGCATCGAGTTCCACGCGGTCTGCGCGGCCGCGAGCTCGGCAGCCCGCGCCGAAATTTCCTTGCTCGCCTCCACTCTGGCCTTCTCCGCGTCGGCCTTGGCTTTTTCCGCGTCGACTCTGGCCTTGTCTGAGTCGCCACCGGCTTTTTCCGCGTCGACGCGCGCCTTGTCGCTCGCCGCTCGTGCCTGGTCGGACTCGGCCTTTGCCTTCTCGGCAGCCGCTCGTCCGCTCTCGGCGACGAGTCTCGCCTGCTCGGCGGCGGCGTGAGCCTGTTCGGCGGCAGCTTTCGCCTTCTGGCTTTCGGCCAGCGTCTTTTCCAGAGCCGCGCGCGCCTGCTCCGAGGCGAGGCGGGCTTTGTCGGCCTCTGCGCGCGCCGACTCGGCGGCGACTTTCTCTTTCTGGACGCCGGCGAGTTGCTTTTCGATCTCGGCTTTCTGCTTGTCGCTTTCGGCCTTGGCCTTCTCGACCTCGATTCTCGCCTGGTCGGCCTGCGCCTTCGCCTTGTCGAGCGCGGAGGCGGCCGTCTGCGCAGCACTCAATTCTTTCGTGCGCGCCTCGATCTCTGCGGTGAATCGCTGCCGCGCCTGCTCGAACTCGGCGTTGCGGGAGGCCAGTGCCGTGGCCAGCTGCTTCGTTTCGGCCTTCGCGGCCGTGAGCGCCTGCTCGAGATCGCGACGGGTCTGACCAAGCGTCTGCAACTCTGTGGCACGGGCAGCCACATCGGCCTGGAGCTGCTGGTGCGCGGACTGCCACGCGGCCTGAGCGGACGCATGTTCGGTCGTTCGGGTCTTGAGCTCGGCCTTTCCGGCATCGGCGGCGGCCTGGAGTTCTTTCGCGCGCGCCTCGAGCTGCTGGGATCGTTCGTCGGCGCTCTTTCTCGCCTTCTCGGCCTCCAGACGCGCGCCGTCGGCGCTGGCGCGCGCTTTCTCGGCCTCCGCGCGGGCGCGATCGGCGTCGGTCTTCGTTTTTTCGGCGCGGGCGGCTGTGCTCTCGGCGTCGGCTCTGGCTTTCTCGGCGCGCGCGGCCGTACTCTCGGCGTCGGCCTTGGCTTTTTCCGCCGCGGCTCGCGCCTGATCCGCCTTCGTCTTTGCGGCGTCGAGGTCTGCGGCGACCGCTTCGGCCTGCGTCTTGGCTTTCTTCAGATCCGCGGCGATCGTTTCTGCGTTCGTCCGCGCCTTCTGCAGATCCGCAACCGTCGCTTCGGCCTTCGCCAGGCCCTTCGCGCGATCCTCGGCGAGCAACTGCGACGCGCGCAGCTCGTTGGTCCGCACGGTGAGGTCGTTCGTCAGCTGCTGTTTCGTTTTTTCCCACTCGGCACGGTGCGACGCCGCCGAGGCGGCCAGCTGTTTCAAATCATCCCGCGTGCTCGCGAGATCCGTGGTCAGCTGCTGACGCGCCTTCTCCCATTCATTGCGATGGGATGCCGCCGACGCGGCCAGCTGCTTCAATTCCGCCTGTGTGCTCTCGAGCTCGCTCTCCAGTTCGAGCCGTCGCTCGTCGACGGTCTGCAACGCGGCGGCGCGTCCGGCGACATCCGCTTCGAGCCGCCGGCGCGTGGCGTCCCAATCGGCTTCGCGTTTCGCATGCGCGGCTTCGATGCGGTCCTGATCGGTGCGGGCGGAATCGAGCGCCACCTGCAAACCGCTGTTGGCCGCGACGGTCGTTTCGAGGTGCGCGATCTGTTTCCGCAGATCGCGCTCGGTGACCTGCCAGGATGAACGTTCCGACGTGAACCCGTCCGACCAGCGCTGCATCTCAGCCTGGTTCGCATTCAATTGCGCCTCGAGCTCGGACTTGGCGGTTCGCTCGGCGGTGAGTGATGATTCCAGCTCGGCTTCGGCGGCGCGCTCCGAGTTCAGCGCGGATTCGAGCTCGGCTTCCGTGGCGCGCTCGGCTTGCAGCGCCGCTTCAACCTGGGCCTTGGCGGCCTGCTCGGCGGCCAGCGACGATTCAACCTCGGCCCTGGCGGCGCGTTCGGCAGCGAGCGTCTCTTCGAGCCGCGCTTTCTCGGTCGCGACGATCTCGAGCTGGCCGATCCGCCCTTCCAGATCGCGCCGCGTGGCGTACCAGGCTGCGCGTTCGAGCGAGGTCGCCTCGGCGGCTTCTTCGAATTTCTTTTGCGCCTGCTCGAGCGCCGTCCGGAGATCCGCTCTGACCTGCGGATCGGTGCGGTTCGCCTCGATCTCGGCGTTGAGATGATCTTGGGTCGATTCCCACGTCCGGCGGTCGGCGGCATGGGCATCCACCGCCTTTCGGAGCTCGAGGCGCGCGGCATTGAGCGAGCCCTCGAGCGCCGCTCGCACCGTGCCATCGAGCACCTTGTCGTTCCAGCGGCTCTGGCGGCCCGCCGGTCTCGGCGGTCCGACGGGCCGGCGTGACGACGTCAATCGCTCGGCCGGCGATAGTTCGGACGATCCAGGTTTTTTTGCCGACACGGGACTTGCCTCCATGCGGGCGCCGGCGGTTTGCGCTTCCTTCAACCGCGCCTCGAGCACCCGCGCCGGGTCCTCTTGGACTGGCCCGGGCTCTGGCGCGGGCTCTTCGGCGGTCTCCTGCGCGGGCGTCGTTTTCTTCGTGAGACGCGTGAGTTTGCGCAGCTCGCTCAGCGCACGCTGTGTCGCGGCGACGGCCGACGGCGCCCAGCGGCTGCTCGTTTGCTCAGTCGGGACCTTTGAGGAGATGCGCGACAGGATTTCTCTGGGCTCGACGAGATCACCGTGCAGCATCAGCAGCACGGCGTCTGCGCCGGCGGCAACCGCCGACGTGCACAGCCCGCGATGTGCTTCGCGAACGACCGGCACGATGGCGAGCGTCACATGCTCCTTGCGGAGACCGACGATCAGCTCGAGCGTTTCCTTTTCACTGAGCCCGGGCGAGACGAGCAGCGCGCGAAACGCGGTGCCTTCCCGCCTGACCTCCGCCAGGATCTCGTCGGGGCTGTCAACCGGCGTCACCTCGACGCTGTTGCCGAGCTCCGCGAGCTGACGGATCGTCGACGCGTCCAGGTTGGGTTCTGCCCCCTTCAGGTAGAGCAGTCTCATCCCGGTACCACCGAGGACGTCGTCTGCGGAGGGGGTTCGGAGATCCGAGAACATGCGGCGAACTCACAGGACGAAGGCAAGCCATGTACCACCAAGAGGGGAAAAACACGGGAAGAAAAGACGTGAAAAACCGTTACGTCTCTGTCGCCGGAATCGATCGCGGCGGCTGTTAATACCCGCGACGGCTCCGGTCGACTTACAGCTTCTGCCGGAGCGTTACGAGAGTGTCAGTCAGGCCGCGAAATTTGAATCGCGAGATTCCGGCCCGCGTCCTTATTAAGAGAGGTGTCAAGCGCGCTCGTCGTGTCCGCCTCGCGGGCCGAACATTCCAAACAGAAAGAGTAGCGACGGCACGAGGACGACTGCGCCGACGCCAAGCACCTGGAGCAGAAGGATCCGCACGTTCTCCGGCGCCGCGGCGGCAGTCAGCGTCAGATGCGGCCGCAAGGCATACGGGTACTGCGTCAGCGCCCATCCCCAGAGGATCAACGTGACCTGCGCGGCGGCGGCGACACGCGCCAGGCCGTACTGTTTGCGCGCGAGAAAGACCAACGCGCCGACCGCGCAGGCCGCAGTCGCGACGTGAAGAGGCACCGCCCATGCCGACGCGATCAGCCCGTGTCGAACGCCGGGCTCGGCGAGGAGCAATACGATGGCGGCCATCACTCCGGCCAGCACTCCAGAGATCAACGCTCGTCTCCGGAACGCCCTTCGCTCTTCGACGTCACTGGCTTCGAGCGTCAGGTAGACGGCCGCGAGGTATCCGAACAGCACGAGCGTAAACACGCCGACCGACAGCGAGAACGGTGTCAGCCACGGCTCGATGAACACCGCGACGAATGGACCGCCCGGATGTTCGGGGATCCTGCCTTCGGTGACCGCGCCGACGATCACCCCGAGAAAGAGCGGCGTCGCCGTGCTCGCGACGGCAAAAATCCGTCCCCAGACGCGCGTGTAACGCGGATCGGCGGGTCCGTACGCGCGGAACACGAATGCCGAGCCGCGAAGGACGATGCCGACGAGCACGAGCAGCAGCGGGACATGAAGGAAGGTGCTCACCGCGGCGAACGCACGGGGAAAACCGGTGAACAGCACGACGATCGCGACGATGAGCCATACGTGGTTGGCTTCCCAGACCGGCCCGATCGCCCGCGCGATAGTGGCACGCTGACGATCGGCGGTCGTGCCGCTCGCCAGAAGGTCCCAGAGTCCTCCGCCGTAGTCGGCGCCGCCGAGCAGGACGTACGACGTCAGCGTCGCGACCAGCACGAGCGCGAGAAGACCGACCGAATCGATCATGCCGTTCTCCGGGCTGGCGACGTCTCGATAATCGTGCGTCGAATCAGCGCGATCACCACAGCCGCCAGACCGATGTAGATGAGCGTGAACAACGCGAACGGTGCGGCGAGGCCCGGCATCGGCGTGACGGCGGCCGACGTCTTCATCACGCCTTGAATGATCCAGGGCTGGCGTCCGAGCTCGGTAACCATCCAGCCGGCCTCCAACGCGACGAACCCGAGCGCGGTCGACACGCACACCGCCTTCAGGAAGAGACGGGATTCGAACAGTCGTCCGCGCCACCAGAGCAGCGCTCCCCAGATCGCGAGCACGGCAAGCCAGGAGCCGATGCCGACCATGACCTGGAAGCTGAGGTGCACGGCGCGAACGGGAGGCCACAGGTCTCGCGGAATGTCATTCAGCCCGACGACCTCGGCGGCCGGATCCCCGTGTGCGAGCAGGCTCAGCCCACCCGGAATCTCGATCGCGTATCGCGTCTGTCGAGCGTCGGCGTCGGGGATGCCGCCGACCCGCAGCGGCGCGTAGCGCTCCGTCGCGAACTGACCCTCGAGCGCGGCGAGCTTGGCCGGTTGCGTGCGTGCGACGACCCGGCCGGACCAGTCGCCCGAGAGCGGCTGGAGGAGCGCCGCCGGCAATCCGACCGCCAACGCGATCGCGAACGCCCGGCGATGAAATGGGTTGGATCGGTCGCGCAATAACAGCCGCGCGTGAATGCCCGCGACCGCGACGCCGACTGCTGCATACGCCGCGAGCAGCATGTGCACCACCTGCGCGGCCGCCGCCGGGCTGAACATCGCCGCAACTGGATCGACGTCCACGACCGCGCCCTCCACCAGCCTGAACCCGGCCGGCGTGTTCATCCAGGCGTTCGCGGTCACGACGAAGGCTCCCGAGAACGCGCCGCCGAGGCAGACCAGGATTCCCGCGGCGAGGTGCGTGCGCGGGTTGAGACGTTCCCATCCATAGAGGTAGAGGCCCAGAAAAATCGCTTCGAGAAAGAACGCGAACCCCTCGAGCGAAAACGGCATGCCGATCAGTGGCCCGGCGAATTCCATGAACGCCGGCCAGAGCAGGCCGAGCTCGAAGGACAGCACGGTGCCGGAGACGGCGCCCACCGCGAAGAGAATCGCCGTCCCGCGGGACCATCGCCGCGCGAGGTCGAGGTAGCCGGCCTCGCCGGTGCGCAGCCAGGCGGCTTCCGCCGCCGCCATCATCAGCGGCAGCGCCATGCCGATCACGGCGAAGACGATGTGAAAGGCGAGCGACAGCCCCATCTGCCAGCGCGCGAAGAGCAGGTCCATGCGATCGCCGCCAGCTTTTCCCGGCGCGAGGGCGTTGTCAAACGCCGCCCGGCGGACCATAATGTGAACAGTGGTTCGAAAATCGAACGCCCGTTTACCCAACGGGCCGCGCACGGCGCGGGCGCGGCGGCGCGACCGCCAGCGGGACGCGATCCTGCGGGCGGCGGCGCGGCTGTTCCGCGAGCGGGGGTTCGCCGACTCGGGAATGCGCGACATCGCCCAGGCCGCGGACCTGTCGGCGGCGAACCTGTACCACTACTTCGACGGCAAGACCGATCTGCTCGTCTACTGCCAGGACCGGGCGCTCGATCGCATGCTCGAGGCCGTGGCCGCGGCGCGGGGCGCCTCGTCGCCCGCCGAACGGCTGCGGCTCGTGCTGGCCGCGCACGTGCACACCCTGCTCGACGACATCGAGGGCGCCACGGCGCATCTGCAGATCGAATCGCTGCCGCCGCGGCAGCGGACCGCGCTCGTGAAGAAGCGCGATCGGTACGAGCAGGCGCTGCGCCGCATCCTGGCGGACGGGATCCGGTCGGGCGAGTTCGTCGACATGAATCCGGCGCTCGTCGTCCGGGCGATGCTGGGCGCCATGAACTGGACGGTCACCTGGTTCCGGCCGGAAGGCGCCGAAAGCGCCGCCGCGGTCGGCGACGTGATCTCGAGATTTCTCGTGCGGGGGATTGCCAGCCGGACGCCGGCGATCAGGCGAACGCTGTCGGTCGTTCCCGCCGGCGAGCCGCTGCGAGAAAGGACGCGCCGATGAAAACGCGGCTCACCTGTACGGTCAATGGCGACCCGATCGACGTGCTGGTCGACGACTACAAGACGCTGCTCGAGGTGTTGCGTGAGGATCTCGGGCTGACAGGCACGAAGCACGGGTGCGAGCTCGGCGAATGCGGCGCGTGCGCCGTCCTGGCCGACGGCTCGCCGGTGCTTTCGTGTCTCATGCTCGCGGTCGAGTCGGGCGGCCGGGACATCACGACCGTGGAAGGGCTCTCGGAGAACGGCCGGCTCCATCCGCTCCAGGAATCCTTCGCGGACTTTGGCGCGGCGCAGTGCGGCTATTGCACGCCGGGCATTCTGATGACGGCCAAAGCGCTGCTCGACCAGGAGCCGAATCCTTCGCGCGAACGCATTCGAGAAGCGCTGGCGGGCAACCTGTGCCGCTGCACGGGATACCTGCAAATCATCGAAGCGATTGAGGCCGCGGGGGCGAAGCCCCCCGGAACAGGAACAAGCGAATGACGCGGCCCACTCGGATCATCGGGCACGCGCGCCGCCGCGTGGACGGCCGCGCAAAGGTGACGGGGCAGACCCGCTTCGCGGACGACATCGTCCTGCCGCGAATGCTCCATTGCCGGCTGCTGCGTTCGCCCCATCCCCATGCGCGGATTGTCGCGATCGATAAGACGCGCGCGGAGCAGACCGAGGGGGTCTCGCTGGTGCTCGCCGGCGACGCTTTTCCGATTCCATACGGCATCCTCCCGGTCAGCCACGACGAGCATGCGTTGTGTCAGGAGAAGGTCCGATTCGTCGGCGATCCCGTGGCGGCGGTGATCGCCCGGGATGAGGTCACGGCGGATCGGGCGGTCCATCTCATCGACGTCATCTACGAGCCGCTGCGGACGTTCGCGTCTCCGGTTGACAGCCTTGCCCATTCAGAGCCGCGCATTCATGACTACGGCGATCGCGGCAACATCCACAAGATCGTCGCGCTGCAGTTCGGCGATGTGGACAAGGCCATCGACGCCGCGGATCACGTCTTCGAAGACGTGTTTTTCTTCGAGGGCAGCACGCATCTGCCGCTCGAGCAGCACGCGGCCGTCGCCCTCAAGGATCAGGACGGCAAGCTCGTCGTCTACTCGAGCACGCAGACACCGCACTACCTGCACCGCGCGCTGGCCAAGGCGCTGGCGATGCCGCCGGCTCACATCCGCGTCATCGCGACGCCGAACGGCGGCGGATTCGGCGGCAAGAGCGATCCGTTCAACCACGAGATCGTCGTCGCCAAAGCCGCGATGATGCTCGACCGGCCGGTGAAGGTCTGCCTCAATCGCGAAGAAGTGTTCTACTGCCATCGCGGGCGGCATCCCGTCCTCATGCGGTTCCGGACGGGTGTGACGAAGGACGGCAAGATAGCGGGACTCGATCTGCAGACCTTGCTCGACGGCGGCGCGTACGGGTCGTACGGCGTGGCGAGTACGTTCTACACCGGCGCGCTGCAAACGGTGACCTACGACATTCCGCGGTATCGCTTCCGCGGCTGCCGGGTGTTCACGAACAAGCCGCCCTGCGGCCCCAAACGCGGGCACGGCACGCCGCAATCGCGCTTCGGCCAGGAAGTGCAGCTCGACAAGATCGCCGAGTTCCTGAAGAGAGATCCGGCCGACCTGCGTCTCGGCATCGTCGCGCCGCCCGACAGTCTGACGGCCAACTATCTGCGGGTCGGGACGATCGAACTCGCCGAGTGCATCCGTCGCGTCGTCGATCGATCGAACTGGCGTGACAAGTTCCGGAAGCTTCCACTTGGCCGCGGCGTCGGGCTGGCGTGCTCGTCCTACCTGTCGGGCGCCGGGTTGCCCATCAACTGGAACGATCTCCCGCACTCCGGCGTGCAGCTGAAGCTCGATCGCAGCGGCGGCGTCACCGTGTTCTGCGGCGCCACGGAAATCGGACAAGGCTCGGACGACGTGCTGGTCGCGATCGTGTCCGAGGTGCTCGGCATCGATCCGTTCGACGTCCGCGCCGTCACCGGCGATACCGATCTGACGCCGGTCGATCTCGGCTCGTACTCCAGCCGCGTCACGCTGATGATGGGCAACGCCGCGCTGCAGGCGGCGGAGCGCGCGCGAGAGGTTCTGGCGGACGCGGTCAGCGCGCGGCTGGAAGTCAGCAAGGAGCGGCTGGTGTTTGCCGGCCGGCGCGTCTTCGACAGCGAAGATCCGGAGCGCGGGATGACGTTTCAGGAGGCGGTCTGCCTCACGGAAGCTCGCGTCGGAACGATCGGTACGGTCGGATCGTACACGCCGCCCAGGTCAGCCGCGCGATTCAAAGGCGGCGGCGTCGGGCCGTCGCCGACTTACTCGTACACCGCCGCGGTCGTCGAAGTGGATGTCGATCCCGAGACGGGATGGATCACGGTGCCACGCGTGTGGATCGCGCACGACATCGGCCGCGCGCTCAATCCGACGCTCGTCCGCGGCCAGATCGAGGGCAGCGTGTATATGGGTCTTGGAGAGGCGCTGATGGAGGAGCAGGCATTTCGCCGGCTGCCGGCGAAGCTCTCGGGCGCGCTCGTGCACAAGTTCCCGTCGATCCTGGAATACAAGAGCCCAACGAGCCTCGACATGCCCGAGATCGTCACGGATCTCATCGAGCATCCCGATCCGGCCGGGCCGTTTGGCGCCAAGGAAGTGGGGCAGGGGCCGCTGTTGCCGATGATGCCAGCGGTGGCCAACGCCGTCTACGACGCGGTCGGGGTCCGCGTCGATCAGATTCCGATCACACCGGAGAAGATCCTGCGCGCTCTGCAGGCCAGGGCCGCGGGCAAGCCGGCGCGCTCGGGACCGGCGGCGTTTCCGGAAATCGACTGGCCCGAGCCGCTCCTCGTCACGCCGCCGCGGGAAGGCGGCGATGGCCGAGCGTCGAATGAGCCGTCACGCGGATCGACCCGCAAAGCTGATGCGGGCATCGAAGCAAACGCGGGGGTGCGGTCATGATGCGGCTGCCGCAGTTTCGCTATCGCGCGCCGCAGACGCTCGAGGAAGCTGCCGCGTGGCTGGCCGAGAATCCGGCCGAGACACATCTCGTCGCCGGCGGTACGGACCTCCTGCCCAACATGAAACGGCGGCAGCAGACGCCGGCGACGCTCATCGGACTCCGCGCCGTCAGCGAGCTGAAGCGAATCGACGATCGTCACGGACTCACGCTTGGGGCCGGTCTCACGCTTGCGGAGCTGGTGGCCGATCGGCGGATCCGTGAGTCGTACCGCGGGCTTTGGCAGGCGGCCGCGCAGGTCGCGACGCCGCATTTGCGGAACATGGGGACGCTCGGCGGCAATCTGTGCCTCGACACGCGGTGCACGTATTACGACCAGACCTACGAGTGGCGTCGGGCGATTGATTTCTGCATGAAGAAGGACGGCGCCACCTGCTGGGTCGCGACGTCGAGCCCGAGGTGCCTGGCCGTCTCGTCGACGGATACGGCGCCGGCGCTGCAGGCGGTCGGCGCGATCGTCACGCTCGTGTCGTCGCGCGGATCGCGCGCGTTGCCCGTGGCCGATCTCTACGCGAACGACGGCATGCACTATCTAACGAGACGCCCGGACGAGATTCTCGCGGCCGTCGCGCTGCCGGCCTTCGACGGATGGCGGAGCTCATACTGGAAATTACGGCGGCGCGGCTCCTTTGACTTCCCGGTGGCCTCCGCCGCAGTCGCCGCGAAGCTCGACGGCACGCAGGTCGTCGAATCGCGGATCGTCCTCGGCGCCGTTTCATCGAAGCCGCTCGATGCGGATCGGGCGTCTGCGCTCCTCGCAGGTCAGGACCTGACGGATGAGGCGATTGCCGCGGCGGCGACGGCCGCAAGCGAGATCGCCAAGCCGATGGACAACACCGACTTCGAGCTGCACTGGCGCAAGAAGATGGTGCACTCGCTCGTCCGTGACGCGCTGCGTGAGATCCGCGGCGACGACATGCGGGCGCGACGTCAGCAGTTGGCGCGCCACGAATTGCTGCCAGTACTGCAGCGCTGACCCACCAGCTCTATCCGCAAGCTCGGACGCAGCCGACACCATTGTCGTGAGCGCATTCCACTACGCCATCTACACGGGACTCGGGCTCACATTGACGCTCCTGGGGGTGTGGCGTTTCGGCGGCAAAGCCGCGGGTCCTGTGAGGCTGACCGGCTTCGTGCTCGGCGTCACGATTCTCGCCATCATGGCGGGATCGCAGGTGGGAGTGCTGTCGCTCACCGGCGTCGAAGAGTGCCTCAAGGGCAACCCGCACCGCAGCAAGCTCGTTTTCTGTCTCTTTCACACCCGCCTGGCATCGCGGAAATGACCTCCGAGGTCATTTTGCACACACTCAAAAAAATGACCTCAGAGGTCATTTCCTACTAAAACAATAGTTGACAAACTCACGACCCGCCGTCTAACATCTACTAGACATTTAGTAGGTGTTCATGGCCGCACACTTCACCGACCGCGAGCTGGATGTGATGAAAGTTCTCTGGCGTCACGGGCCCGGCACCGTGGCGGACGTCAGACGCGAGCTCGACGATGAGCTGGCCTATACCACGGTACTCACGGTGCTGCGCATCCTCGAAGAGAAGGGGCATGTCGGGCATCGCGAAGTTGGAAAGGCGCACCGTTACTTTGCGAAAGTCCCCGAATCGGCCGCGCGCCGCAGCGCCCTTACGAAACTAGTCGATCGCGTGTTCGGCGGCTCCGCCGAATTGCTGCTGACGCAGCTCGTCGCGGACCGCGATCTGTCACCCGAAGAATTGAAACGTCTCCGCTCGTTCATGGACGAGCAGATCAAGAAGAGCCGGAAGTCATGATCGCGCTGGCGATGTGCTACGCCGTCGTGATCAGCCTGCCGTTGGCAGTGCTGGGCTTGCTCATCGAGCACCTGGCGGGGCTTCGCCAGCGGCCGAGGCGGTGGGCCTGGATCGCCGCGCTGGTGGCCGTCGTGATCCTGACAGCGCTGACGCCTTTGCGGACCCTGTCCGTCGCAGCTCCGCAACGCGTCGCGGAACTCCGTGACGGTACGGCCGGCCGCGTTCCGATCAGAACCGAATCACGTGCGGCCGCCGAGTCAGCATCAGGCTGGTCGATGGCGCGTGAGCGGCTGGAAGCGGGTATGACCGGCCTCCTGCGCTGGATCGTGCGCGCCGACCCGTGGTGCCGCTGGGCCTGGCCGCTCGGCAGCGCCGGCGTCGTGATCGCGTACGGCCTGGGACGATGGGCGCTCGCGCGCCGCCGCCGATCGTGGCGCGAGGCGGTGGTCGAGTCGGAACGCGTGCTCGTGACACACGACGATGGGCCGGCGCTCGTCGGCGTCCGTGCCCCGCGAATCGTCGTCCCTGAATGGGCGCTGGAGCTCGAGCCGGCAGCCGTACGCCTGATGCTCCGTCACGAGCGCGAGCATCAGCGCGCGCGCGATCCGCTGTTGATCCACCTCGCCGGCCTGACGCTGGTGCTGATGCCCTGGAATCCGTTCGTCTGGTCGATGCTCTCGCGGCTCCGGCTGGCCGTCGAGCTCGACTGCGACGCGCGGGTGTTGGGCATCGCATCCGGACGTCAGGCCGCGCCGTCCGATCTCTCCACGTACGGTGAGCTGCTCCTGGCGGTGGTCACGCGACGATCACCGCGCCGGCCGGTCATCGCACCCGCGATCCTCGAACATCCGTCCTCACTCACAAGGAGAATCTCGGTCATGTATTCGCACGTTCCTCGCCTCATCGGTCTGCGAAGTGCGGCCGCCGGTTCGGCCGCGCTCGTCATCCTCGCGTTGACGCTCGTGGTTCCCGTGCCCACCGTGGGCGCCCAGGGCCAGGGATCGACGACCCACATCGCCGGACCCGCGGTGACCCCGGCGTTCCGCACGCCATCGCCCGCCGCTCTGAAAACCTTCGTCGACCAGTACGCCTCAGAGGTCCCTCGCGACCGGCCGCTGGCGCTGGTGCTCGTCCTGGACAGCTCGGGGAATGTCATCGGCACGCAGAGCACGCAGGTCCTGGAGATGCTCGTCAGGCTCACGCGCCCGGCCGAGCGCCAGGAACCGGTGTGGCCGGACGCACAGTTGACCGAGCGTCAGCGTGAAGAACGCGCGCGTGCGGAACGCGAGCGGACGGAGGTCCGCGAGCCCGAACGGCTCGAAGTGAAACGTGAACCGACGAACGAGCCGAAAGCCGAGATGTCGCGTGAGGACGAAGCGCGCGCGAAGCGGGCCATCATGGAGCAGGAAGCGGCCGAGCTCGCCTCCCGTCTCATCTCCATCGATGTCGTGCGGTACGGCGCCGGCGAGCTTGGTCCGGCACCGGTCAACGTCTTCTTCATCACGACAACCGGCCAGGGCAAAGCCAAGTAAGTCCCCGAGCTGATCTGCCGCGTCGTTGGTGTGCCGATCTGGCGCGCCAGCGGCGCGGTCACTTATGTTGCGAGACGTTGTACGGCGTCATCACGTTGTGGTCGCGGACCGCGTCTTGAAAAACGCGGCGACGAACAGAGAGCCAAGCACGAAATCCGGAAACCCCGGCGCCAACTGACCCAGCTCCAGCCGTCCCTGTCCGTAGAGCACTGCCAGCGTCAGGACGTAGAAAGCTTTTTCAAGGACAGCCGGAATCATCATGGGGCGAAGGCGGATCGGGTCGCGTCCGATGATCAGGAATGCCACTTGCCATGCGAACGTGATCGCCAGGAAACCATAGTAGAAGTCCGGATGCGTGATCGGCGGTGGATATAACTGGCCGATCATGTCGAACATGAAATACAGCGGCGTCAGGACCAGAAGGCCCCAGACACCGGCGACCGTGAAGACGATCTTGGCGAACCGCATTTCTCCTCCAGCGTGGCCCGGATGCGACGTCGACGAGTCAAGTCGTGTTCACCGGCTTCTATTCCGGACCATCTTGAAACCATCCAATAGGATGGTATGTAACATCCCAGAGGATTGGGATGCCCGAGACTGAAAAACTGACAGTCAACCTAACTCCCGTCGATTTAGGCAGAATCGAACTGCTCGTCGAGCAGGGGTTCTACGCGAATCGCGCCGAGTTCATCCGGACGGCGATCCACCAACAACTCGAGAAGCACACCGAGACCGTCCGGGAAACGAGTACCCGCCTGGGACTCGTGATCGGGGCGATGACCTTCGGCCGCGCCGAACTCGAGCGGCACCGGAAGGCGGGCAAGCGGCTGACCATCAAGGTGATCGGCTACCTGTCTATCGCGGACGACGTGTCGCCGTCACTTGCGTCGCAGGTCGTGGAGTCGCTGACGGTTCGCGGAGTCTTCAGGGCATCGCCAGAGGTGAAGGCTGCGCTGGCCGGCCGGACCCACTGAGGATCGCATCACTCCGGGCAGCCCGTGACTTCATGACGTCGCGATACGCGCGCCCCACCGCGCGCAAGTGGGCGACCTTCATCTCCTCGTACTCGCGTGACACGACGATCCCGTCGGCCTTCGCGTCGAAAACTCTGATCGTCGCCTGGTACACCGTCTCCGGATCGTCCGGCGGGCTGCCCGGAACGTCGAAGCCGATGCCCGCATAAATCTTCGTCTTGCCGTTGGCGCTGGCGACGCTGTGCCGCGTCTCACGAAAGACGTACTCGGGCGAAAACCCTTTACGTCCCAGCTCGGCGAGCGCCGGCTCGGTCCGCTTGTCGTAGCCGAAGAGCTCGTAATAGAGATCGAGCGAGGCGCCGAGCGACAGCTCGCCCAGGATGGTGCGCTGAAATCGCGGCAGATACCAATCGCGAATCCGCGGCGACAGTACGTTGTGGTAGCCGATGAACTTGATGAAGTCGGCGTGCGGCGCCATCTCCTCGTAGCTCATCTCGGCTCGATAGACGAGATCCCAGCTCGAAGGCTGGTGGTCGACGTGCCAGCCGACTTCAGCCGCCGGCGTGACGCGCTTCACCGCGCGATACATCGCGTCGCAGATCGCCTCGCGGCCGAGCCGGTACTGCATTTCCCACGCGAGGATCTCCGGATACCGCAGCAGGATTCGCAGGAATCCGACGAACATACCGTCGGCCGGCCGCGGGTGCTTCGCGATCTGGCCCTGCACGTGCGTGTGCAGCGTCTGAAATCCCAGCCGCGCTCGCTCCGGATCGATCCCGGCGGCGGCGCCGCGCTTCCGGCAATGCTCGCAGAAGCAGGTCGGCGGATTGTTGTCCCAGGGCGAGATCACGTTCATCAGCGGACCCTGCCGCTCCGCGCCCCACTGGATGCCGTCGAGGTCGTAGCTCCGGAACAGATCCTCCATCGTGTCGGCCCAGAAGCCGATGTACTCGGGATGATTCCAGCAGGCGACCGTCGTCGGCCGATCCTGAACGTCCCTGGTGACGACCTTCGCGTAGTTCGCGACAACCCGGGCCATGGACGACGATTCGAGCACGCGCGCGTAGAGCTTCATGCCGCGGCGCCGCGCGGGTTCGGCAAGCTCGGCGAACAGATCGCGGTCGTGGTGCTCGAACGTCGCGTCGGTCATCTGATGCCGCAGGCTGGTATGGGTGTAGTACTGCTCGTGCGTTCTGACGTAGACGAGCGGAAACTTGCGGCCGGCATTGTCGGTGAGCGGCAGGCCATGATCCGCACGGTCGCGGAGCGGTTTCACCAGCGCGTTGTTGTAGGCGTGGCTGTACGGCATCACGGCCGTGATCGCGGCCGCGTCCTGAATGAGGTCGAGCGTCCGCTCGATCCCCTCGTCGAGGATCGTGTGGGGACCCATCTGGATCCCGTTGAAGCTCACTTCTTGAGGGCCTCGCGCACGCCGCGGCCGAACGCCTCGAGATTGGGGACCGTCATCTCCTCGTACTCGCGCGAGGCGACGACGCCGTTGGCGCCCGCTTCGTAGGCCTTGAGGACGACGCGGTAGATGGTGTCTGGATCGTCGCCGGCCCCCGGCACGTTGAACCCGATGCCGGGATAGACCTTCGTCTTGCCCTCCGCGCTCGCGACGCTGCGCTTCGTCTCGCGATAGACGTAGTCCGGCCAGGTGTTCGGCGAGGCCGGCGCATTCGGCTTGGGTCTGAGCGTCTTGTCGTACCCGAACAGATCGTCGTGCAGATCGAGCGCCTCTTCGACCGTCAGCTCGCTCAACACGCTGCGCTGGACGTTCGTGACCCAGGTGCGCGTGCGCGGTCCCGTGACCGCGTGATACATGACGACCTTCAGATAGTCGGACCACGGCGCCATCTCGGCATAGCTCATCGCCGATCGCGCGATGATGTCCATCGACGTCGCCCAGTGATCGACGTGCCAGCCGACGGGCGCCGCCGGCTTGATCCGCTTGATCTGGTCGTACATCGTTTTCATCACCGCCTCGCGCGACAGCCGGTACTGGTAGTCCCACGCGAGGACTTCGGGATAGCGGAGGAGAAGCCGCAGGAACCCGGCGGCGGCGCCGTCGGCAAGCTTGAGCTGGTTCGCGCGGAGTCCCTGGACGAGCTTGAGGACGTGTTCCATCCCCTCGCGCGCGCGGTCGGGATCGACGCCCGCGGCTTTGCCGCGCGCGCGGCAGTGCTGGCAGAAGCACGTCGCGCTCGTGTCGTTGCCGTTCTGCAGGATGTTGGCGAGGGGGCTGGCGCGCTCCGCGCCCCACTGGAATCCGTCCGCGTCGTAGCTCCTGAAGAGATCCTCGACTGTCGCGCGCCAGAAGCCGATGTACTCGGGATGGTTCCAGCAGCCGGTCCCGGTCGGCTTGCCGTAGACGTTGATCGTCGCGACCGTGGAGAAGTTGACGATCCCGCGGCCGCCGGCCTCGAGAATGCGCGGGTAGACCTTCATGCCGCGCTGGCGGAGCGGCTTGATCATCTCCGCAAAGAGATCGCGGTCGTGATAGGTGAACGTGGCGTCGACCGCCGGATGCCGCAGCGTCGTGTCCTTGAAATACTGCTCGTGCTGGCGGACCCAGACGTTGGGCAGGTTGCGCGTGCGCTGGTCCAGCACGGGCCTGCCGTGATCCTTCGCGAGGTAGTCCAGCGGCTTTCGCAGATCTCCGCCGTACGAGTGGCAGTAGACGAAGACCGTGTTGACCCCGGCCGTGCGTTGAATGAGATCGAGGCTATGCTCGATTCCCTCGTCCAGCATCGTGTGCGGCCCGACCTGCATGCCGACGACGCTCGACGCGAGATCCTGACGCGCGGCCGTTTGACTATCGCTCAGGGCAGCCCCAAGCGGAGTCGAATGGCTCATCTCTCGACTCGCCGCCGCGACGATTGCCGCCAGTTGCAGAATGAAGTCGCGACGGTCGGAGGTCATGAATTACCAATGCGCTATTTGTTCATCAGCCCCGTGGCGATCGTTTGTGCGGCTTTCTCCACCAGCGGTGTGAGGATGTCTTCGCCGTCGGTCTTCGCCTTCAGTTTGTCCGAGGCGGCGGGCACGCGCACGGCATTGGCGGTGGTGACGACGCGATAGTCGAGCTTCAGTTCGTCCTTCGCCCTGGTCGTGGCGGCCACGCTGGAGACCGCCTGTGCGGTCGCGACGGTTACGCCTCGGGCAACGTAGGCGCCGGTCGATCCGCCATACGGCACGTACCACGCAGCCGTGCCGGCGGCCTGTCCGAGCGCTTTCCCAAGCCCGCTCCCGCCGTCGTGCTTACGGTTCAACGTCGCGATCACGAGGTTGTCGCACTGCTTCTGCTTCGCCTCCTCGGCGGCCAGCGCCGGCAGACGCGCGTCGATCGCCACGGTCCGCATGGACGGACCAGTGAGA
>Ga0114129_10001016_pt1 | contig 36588 bp, 29 predicted proteins | sample RhiMetdeltSRZDD1_FD_80071 | JGI IMG/M metagenome (GOLD analysis project Ga0114129, IMG submission 80071) | Populus rhizosphere microbial communities from Tennessee, USA - Rhizosphere MetaG P. deltoides SRZDD1 (version 2) (version 2) | ecosystem: Host-associated > Plants > Roots > Rhizosphere >...
AGAAGCCGCCGTAGGTAAGAAAGCGGCGCAGCGTTTCGATTTCCTCCTGATTGAACGGATCGAATTCGTATCGCCCGGCCAGATAGAGAAACGGATAGTTGAACAAATCGCCGTCGGCGAGGGTCACTTCGCGCCGGGCGCTGGCGGCTTCGACGCTGGTGCGCGCCATCAACTCCTCCATCAACGGTGTCACCGATAACGGATGAGGATTCCAATCACCGCCGCGATACTTGATCTGCGCAAAGACGAACTGCAGGCGTCGTTTGTCGTCCGGCTCGGCGGCTTCTATCAGGGCCGGCATTAGGCCCGCGCCCAAAAGACCTTGTGAAAATAATCGGATGAATTGGCGGCGATTCATAAAAATTCAAAGTTAAAAATCAAGAGTTAAAAAAGAAAGACTCCGTCGTCATTTTTTAATTTTTAATCAATCAAAAGCGCTGTCCCAACCAACCTTCTATCAGCAGGGTTACAATGAGCAACGCCAGCAAGGGAAGGGCGAGGTCGGTGCGCTTGCCGCCTTCTTTGAGCGCATCGACGGGAATGACTTCGGCGCGGATCGGACTGAGCTTGGCCTGCAACTCGCGCGCGCTGATTTCATCCAAGCGCGATTCGAGCAGCGGCGGATTGACCGCGTACATTTGCGGCGCGCCGGCGTTCTTCTCGCCGCCGACCGGCAGAGATACGCGGTAAATGCCGGCCCGGTCGTTTTCCTCGATACTGGCGACGGCGCGGTTTTTCTCGGCGGTGATGGCAACCTCGGCGGTTTGCTTATCCGGCTTGGTGACGCGCAAGTTCTTGCCGACGAGAGTCGGCGGCAGGGCAATTTCCTTGGCGGCGCCGACCGCGATACCGCCATCCAGCGCGCCGCGATTCCCGCCGGCCAGATATTGCGCAAGCGATTGGATCAGAGGCAGATAGACGGTCTTCAAGGGCAGATCGGTCCAGTCGCGATCAGCGGAGGAGGTCATCATGAGGATTCGTCCCGCGCCGACGTTCTGTTCAAGCAACAAAGCGTCGCCGTTCGCCAGCGTAATCAACGGCGCCTGACCGCCGGCCGTGGTGCGAAAGTAGCCCCAAACGCGCGCCGATTTTATGGATTCTTCGAGGATCGGATCGGCAAGGAACTGCAGCGCCGGATGCTTGGCGGCGAATTTGCCGATTTTATCAGCGTTGGCTTCCGGGCCGAGTTTTTTTTCACCGAGCTGGCCGGGAAGATCTCGAGCGATTTTCTGATTGTAGCTGTCTGCTTGAAACTTGTCTCCGGCAAAAATCAACACGCCGCCGCCTTGGCGCAAAAAACTTTGCAGTTTCGCCGTGAAGCTCTCCGGCAGCGCCGCCACGTTGCAGAGAATCAACACTTGGTAGCCGTCCAGAGTCGCCGTGTTCAGTCCATCGGTGAGTATCACCGTCGGCAGGAAGATCGACGCATCGCGTTCGCCGGAGGGATTGAGCGCGCGGCTCAGAAAAAAAGTCTCGCTTTGGACCACTGACGTTTGCGGATCGCCGTCGACGACGAGAACCTTCAGCTTCTCTTGCGCGTCGAGAGTGAAATTCGTCGTCGGGTTGCCCGCGAGGCCGGCTTTTTTGAGCGTGACCTGGCCCGCGTGCGCGCCCGGCTGACTCAGCCGGGTTTGAAATCTCAGGGAAGATTCCGACTTCCCCGGCACGGAAATGAGTTTTTGTTCTTTGTTTTGTCCGTCGATGCTGAGCTGGGCGAGCACGTCCTTGAGCTCGCTCTCGCCGAAGTTTGCCACGGTGACGTCGATCTGTAGCGGCAGATTGGCGCCGATGCCCGGACTGCCCAGGCGGATTTCTTTAATGCTGCCGTTGGGCGGCGTTTGTTTGCGGCCGACGTGGATCAATTTAAACGGAATCGATGGGTCGACTTGTTTCAGCCCGGCGAGGGAAAACTGGTCCCACCCGGTGAGACCCATATCGGTAATGAAGCGGATTTCCTTTTGTCCCGCCGGTACATTCAATAATTCGTAAGCCTTGCCAAGCGCCGCCTCCAGATTAACCGTGCCGTCGGCGATTTCGATGGCGTCCAATTCTCTGAGCAAGACGTCTTTCTGGGCTTTCAGGCGAAAGGGCTCCTTGCCGGTGATATTGGTCGGAACGATCGCGGCGCGATCATCGTCGTTCAGCGCTGAAATTAACAACCGCGCGGCGTCCTTGGCTTGCTTAAAACCGTTGCCGTCACCGCTCCAGGTCATGCTCAGCGAATTGTCGAGCAGCACGACCAGCGAGACGGGACCGCCGCCGGCGAACAGCCCGGCACCGGTCTGGAAAATCGGATTGGCGAGCAAAAGCGCGAGAAACACCACCGCTAAAGTTCGCAGCGCCAGCAAGATCCAATGGCGCAAGCGGTAACTGCGCGAGATGCGCTTGTGCGAGAGCAAGATGAAGCGCACCGCGGGAAATCGAATTCGTTTCAGCTTGCGCCGGTTCAATAGATGTATAAGAACCGGCAGTGAAGCGGCCAGGAGGCCTAACAAGAATACCGGGTAGAGAAAAAAAACCGACATCGGTGCCTTAGCCCCTCCAGCTCAGGTAACTGGCCAAGGCCCGGTCCAGCGGCGTCGCCGTGGAGATGACTTGATAATCGATCGTGTTATCACGGCACTGTTTGCGCATGTCGTTGATAAATTCCTGCACGACTTGTTTATAGGTCGTTCGGATGGCGCGCGGATCGGCGATCACCTGCAGGTTCGCCGCTTCCAGATCTTCGAACAAGATATTGCCATCGAAGGGCAACTCGAGCTCGGCCTGGTCGAACAAGTGAAAGACGATGACGTCGTTGCCCCTGAAACGAAACTGGCGCAAGCCATTGAGGATCGACTCGGGCTCATCGAGCAAATCGGAAACCAAAACGATCAGGCCGCGCCGCTTCACCTGGCCGGCGATATCTTCGAGAATCTTTCCGACGTTGGTTTCGCCGGCGGCGCCGCGCTTTTCCAGAGCGCCGAGAATTTGCGTCAGATAGTCGCGCTTGGCGCGCGGCGGAATGAAGGACTCTATGTGGTCAGAGAAGGTGACAAGACCCGCGGCATCTTGCTGTTTAAGGATAAGATAGGCCAGCGACGCCGTGAGCGTACAGCCGTAATCGAACTTCGTAATGCCATCCGAGGCATAATTCATCGACGCGCTGGCGTCCATGAGCAGGTAAGCGCGCAAGTTGGTTTCGTCTTCGTATTCTTTGATGAAATAGCGGTCGAATTTGCCGAGGGCCTTCCAATCGATGCGGCGAATTTCATCGCCGGGCGAGTATTCGCGGTGCTCTTCGAACTCGACGCTGAAGCCTTTAGCGCGGCTGCGGTGGATGCCGGACATCAGACCTTCGACGACCCAGCGGGCGCGCAGAGCGAGATTCGAGATCCCGGCAAGAACTTTGGGATCAAAATAGTTTTTGTCGCCGTTGGGCATGGCTTTATTCTATCGTCGAGGACCGCGAATCGGAAATCGACAATTGCGATCCTCTATGCTCATCCCTCGAGTGTTTCTTAGTCACCAGTCTGCCAAATTTCTACCACCGGCGTTTCAGATAATCTAGCCAACTGCGCCATCCCTTGTTGTGCCCTTGATAAGTTGGATTGCGCGCGCAGCGATCGACGTAGTTGACGATCGTCGCATCGGCGCTGAGCGCCAAAAGCACCTGGTGTTGAAAGGCCAGACATTTTTTTTCCGCCTCGGTGCCCGTCCAACAGTCAGCTTGCGGCTCCTTGTCCGCGCCGCGCTGCTTGGCGCTCGAATAGAGATCGGCGTGATAGCCGTCGTGGGCGATGGCGCCGGCATACCAGACCGAGGAATGGCGCCATGTCGGTTTGCCGACGAGAAAAGTGGGTTTCGCCGCCCACGCTTTCATGCCGCTGCGCCGGCCCTGACGGATGATCGAAAGATTGGCGCGGATGATTTGAAATTGTTCGAGGGGAAAAAGTAAGGCGAGGGCTTGCCGGGTTCGAAGGCGGAACTCAGCGTTGCCGCGCACTTCAATCCCGTGGACGAAGTCCGAGCTAAAATGCATCGCAAGCTTACAGATTCCAGATCTCATATGGAATTTGGAATCTGGAATTTGCAATGTGAAAATGGCGGCTTTACCGACCCGCTCTACCGTCCGCGGAGGGTTTTACGTCGCTCAAGAGGCGATTGATAATATCGACGGAGGCGAGCCCTTCGCCTTGAGCCTTGAAGTTGGGCACAATGCGATGGCGCAGCACGGAAGGAGCCAGCGCCTGAATATCTTCGATCGATACGGCGTAGCGGCCCTGCAAGATCGTGCGCGCCTTGGCGCCGAGGATCAAATATTGCGAGGCGCGCGGACCGGCGCCCCATTCGACGTAGTCTTTGACGTACTGCAAAGCATCGGGGTTCTGCGGGCGCGAACGTTGCGCCAGCGCGACGGCATAGGAAACGACAAATGGCGACACCGGCACCTTGCGCACCAGCTCTTGGTAATGCAGGATTGCCGGGCCATCCATTATTTTCCGCGGCGCCGGCTTGCCGGTCGAGGTCGTCTGCATGACGATCTGCACTTCGTCTTCAAAGTTTGGATAACGAATCTCCACGTTCACCATGAACCGGTCCAGCTGCGCTTCGGGAAGCGGGTAGGTGCCTTCCTGCTCGATGGGATTCTGCGTCGCCAGAACGAAAAACGGCAGGTCGAGTGGAAACGTGGTGCCACCGGCCGTGACCTTGTACTCCTGCATCGATTGTAAAAGCGCAGCTTGCGTCTTGGGCGGCGTCCGATTGATTTCGTCCGCGAGCAAGATGTTCGTGAAAATCGGCCCTTTGAGAAACTGAAAGGCGCGTCGGCCGGTGGCGGCGTCTTCCTGTAAAATATCGGTCCCGGTGATGTCGGAGGGCATCAGGTCGGGCGTGAACTGGACGCGATTGAAGTCGAGATCCAAAATCTCGGCGAGCGTGCTGATCAACAAAGTCTTCGCCAATCCCGGCACGCCGACGAGCAGACAGTGTCCTCTCGCGAACAGGGCAATCAGAACTTCTTCGATGACCTGGTCCTGGCCGACGATGACCTTGCGGATCTCGCCTAACATGCTGTCGCGCTTGACGGCGAAATCTTCGATCTCCGCGATCTCGTGTTGCTCCATCTCCGTTGCTTCCATGGTCTTCCTTCTCAATCGATTAGTTATTGCCGGTCATGAGCTTATCGAGCGTCGCTTTGGCGAACCGGGCTTTCTCCTGCTCCCCGAGAGCGGTGTAGGCATCGCCGAGCAAACGGTAGATGAGGGGATTGAACGGGTTGATCTGAATGGCTTCCTCAAGCGCGCTGCGCGCTTCCTTAAAGTTCTTGGTCGCAAGCCGGGCTCGGCCCAATTGGACGTAGGTGTTGACGTTGTCCGGATCGACGTCGAGAGCTTGCTGGAATAGCGGGAGCGCCGCATCGGGGCGATTTGTTTCGATCATGACGCGGCCGAGTTTGTTCAAGATGATCGGCGAGTGCGGGCTTGCCTGCAAGGCGCGCTGATATTCACTGGCCGCCGCGGCGGTGCGGCCTTTGCCGAGCAATTGATCGGCGAGATGGGTGCGGTTGCGCGCCACCGCCGACTGGATTTCGCGCAATTCCACCACTTCCTCATCTTCGCGCTGGTCTTTCTTGACCTTCAATTTGCGCACGCGACTGCCTTCGATTTCCTTGAGCCCCTTGGCTTTGAGAAACGTTTTCCATTTCGCTTCAAACGCGTCGAAAGACATGCCGTAGACTTTCTCAATGGCTTCGGGAGTGGGCTTGTCATTTAAGGTTGCCAGGAGTTCGCGCACGCCGGCCGAGCCCTTGCTCTGGTTGATGAAGTCGATCGCCGACGCGGCCTCGGCATAGGCCAGCTGGACTTGCTCGGGAGTCTCCAAATAGATTAAAGAGGGCTCCATTTTCTTGAAACCGACGAATTGATTCTTTTCCAGGGCTTGTACCAGGAGCGTCTGATTGGCCGGCGTCAGATAATCCTCGGCGGCGTCTTTGGACGGTGCCGGCTTGCGCCAGCGGGTTTCATAAAAGCGCGCCATGCCTTCGTGCAGCCAAATGGGAGCCTGATTGTTGCTTAGACTGACAATGGCATAGTGCTGATACTCGTGGCTGAGGGAATCGAGCCAACGATAGCCGAAGCTCAGCGCCCGCGGTGAAATGATCATCAGTTTGTTGAACTTGCAGATGCCAACGGCGCCGGTTTCCTCGATGTCGCGCAGCGACAGAGTCGAGATCGCATTAAAGCTCGTCGCGTCCGGAGCGATCTCGATGCGTACTTTTTCTTTGGGATAGAAGCCGAGCGCGGAGCCGGTCGTTTCATAGCTTTTTTCCAAAGTTTCGAGCGCGAGAGGCACCAGAATGCCGTCGCGCTTATCGTCGGCGAACAAGACGAAATGAGCGCTTTCGTGGCGCTTGAGCGATTTGTGAACGTCGACGGTGAGCTGGGTCAGCAGCTTTAGCGCTTGTCGTCTTTGGTTCGACGAATCGATGGCCAAGGCACGGTCAAAAACGGTCAACGCGTCGGCATAACGACCCTGGTAGAATTTTACCCGGGCATCGAATTCAAGCGCGGCGGCTGATTTGGGCTCTTCTTTGAGCGCCTTCGCGGCGAACTCTTCCGCCTGGGTCAAACGCCCTGCGTCCAACAGCTCTTCGCCGGCCTTGAATTTCGGATCGGCCTCGGCGGCGGGCGTTTGCCTTGCCAGCAGGAAAAAAAACACCAAAACGGAAAACAGAGAAACTCGGTACTTCAAATCGGAATCACTCGGAGAGATTTTTGAAATAGCGCTCGATCTGGTCTTTCATCTGCGGCGGCACGCCTTGCTTGAGCGACTCGAGAATTTCTTCGCGGAAATTTCGCGGCGCCTTATACTCGTCTTTACCGGGGAGGTGGAATTTCTCGGTATCCAGGCCGGTGAAACCGTTTTCGATATCGAACTGGGGAAACTGCGGCATGCCCGGCAGCGGCGTCATTTGGCCATAGGGGAGAAAACGGCCCTGGCGGAACAAGCGGGTCACCGGCATATTGCCAAGCTGGCCGCGCTGAGCCATCTGTTGCATCGAAGATTGCATCTGTTGCTGCGACTGCGACAGACGATCGAGCGCCGATTGCTCCGGCGGCACGGCGCCGCGGGAATCGAGCTGGCCCAAACGATTTTGCGCGTTGCCCATGGACTTCCCGGCTTCACCGATATTTTGCACGATTTTGGGGTCCAGCTGCGGAAAGAGCTGAAATAGCGATTCCAACTTCTCGTGCAGCTCACCCGTGCGCTCTTTCAGGACGTCTTGCCGGTGCGCGAGGTCGCGCAATTCGCGCTTGTCAGAATCGGAGAGAGCGCGCGCCGGCTCGTTGAGCAGGGCTTCGAGATCCGATTTTATGTCATCGAGACTTTTCTCGGCGCGCTGCGCACGGCGTTCCTGCGCGGGTGTGCGTTTTTTTGCCAGTTCTTTTCGCGTCCAACCGTCCCCTTCGCCGTAGCCGGGAAAATCCTTATTGCTGAGCTTGGCGATGAGGTTTTTGAGCAACGAGTTCATCGTCGCGTCGTCCATATTGGTCAGTAGGTTCGGATCGTCGGGGCCTTCACGGTCGGGGAAGATCTCGGTCAATTGGCCCAGCTCGGCGACCGCCTTTTCAAGGAAACGATCGAGTTTGCTCTTGAGCGCCGCATCGCGCTGGGTGAGCGCCGAGTTGTTGATCCCTTCGGTTTTGCCGAGGATCTCTTGTTGCTCGCGGGCGATTTCCTGAAGCTCGTTACTCTGGCGCTGCATCTCTCCTTGCATGCGTCCCATACCCGAAGCCATCGCGGAGCGTTGGGCGTTTTGCATGGCGGCAACCATCTGTGCCATCTGGTTAAACAACTCCCGCGCCAGCTGGCGCGCGCCTTCGACATCGCCCTCCATTAGTTTTTTGCGAATCTCTTCCAGGGCGCGAAACATGTCGTTAAAGCCCAGACCCTGCATGGTTTCGGCATTCATGAAGTCGTCCGGCATCTGCTGCGCGAGCTGCGAGACGGCTTGCTGGAGGCTCGCCAAGGTTTTCGCCAGGTCAGAAATCTGCTTCATGATGGCATCGAGATTTTTGTCGCCGCTCTGGAGCTTCTCCAAGGAATCCATCAGCCGTTCTTGGTTGCGCGCCAAGTCCTGCGCGGTCGACGCCAGTTCCTGAGCTTTCAGGCGTTTGCCGATATCTTCGGACAAGAGCGACATACGCTCCAGCTCCGAGGAGATATCGTCGCGCGCCTTGAGCCTTTCGTCCGTGCCGGACGCCTGCTGTTGTTTTTGCAGAAGCTCGTTCTTGGTGAATTCAAGATTGCGTTTCAGCGCCTCGAGATCGGTCCAGGTGGCGAAATCGGACATACGATCTTTCTCCGTCTGGCGCATCACTTCTTCGGTGCGCTTCAGCGCGTCGGCGAGATTCTGCTCGAACTTCTTGTCTGACTCTTGCGTCGGCGCAGCAGGCTTTTCACCCGGAGGCGGCGTTTCGAGATGGTCGGCCAATAGATCAACCATGCGCTGATTCAAATCGCGGATCATGTCGGCGACTTGTTGGTGCTCGCCTTTCAAATTCTTTAGCTTCAATCGAATCGAGCGGGAAGTGCCGATTTTCGGACCCGAGATCGTGTCGTTGTCAAAAACCTGCAGGAAAAAGACCGCTTCCTCACCATCGCGCAAGCCGAGTTTGCCGAGATCCCAAGTGTACTGATCGCGCACGATGAGACGCTTCGCTTCCTCTTTCTGGAGCGAAATTTTTTCTTCGCGATCGCCGATTTTCGTGATCAACGCGATTTCGCTGATGCCAAAATCATCGCGCGCGCTGTATTCCAGCGACAACGTCTCGTCGCCGTTGATTTCCAAGTCCTCCGTCGGACGGAGTAGGTCAACGGTGGGGAAGCCGTCCGGTTTGACGCGCAGCTCGTAGCTGATCGGCGTGTTGCGAAAACCATGCGTGTCTTCGACTAAGATGCGATAGGATTGCGCTTGAAACAGCACTAGGTTCGCCTGCAGCTTGCGCCCGTCAATTTTGAGCGGAATCTTTTTACCGTCGTCCATGACGATCTCAGCTTTGACGACATCTTTGGTGGTCACGGCATCGAGACGCAGAGTCGATCCTTTGAGCCCTTCGATGCTGCCCTCGGGGACGGCAACGGAGCCAAGACCGCTGTAGGCCGGCGGATAAAGGATCAACTGAACGTTGGCGATTTCCGGCGGATCGACGGCTTCGGCGGTGTACGTCGGCGACGAGAAGGGACCGGTCGCAACGCGATAGCGCAGGGTATTTGCCAGATGCGTCACCCTGGCGGAGAATTTTCCCGCGCCGAGCTTTTCCATCGGGATTTTTTCCATGCCGATCGGTTCGCCGCGTTCATTGGTTCCGGTCCATGTGATCAAATCCAGCGATGCCGGGATCGCGCCCCCAGTGGCCGCTTGGATCGCCACCGGAGCGCCGCGCACGACGCGAATCCCCTTGGGCTCGATTTCCACCGTCGTCTTCGTCGGCGGCAAGTGATCGAGTGGGCGGGTCAACATGCTGATCGTGCCGCCCACCCATGCGGGATCAAGCAGCACCATCGCCGACACCGGCACGACAAGAAAGCCGAGCAAGCGCAGACTGGTGATTAGGCGCCGCTTGTCGAGCAGCTCATCGACTTGCAAACTGGCGATCTGTTTTCGGGTCGCGCGCAAAAGCGCCAGAACCATTCCGGCAGAAAAGCCTTGGCTGTTTTCGGCGCGAACGACCTGCGGATAGAGTTGCAGCGAATTGATTAAGTTATTGCGCAGCTTGGGTTGTTTCTGCTCGATGTAGAGGGCCGCTCTTTCTTGAGAGAGCCGGCGTAGGAAACGAAACAGCGACCAGCCGACCGCTGCCAATAACACCAGTGCCGTGAGGAGGCTATAGACCAGCGGCGCGTAAGGGAAAAAATTCGTGAGCTGGACAACGCCTGGACCGAGCGCGAAGAGCAGGAGCGTGCAGATCGCCGTCAAACACAGTCCTTCCGCCCCTTGGAGAAGTTTCAGGCGCCGGATAAAACGCCGTAAAAACGATGACAGTTCTTGATATTCTTCTTGTCCCATGACCCGGCAAGCAAGTTTCATATTAGCCCCGATTAGGGGCGCTTGTCTATCCCGCCAAGCACGCTTTCGAACGGTAGCAAGACGGAACGCGCTGTGCTATGCAATTTCGATACACAGAAGTCAATCAGAGAAAGGATTCGATCGCGAGCATGGATAATTTGCAGACCGAGAAGCTTGAACTACATGAGGGACATGAAGATGATTTCGATGAAGACGGCGAAGAGGTGATGGATGAAAACCATCCGATGTGGCGGTCTGAGCGGATCACGCTCAATTCCGTCGGCATCGACATCGGTTCGTCCACGTCGCACTTAATTTTTTCCCGCCTGACGCTGCGTCGCCAGGGTGTGGCACTATCGAGCCGATTTGTCGTGATCAACCGGGAAATTATTCATGAGTCGCCGATCCTGTTGACCCCTTACATCGACAAGACCACGATTGATACTAACAGTCTCGGTGACTTCATTCATGAGGCTTACCGGAAGGCGAATCTGACGCCGGAGGACATCGACACCGGCGCGATCATCGTCACGGGCGAGGCGACGAAGAAAAAAAACGCCGAAGCGATCGTCGCGTTGTTTTCCGCGGAAGCTGGGAAATTCGTCTGCGCCACGGCGGGGCATAATTTAGAAGCGATCTTGGCCGCCTACGGCTCCGGCGCCGTGCATATGACCTATCACGAGGGCGGCGATTTCACGGTTATGAACGTCGACATCGGCGGCGGTACCAGCAAGATCGCTATTGTTCAGGGCGGTAAGGTGATCGACTCCTGCGCCGTTGAGGTCGGCGCTCGGTTGGTGGCGATGGATGAGAACGGTGTGATCAACCGCCTGGAAGATACAGCGCTCAAGTTTGCCAAGATGTCCGGCATCGATGGGCTTAAATTGGGTGGCACGATGACTGACGCCGAAAAAGACAAGTTCTCGCAAGCGCTCTGCGATTCGCTTTTCGAGGTGATGGAGCGCGGCCCGCTTTCGCCGCCGGTGCAAGATCTCTTGCTGACGCCGAACCTCGACTATAAGGACCCGATTCACGCGGTGATGTTCTCGGGCGGCGTTTCCGAATTCGTTTACGGCTATGAGAAGCGCAATCTCGGCGACCTCGGCGTGCAGCTTGGCAAAAAGGTCCGGGCGCGGGCGAATCAGTTGGGCGGCGGCAATATTCCGCTCCGACCGGCGGATGTGCGGATTCGCGCGACGGTGATCGGCGCTTCCCAGTACACGGTTCAGGTCAGCGGCAATACGATTTATCTTTCTCATCCGGACTTGCTGCCGCTGCGCAATTTGCAGGTTGTGACGCCGCAGTTCGAACAAACCGAAGCAATCAGCGCAGCAGAAATTCGGGATTCCGTAACCCGAGCGTTGCAACGTTTCGATGCCCAGGATACCGAACGGACAGTGGCGCTGGCGATACGCTGGGAGCTCGGCCCGGCGTATCCGTTGATTCGAACTCTCGCGGAGGGTTTGGTTGGCGCAATGAAGGGCCATATCGACCATGGGCAGCCTTTGGTGCTGGTCTTCGACGCCGATATCGCCAAACTGATGGGCAATATCATCGAGCGCGAGTTGGTTCCCGGCGCCGGCATTATTTCCATCGATGGCATCGACCTTAAGGATTTCGATTTTATCGATATCGGTCAGGAACTGCCCGACGCCAAGGCTGTGCCAGTCGTGATCAAATCATTGATTTTCCGGCACACCGAACATGGCCGCGGGCATCATCAGTCGCACTGATAGTGGGGCGTAAGGAGTACCGAGATTTGAGTCGAAACCTCTTCTTCGGCGCTCGGCTCGCAGTAGTTTAGCGGGTTGTTTCAAATAATTTATTCCGGTATGTTAATGACATAAGAATCTGAATTTACAGGTGCTTACCTTTTATGGAAGAGCCCAGCGGACTGCAAAATTTTCTCGAAATCGTGACCAAACCCGACAATATCCCAATTGTCGGAATGTTGATTCTCGTCATCTTCTTCACTTGGCTGGGGCTACGTGAAGCGTTCAAAAACGACAAGCTGATCGAAGAAGACAGAGAAGACGAGATCCCCAACGAAATGTGGAAATAGTGGGTGTGAGGGCATGGCTGGCTATTTTAGCCGTCCTCGCGGGGATTGGTTTTTCTAGCGCTGCCGCTAGCGACACTGCTCTACTTGGCGATCAACGGTGGGAACAGGCGCGCAAAGATTTAGCGCAGGGCAAAGCCGCCGAAGCGAAAGCGGAATTTGAGTCTTTACTCAATCGTTATCCAAATGAGGCTGACCTGCAATTGTTTCTTGGCATGGCGCTGCTCCGCTTGCGCGATCCGCGCGCAGCGGAAGCGGCGGTCAGAAAGGCAATCGCATTAAATCCGCAACATGTCGACGCCCGAACTTTCCTGGCGTGGATCGAGTTGGAAGTGCGCGGCGATGTCGACGCTGCAATTAGCGAATATCAAAAGATTATCGAGTTGCACCCCGAATTACCGGATGCTTACAGCAATCTGGCGGTGGCGCAAAAACGGAAAGGCGAGCTCGACCGCGCGGTCGCTAACTTGAACCGCGCGCTGGAACGAAAACCCGATTTCGCTTCGGCGCTAACGACCCGCGGCGGCATTTTGGCGGAACAAGACAAGTGGGCTGAAGCGCGCCGCGACTTCGAAGCGGCGCTGAAACTGGACCCGCGCGATGACGGCGCGCTTTACGGGCTGGCGCAGGCGCGGCGCGAGTCGCGGGACTACGCGGGTGCGCAAAGCGCACTAAGCCAGCTCATTTCACGCTCGCCCAATTTTGTTTACTGGCTGGAATGGGGCAGAATAGGATTGATCCGTTACTGGTGGGCGCTGCTATCGGCGGCGATAGTGCTTGCCCTTCGAGGGCGGTTTAAGAAAGCGAGGTTGGAACCCAATGGCTGAAGCGAAAAAACGCAAGGGAACGGCTCTTTTGGCGGTGATGAATGAGAATTGCTCGAGCTGCGCGGGTTCACCGATCTGTGAAGTCCACTGTCCGGTGGAGGGTTGCATCAACTTGCTTTATGAAGAGCTGCCTCAGGGCGGGCTCAAGCCGTATCGAGTATTCGTCGACAACGATAAGTGCATCGGCTGCCAAATGTGCTACAGCGACGACTTGACGAAAATTCAGCAGCATAAAGAAACCGGCGAGATTTTCTATGAGTACGCTAACCGATTCTACGACGCCAATCGCAAACCGATACCCCCCGATGCGGTGCCCAAGCGGATTCAATTGCAACTGATCGGCACGGAATCGGAAGACCGCCTGGATAAAAAGATTTGCCCCTGGGATGCCATCAAGATGTACGAGTTCGACGATGGCCTGGCGATGTCCGAGTACTTCTACGACATCACGAAGATCAAAGAAGTAAACGGACTCTACGTCGTCGAACCCGAGGAAAAGGCGCGCCTGGAAGACAAACAAAGCGAACTTTACGAGTAGACGCGTACCGGAAACGAGTCGAGCATGGCAAAGAAAATTGAGGTCATGGAGACGGTTCTGCGCGACGCGCATCAGTGTCTGGTCGCCACGCGCATGCGCACTGAAGACATGCTGCCGATCGCGGCAAAACTGGACGAGATCGGCTACTGGGCGCTGGAAACGTGGGGCGGCGCCACGTTCGACGCCACGTTGCGCTTCCTGAAAGAGTCTCCGTGGGAACGTTTGCGCAAGCTGCGCGCGGCCATGCCGAAAACCCGTTTTCAGATGCTCTTGCGCGGACAGAACGTGGTCGGTTACCGCAACTATCCGGACGATATCGTGCGGGCATTCGTCGCGCACGCGGCGGCGAACGGCATCGACGTATTCCGTATCTTCGACGCCATGAACGATGTCCGCAATATGCGAACCGGTATCGAGGCGGCGCTCAAAGCCGGCAAGCTCGTGGAAGGAACCGTTTGTTACACCATCAGTCCGGTGCATTCGCCGGATTACTTCTTGCGCGTCGCGGAAAAGCTGGCGGAGACCGGCGTGCAAATCATTTGTCTGAAGGACATGGGTGGACTCCTGGCTCCCTATGCGGCCTTTGAGATCATCAAAAAGATCAAATCGCGCATTGCGCTGCCGCTCCACCTTCATTCCCACTGCACCGCCGGTTTGGCGCCGATGACTTATATGATGGCGATTGAAGCCGGCGCCGATATCCTCGACACCGCGATTGCGCCGTTTTCTCAGGGGACCTCGCAGCCGGCGACGGAACAATTGGTTGCGGCCCTCAAAGACACGCCGTACGACACCGGCTTGGACCTCGGTAAGCTGAATAAAATTGCCGATTACTTTTACGCAGTGCGGCGCAATTATTCCGAATTCGAAAGCCCGGTCAATAATCAGATCAAGACGGACGTTCTGACCTCACAGATTCCCGGCGGGATGCTCTCCAACCTGGTCGCGCAGCTGCGCCAGCAGAAGGCGGAAGATAAACTCGACGCCGTGCTGGCCGAGATGCCGCACGTGAGAAAAGACCTGGGCTATCCGCCGTTGGTCACGCCGACGAGCCAAATCGTCGGATCGCAGGCCGCGTTGAACGTCATGACTGGGAAACGTTATTCCGTAGTCGCCATGGAAACACGTAATTATGTGATGGGCCTGTACGGTGAACCGCCTGGACCGGTGAGCGATGAAATGCGACAGAAGGTTCTCGGCAAAAAGGAGCCGATTACTTGCCGGCCGGCCGATCTGTTAAAACCCGGTCTTGACCAGGCGCGTAAAGATGCGGCGGGTATAGCACATAGCGAAGAAGACGTGCTGACCTACGCATTATTCCCGGAAATCGCCAAAGACTTTTTTTTGTGGCGGGACGCGCAACAGGACCGGCAACAGGCCGTAGGCAACGGGCCGTAGGTTATTGGCAACCGAATAAACTGAAGCTTTTACCGCCTATTACCCGTTGCCGGATTGCTATATGATTTTGTTCAGCGGGTACTCGATTATCCCCACCGCGCCGTTCTGGATCAGCTTGGGAATCAGATCTCTTACTTTCGCTTCTTCGAGCACGCTTTCGACGGAATACCATTTTACGCCTTTGAGATTAGGTGACGGGTGAAGAGTGGCGACCGTGGGCGCGGTGATGCTCGGAATCAGCTCGACGACCTTCTCGAGATTCCCTTCTGCAACATTGAGTTTGATGCCGACCTTGTTCTCGGCCGATAGCGCTCCGAGCAGCAAAAGTCTAATCTGCTCGATTTTCTCTCTTTTCCATGGATCCTGCCAAGACTGCTTGTTGGCGATCAGTTGCGGGCAGGATTCCATCAGCTCATGAATAATCTTCAGGCCGTGAGCCCGAATCGTGCTGCCGGTTTCAGTGACTTCGACTATAGCATCGACCAACCCTTCAGCGGCTTTGGCCTCGGTGGCGCCCCAGGAAAATTCGACGGTCACAGGGATATTTCGCTCGGCGAAGTAGCGCTTTGTGAAATTGACCATCTCCGAGGAAATTCGCTTGCCTTTGAGATCGTCGATTTTTTTGATCGGTGAGTCCTGTGGCACCGCCAGCACCCAACGCGTCGGCCGAAAACTGGTTTTTGAATAGATCATTTCGCAGACCACCTGGACGTCTGAAGTGTTTTCCAGGGTCCAATCTTTCCCGGTGATGGCGACGTCCAACGTGCCCATTTCCACATAGCGCGACATTTCCTGCGGACGCGCCAAGCTGCACCGAATCGTGTCATCATCGATCGAAGGAAAGTAGCTGCGGCTCGTCGTCGAAATTTTCCAACCCGATTTCCTGAAGAGCTCGATGGTCATTTCCTCGAGGCTCCCCTTCGGGATTCCCAACTTCAATTCTTGGGTCGATTGCATTTAACGTTGAACCTTTTAACCTTGAACTTTGAATCGTCATCAGGACGATTTTTTGTAAACCTCTTTAGGATCGAAAACTCGCTCGGCAATCACGTTCCAGTCGCCGTCGGCACGCTTGCGGAAAAAGCAGCTGCGATAACCTTCGTGACAGGCGGCGCCGCCGACCTGGTGGACCTGGAGCAAAATCGTGTCGTTGTCACAGTCGATGAAGGCGTCTTTGACTTCCTGAAAATTGCCCGATTCCTCGCCTTTGAACCACGGTCCGTTGCGGGAGCGGCTGTAATAATGGGCTTTGCCGGTTGCCTTGGTTTTTTCCCAGGCTTCTTCGTTCATGTAGGCGACCATCAAGACGTCGCGCGTTTGATAATCCTGCACGATCACCGGAATCAGACCGTTGCCCTTCGCGAAATCGATTTTTAGCTCTGCCATCTGCGCTTTCCTCGAACTAGTTTAGCTAACATAGATACCGGGGGCCTTCAACAACATCGGATCTGGGGGAGCGAAAGTTCACCGACGATGTTTGGCTCGTTGCGTCAGGATGGGTATGTCGTCGATTTTTTCCTGCGGTAACAAGCGCCAGTAAATGCTTTGGGGACGTGCAAATGGCGGGTTCAAGTCAATGATTTCCGTCGGCGTCGCGATCGCGCTGAGCGGGATATCATGCACGGTCATGGGAATCTCTTCCTCGACGATTTGCAGCGAATGGACCGACGTGACGATCGGCGTCTGGGGGCCAATTTTACCTGCTTCCGTGAGCAACGCGAATTCGAGATCCGAGTAACCGCCGCCTTTGCCGACCCGGGCGCCGCGGCGATTCACCGCGACCGAACCACAAACAACCAAATCGATCTTCTTTACTTTAGCCAACGTCACCGGCCGGCCGTATTGCGTCGCGCCTTTAATCGAGGACGCCGCGAAGGGCGAACATTTTATTTTCTTGGGATCGAGCTCGATAAAAGGCTTGTCGCTGCGCAGGCGCGGCACGGCCATGTAAACGATCTTGCCTTCGGCCAAGGCTTTTTGTCTGATGGCGCGTTGCGGTGAGTCGGGGTTCACCTTTAGAACCCTCGCTGTTTTCCAGTGCTGAGTTTCAGAAAGCTGCTTGGCGCACGCTTCGGCGCCGATGAAGTTGGGTATGCGTCCTTCAGCCCCGGGAAAGCGGGCGACTTTACTCTTTTGTAACGATTGCCAAATCTGTTCACGAATTTCGTTTTTAGTTCGCATCCAGCTCAAATTAGATTAGCCGACGGGCAGGAGGCAAGACCATGGCCTTGTCTTGCTCTTGCTTCCTTTTCGAAGCATTTGTTGTTTCGTGTAACTCTTTTCGCGGGGTTGATTGACTGTCCATAAAAGCGAGTTGTAAGATTAACGACGATGCTCGAATTTATTATTGTTTACGTGACCGCGGGATCCGCGAAAGAGGCGGAGCAGCTGGCGCAGGCGTTGGTCGGTGAAAAACTTGCGGCGTGCGTGAATCGGATTAAATCGATTCAGTCGACCTATCGCTGGCAAGGCCAGGTCGAGCAGAGCGAGGAAGAATTGCTCATTATCAAGACCCGCAGGGAGCTGTTTACCGCGGTGAAAAAAAGGGTGCGCGAGCTGCACAGCTATTCGGTCCCGGAGATTATCGCGGTGCCGCTCATCGCCGGCAGCGCGGGATATCTCCAATGGCTTCAGGAGCAAACGTCGGCGGGCGCGCCGCTGAAAGAAGATAGCATTCGAACGATCAAAGAAATCTCGGCGGGCGGCGTGATCTATAGAAAAACCGGCGATGATATTGAAATTGCCCTGATCCACACGCGCAATCGCTGGGGACTGCCGAAAGGACATGTCGAGGAGCGGGAGAGCGTGGAGCAAGCGGCGCTGCGCGAGGTGCGTGAGGAAACCGGTCTCGAAGGAAAGCTCATAAGGAAGCTGGGCGACATCGGTTACTCCTACCGCGAGAAAGAAGGACACGAGCCGGTCCGCATCTATAAGCGGGTCCACTTCTATTTGTTGCGCTATCTCAGGGGCGACATGCGGGATCACGATCATGAGGCCGATGACGTGCGCTGGTTTCCAATCGAACAGGCGGTCAAGCAACTCAAGTTTGCAACCGAGCGCAAAATGGTACATCGCGCGTGGTCGATGCTGGCAACGCGGCAGAGACAACATCGTTCTCCCGACGCCCAGGGAAATCCGTGAAAATCGAGTTTGGATTTTCAATCCTTTAGTTTCGTGTTATCCAGGGTCCGATGGATTTAGATGGATGGGTGGTATGAAAGCGGACTCGCCAGGAACAATATTTTCGGTGCCGTACGAAATCGCCGTCGTGCGACCGTTGCGTCAAACTACTCTCGGTGATCGCGACGACGCGTTACGTGCGGCGCATTACAATACAGAACTCATTCCCCAGGACCTGATCTACATCGATCTTTGCACCGACAGCGGCGTCAGTTCTCTGAGCACCAGCCAGTTATCCGCCCTGGCCGGACCGAGGTTCGCGGAGCCCGGTATGGGGCTGGCGCCTGAGGGAAGCCGCGCTTACGCGCTCCTGTCCGAGCAAATTCGACAATCCTTTGGTTTTCCTTACGTCGTTGCGACCACTCAAGGCCGGTCCGCGGAACGGATCTGGACGAAGATCAACATCAAGCCCGACACCGTGGTGGCCGGTAATATGCTCTTTCCATCAACGCGCAACCACATCGAGTTGAACGGCGCGAAAATCATCGATGTGATCACCGAATCCGCCCACGATCTGGCGTCAAGCGATCCGTTCAAGGGCAACGTGGATCTCGAAAAGTTGGCCGTGGCAATCGAGCAACATGGTGCTGAAAAAATGAGTTGCATCTACGTCGAGCTCTGTGTCAATGCATGCGGCGGCCAGCCGGTGTCTCTCGCAAATCTCAAAGCGGTCAGAACCCTGGCGACGGCGCACAAGATTCCGTTTTTTCTCGATGCCAGCCGCATCCTCGAGAATAGTTTCCTGGTCAAAGAGCGAGAGCGTGGTTATCACGACCGCAGGCTGCGTGAGATTGTCTCGGAAACCTGCGCCGCGGCGGATGCATGCACGATGAGCGCGCTCAAGGACCTATTGGTATCGTCCGGCGGACTCCTATTGACGCGCGATCGGGGCAGTTACCAAAAAGCGTCCATGCAGGCGTTTATCGACGGGGTTCAACTGCTCGGCGTTGCGATGGAACTCTTGGCCACATCCCTGGACGATATTTTTGCGTCCGAGTCGACCATGGCAAACCGGGTCGGACAAGTGAACTATCTTTGGCACCGGCTAAGTGATGGTGTGCCATTGGTCAAACCGGCGGGCGGTCACGCCGTTTTTTTAGATGTCAGAGCATTTCTGCCGCACCTATCGCCGGAGCAATTTCCCGCCGAAGCATTGGCAGCGTTCATTTATCATATGTCCGGTGTTCGCTTGACCAAGGGCCCGCCGGCGGCGCCAAGCCAGGCTCGCCGCGGCGTAGAGCTGCTCCGACTCGCCATCCCGGCGCGCAAGTACTTGCGCGGACACATGGATGATGTGACCGAAGCAGTTCTCTATGCGTACGCGCATCGTCACGAAATTAAGGGTCTCAAACGAGTCGAGGATTCCGCCCGGTCGAAATACGACCCTGCTCACTTTCGGCAACCATGAGCGCGCCGACCGTTCCTTTCGTTGCTTCTTCGCAGGGCCGCCATATCGGCCAAATCTTTTTCCAAAGGGTTAATAAGCTCGGCGATCGCACGTGCCTCAAATTTCAAAGAGGCAGCGGCTTGGAGGAGATTACCTGGCGCGATTTCGGCGCGCTCGTTCAGAATATTCTCCTGGCATTATACGCTCTCGATCTGACTCCGGGAGACGCCGTCGCGATCATTGGTGAAAACAGCCTCGAGAGGCTTTGCGCCGACCTGGCGACCTTGGCCGGCGGATTTCCAAACGTGGTGATTTCACCTGCTTTGTCCGACGGCATGATTCTCAAGACGCTCGATCATTCGCAATGTCGCGCGGCTTTTATTCAGGATGTATCGGATGTCGGCAGGTTGCTTAATCTGAAGGGACAGCTTCCGGCGTTGGCGTATCTTTTCGTCACGGAGAGAACCGGCGCAGCGCTGCCGAACACGCTTTCCTTCGACGATCTGGTTGAAAGAGGCCGGCGCGTCAAGGCTGAACGATTGGGAGAAATTCTCGAATCCGTGCATGGGCACGATCTCGCGACGATCATGTACACTTCCGGTTCAACGGGCGAGCCGAAAGGCGTCATGCGTACGCAAGACAATCTCTTGTCCAACATTACGAACGGCAGGGAGATTACAGTCAGCAAGCCGGATGAATTGATCGTGATTGTCCTGAGCGTCAACCACTTGCTCGGGCGATTCGGCTTTTTGAAGAGCGCCGTTACCGGCAGGACCACCGCGATCGTCGAAGCGACGGAGCTAAATCTGGATCTCAGGGTGGTTGAGTCGCTGGCGGGAACTGTTATGGCGGTGGTGCCACGAGTCATGGAGCGAATCTGGAAAGGGATTCTCGACCAAGAGGACCATCAAAAACGCTGGGAAATGCTCGAGGCGCTGGATCAAAAAATAGCGAGGGATGGACTTAATGACTCAGATAGCAAAACATTCGAAGAGCTAAAAGGTACCCTCAAAGATGCCACGCGCAAAGCTCTCGGCGGGCGCATCCAATATGTCACATACAGCGGCGCGGCGATGCCGCCGCGGATCATGCGATTCTTCGAATTGATCGATATCCCGCTGCTCGGTTCCTACGGTTCGACCGAGTGCGGCGGCGTGACCCTTTGCGGTATCGGCGAGAATCGGCCGGGCAATCTGGGCAAGCCCTTTCCCAACGTTGAAGTCCGTATCGCCGACGATGCGGAGATCCTCGTGTGCGGACCCACGGTTTCGCCGGGTTATTTTCACAATCCCGCGGCGACGCGGGAAGTTTTTGATGCGGACGGCTGGTTCCACACCGGCGACCTCGGCGCGCTCGATCCCGATGGCTCGCTGAGAATCATCGGCCGAAAAAAGGATGTTTTTTATTGCGCGGAAGGATCCAACATTTACCCTGCTTTCATCGAGCTGCAGTTGGAGAATGAGCCATTCATCCGCCAAGCGGTTTTGCTTGGCGACCACAGGCCGTTTATCGCGGCTCTCGTCGTTCCCGATCGACGCCGGATCGCGGAATTTCTCGGATGCGCGGATGGCGCCGTGACGGATATCGAAGTGCACGCCGCGGTCGCGACGCAGATCGCGCGCGTCAACGAGCGCCTGGAGCACTACGAAAGAATCCGTGAGTTTACCATCGTCAGGGACGATTTTTCCGCCGAGGTGCGGAGCGTCAATGTTTTTCAAAAGGTCAAAGTCGACCGCAAAGCCGTCGCGCTGCGGTACCAAACAGTAATCGACGAGATTTATTCGTCGGTCGGGGGGAGCAGCGAGAGGTGAATCAAGTCGCATTGATCACCGGTGGCGGCAACGGCATCGGCAGAGCTGTCGCGCATCGCATGGCTGCCGCGGGGATGACGGTGATCGTGGCGGATTTCGATCACGCGGCGGCGGAGCAGGTGCGCGCGGAGATCGTTGACGCGGGCGGCAAAGCCGATGCGTTGTCGGTCGATGTCACAGTCGCGCGCGAAGTTAAAGGCGTCGTCGGCGATGTCGCGCAGCGCTTCGGCCGCATCGACGTGTTGGCGAACATCGCCGGCGGAAGTTTTTATACCAAGCGGATCGACGATTTCACCTGGGCCGAATGGAAGAAAGTCATCGATACCAACTTGAAGGGCACGTTCCTTATGTGCCGCGAAGTGGCGCCGATCATGCAAAAGCAAAAGAGCGGCCGGATTCTCAACACCGCGTCCAACTACGGTGTGACCGGTTCCGCGCTGCGCGCGCCTTATTCTGCCGCTAAAGCCGGCATCATTGCCTTCACCAAGAGCTTGGCTTTGGAGCTAGCGCCGGACGGTGTTCGTGTCAACACCGTGGCGCCGGGGCCGACGGACACGCCGCGCGTGATGGAAAAAGAAACTCCCGAAGGGCGGCGCCAACGCTGGTCTTCAGCGATTCCGCTCGGACGAACGGCCCAGCCGGAAGACCTTGCGGAGCTTTATTATTTTCTCACGACTCCTGAAAGCGCCGCGATCACAGGACAATTATTTCACTGCAACGGAGGGCTGCTGTAGCCATGCGCTTGCAGAACAAAGTGGCGGTGATTACCGGCGGAGCTCAAGGCATCGGCCGCGCGATCGCACTGGGTATGGGCCGCGAAGGTGCAAACGTTGTCATCGCCGACTTGCAGGGCGAAAGAGCCAGGAGCGTGGCGGATGAAGCGCAGGCTCTCGGCACAGAAGCGATTGCCGTCGAGGTGAATGTCGCCAGCGAGGTGTCGGTGAAACGGCTTGCCGATCAGACCTTCGAGCACTTCGGCCGCATCGACATCCTGGTCAACGATGCCGGCATCTATCTCAAAGCGCCGGTTGTCAGTAAGACCGAGGAAGACTGGGATCGTACGATCGATATTAACTTGGGTGGCAATTTTCTCTGCGCGCGGGCCTTCGTTCCGGCCATGCGCAAACAAAAGAGCGGTCGCATTATCAGCATCGCATCGTCGATTGCCCACACCGGCGCCCGAGAGTTTGCCGACTACGCTGCATCGAAAGCTGCAATCATCGGCTTCGTCAAAGCGCTGGCTCGGGAACTTGGTCCCGACGGCATCACGGTCAATGCCATCTGTCCCGGCTCTGCCAATACTGATATGCCGCGGCGCCACCGCTCGGAAGAGGAAACGATGGCGCGTTTGCGCGCGACACCGTTGGGGCACATCCTCGAGCCCGATGATATCGCCGGTCCGATTCTTTTCCTCGCCAGTGACGCGGCGGCGTACATCACCGGCCAGGCGTATAATATCAACTGCGGAACCGTTATGATCTAGAAGTCGCGAAGGCTTGCCGACGGTTTGCGCCGTATGGGTCATTCTTTCTTGGGGAACCGTGTGGCAAACGCCTTTTCGATCGCTTCATGGAACGTCGAGCATTCAAAAACGACGCGAGCCGCGTTGATCGTACGCTTTGAATCACCTCAAGTTTAAAATGTTCACCCGCCCCGAAGTCATCAATGCTGAAGGACGTGCGCGGCTGGACGAACCAAACGACCGCGGTCGCGAAGGACAAGTGGATCAAGGACTTCTCGGATCACCGTTTGCTCTACCTGGAACTCCAGCGCGTTTAGAACGGCTTCTGTGGTCGTCTCTAGGTTCCAACGAACGATAATCATTCGAAGAAGTTAACGCTTGCGGTTCCGTTCGGCTCACTTGTGTTGAATCGCGGTGAAGCACCATCACCGCACGCCGTTGATTGTGAAAAATTTCTGGCGCCGAAAAAAAATCCCAGCCCGTTTAGTCATTCCAGCCGTTTGAGTGTGGTGCGCACGAGGGTGTACAAGGTTCCTAGGCGGTGCGCTCATTTCAAATTTCATTGCCGTTCCATTTGCACCGTCAACGGTTTCGGTTTTTACAAAGGAACTAGGAGAAACGCCTATGGCGAAAACCCCGTCCAAGTTTGGTTTCGTGGAGTGCGCCGATTTGGTGAGTGAGCAGAAATACGGCGCCGCGCTTAGGCAGTTTCAGCAGTCGGTCGGTAAATTTCTCGATTCCAAGAGCCCGCCGAAAAGAGGGGAAATAGCGCGACAGTTGTTCCAGATCGGAAGCGCACTCGAAGAAACCCTTAAGAAAGCGATGGGCGAGGATTGGGATACTCACGTTCCGAGAGCCGCCGACGACACGAAGCATTCTTCGTGTTCATTCTGCGGCAAAAATCAAAGCGAGGTGGGCAAGCTCGTTGCAGGGCCGTCGGTGCACATCTGTGACGAATGCATCGAGCTTTGTAAGAACATCGTCGCCCAAGAGGTCGACCCCGGCGAAAAAGCCAAGACCAAAGCGGCCAAAGCCAAGGCAAGAGAAAGTCGCCTTTGCGGTGTTTGTATGGAACCACGGGAGACCGATGAATTGATTTTCTTGCCGCACGCGGCGTACATGTGTACCGGATGTCTGGAGGAGCTACAAGCAGTCCGAGACCAGCACACGGAAAAATAGGATTGAAATTGGGAATCGGTGTCAGGAATGACGGGCAGTTTGGTTTTTCTTCATGCTGGACTCTTAGCGACGGCTTTTCTGTTGGTTTTAAACGGTCACTTGCGTCGACCCAACAAACGACGATCGACATAGCCCTCGGTGTTCTTTTTGGGCTTGTCCTGTGGAGTACGGAAATTATTTTTTTCGAATGAAAACTTGAGCACAAATTACCGCCGGAGAAATAGCCTCACGACTGATGCGCTGGCAATGATAGGTCTCAGTCTGTGCCCTTTTGTGACCCATTGGGCGACGCGTTAGTGCGTTATTGCGCATGGGCCCATTTCCTGGTTGTGTTGGAATTCGTCTGTTGCTGATCTTTTGGATGCGGGGCATCGCCATTAGCCGGTAACCGGTCAAGTATTGTTACCGTAAACTCCGAGCCGGTGCCCAGGTGGCTTTCAACAGTAATTTTTCCGTGAAGCATCTCGGCAAACTTTTTGGCAATATACAGCCCAAGCCCCACTCCCTCATGATCCCTTTTCTCGGAGCTATCGGCCTGGTGGAATTTGTCAAAAATGACAGGTAGCACGTCTCTCGATATCCCCATCCCCGTATCCCGAACCGTGAATTCGACCGACCTCGTATCGGGCGCGTATCGGACCGAAATCGTCACGCGCCCCTCATCAGTGAACTTTATCGCATTATCAATAATGTTCTGCAGTATTTCATTTAGTTTTGTAACATCGGTAACGATTTTCGGCAGCTGCGCAGAGCATTCCCATTCGACCGCAACATTTTTCTTAACAGCAACAAGAATTGATTTTGACAAATCCTTCATAAACTCAGCGAGATCAATGATGTCTGGAACGACCATGACTTGACCCGTTTCAATTTTAACTACTTCGAGAATTCGACGAATCATCCTTAAGAGCTCATCAGATTTCTGACGGATCACGCATGCCGCTTTGGCGTGCTCTGACGTTGCTTCGCCCGACAAATCCGCTTCCAGAAGCTGCGCGTAGCCCATAATCGCAATCAAAGGAGTTCTGAGTTCATGAGATATGACGCTCAAGAAATCATCTTTAACCCTATTGGCTCGCGCTAGATCCGCTGCCAAACGGGCCATTCCCTCGTAAGCCTGTTTTCTTTCCGAAGCATAGCGAATCGAGCGAACTAATATTCGAGCGTCGATGTCGCCTTTGACTAAGTAATCTTGTGCCCCAGCCCGTACTGCTTGCAATGCAATATTGTCATCAGCGAGCCCTGTCAATACAATAATGGGCACAGAGGGCGCGTGGTCCTGTACGCGTAAAACTGTTTCGATTCCTTGAGAGTCCGGTAACGAGAGATCCAGCAAAATTACTTGGAAAGTTTCTTGCCTAAGGAGCTTTGCCGCTTCGTCGAGGTGTTCCACATGGACGAGGTCGATATGCGCTTCCCTGGCTTCATTCAATGCTTCACGCAGCAAACAGGCGTCATCTGGGTTGTCCTCAATCAGGAGGACTCTGGTCACAGAGTCGCTCATTTCACATTCCCATTCAGGCTAACTTCAGGGACGAAGCTGTCCTAAGGGTTGATCAGCACGTTTGTTTTCCAACGCATGCACCGCGATGGGCAGAGAAAACGAAAACTTGGAGCCGTTGCCTTCGTCGCTCGCAACCCAAATTTTTCCCCCATGCGCTTCGACGATCATTTTACAAATGACAAGCCCAAGCCCCGTCCCTTTTTGACTAGAAACTTTTAAATTGCCGGCTTGCCGGTACTTTTGAAAAATCTGACCGATTTCCTGAGCGGCTATCCCTTCTCCATTGTCTTTAACCCAAACGTTTACCGATCCAGCGTCCACTTCCTGCGCTCCTACCTCGATTTCGCCCTGCTCGCGGGTAAATTTTATTGCGTTACTAAGTAGGTTACCCAAAACCTGGTCTAAACGTCGCGGGTCGGCATGGATCATGGGGAGCGATGCAACGATCGCCCCGTTGATAGAGATCCTTTTATCCAAGGCCAAAACGCGGTAGCTCTCTACGGATTTTTCGATCAATTCTCTTAAATCGATCCTTTCCGGTTTCACATCAACATAGCCGGATTCCAGTTTCGAAACGTCGAGAAAGTCGTTTACAAGCTCGACGAGGCTACGGCTGTTAGCCTGAATCCTTAAAAGCCATTTCTTTTGCTCCTCAGTTACGCTACCGAACGTACCCTGCATCATGACCTCTGCTACTCCTGTAATATTCATCAAGGGGGACCGTAGGTCATGTGCGATCATTGCAGAAAAGTCGGCCTGCAATTTGTTCGTGTTGGCCAATTCCCGTGCTTGCGCTTCGGTCTTCTCGTAAAGTTGCGCTCTCTGGATAGCCATCCCCATCTGGTTTCCGATGGTTTCCAATAAGTTCACATCCGTAGGCTTAAAAGTACGCGGCGTACGGCTGGCGAGCTGAATAATGCCCAAGACCTCATGCTCAGCCCGAACCGGAACATCGATCATCGATGCGATGCCTTCCTCTTTCAACGTCCGAAGCCCTTTGCAGGCTTGAACGTTTTCTTCGACACAAGGGCCCTCAAACATGCGATCTCCAAAACGCGACTTGGCGCTTTCCACGGTTTTCGACAACGGCCGATGGCCGAGAACGTGTTCGGGAGATCGGTAACCCTTAAAGCTCGCGACGCGCAGCGTGTCATCGCCTGGATCGAGCAATCGAATATTGCCGAGATCGAAGCCGCCGCTGACCATCGTCTCTTCTAAGATCGTGTCGAGAACGACCTGCAGGTCAAGCGAGCCGAGAATAGTCTCGCTAATGCGTTTGAGGACGAGCAGCTCCCGGTTGCGTTCGTTGATGCGCTCTTCCACCGCATGGCGCTGAAGGGCATAACGGAGAGAACGCCACAATAATTGGGCGTCGACTTGGCCTTTGATCAGATAGTCCTGTGCCCCCTGCTCCATTGTCTGAATCGCAGCGTTCTCATCGCTCAGACCGGATAGAACAACGATGGGAATACCGGGCGCTTGGTTTCGTACCAAGCCGATCATGCCCGGCCCGCGGGCGTCGGGAAGCGAGAGGTCCAGGAGAACCAAGTCGAAGTCACCTCTCGTCAACTTTTCCAGTGCCAGTGAAAGACTTGCGGCATGTTCAATTTCAACCGCCGTCGCCGACAGCATTTCTTGGATAATCAGAGCGTCGTCGGGATTGTCTTCGACGAGCAAGACTCGCATATCTACAACCTCTGCGTAGAGGGGACGCGCGCGACCAATGCCCAATACAGGGCGAATTGTTTAACGACTTCACCGAATTTATCGAAGTCCATGGGTTTAGTAATGAATGAACAGGCGCCTTTCGCATAGGATTTGACGATGTCGCGTTCACTCTCGCTTGTAGTCAGCATGACGACCGGAATGTGCCTCAGCTCGGCGTCTGCTTTAATTTCCTTCAGGACTTCAAAACCGTTTTTCTTTGGCATATTGATGTCGAGAAGAATAAGCCCTGGTATTTTAGCGTCGTGGTACTGGCCTTGACGCCGTAAGTAAGCCATTGCTTCTTCTCCATCGCGGACCACGGACATGATATTGACGAGTTTGATCTCCGCTAAGGCTTCTTGTTCGAGCACAATATCGTCTTCATTGTCCTCGACTAAGAGGATCTCCATCGGTTGAGTGTTCATAAAGTTTAGCTCTCTTCCGGTTATCAGGACCTGCTAAAAGTAATGATGAACTCCGAGCCGCCGCCCGGCCGCTGTTCCACCCATGCGTTGCCGCCATGACGCTCGGAGATCTGCCGCACAATGGCTAGACCCGCGCCCGTTCCCTCGACCTCCCGACCGACGGCCCGTTGGAATAATTGAAAAATGCGTTCGGCGTGCTCTTTCGGCACCCCCGGACCCCGATCCCGAACCGTAATACCCGCGACATTCGAGTTTGATCCGTTCGATCGATAGGGTTCGATTTCTATGTCGGGGGGTTCGCCGTCGCGGGTAAATTTCAGGGCATTGGCGATAAGATTGTAGACGGCTTGGGTTGCCCACGTTCTGTCCACGCGCAGCCCGTCGAAATCCTTCGCGACGCGAATCTGCGCCTTGGTCGTACTTATTTTAGCGTCGAGACGCTTCAATGCTTCAAGCACGATGATTTCGCCCTCAACAACTTCGGCAGGCGGTCCGATTCGCTGCGATCGGGACAGCGCCAGGATATCGTCGAGAAGGTGATTCAACCTTTGAGCTCCTTGGATCACTCTCCGCAAAAAATCCTGGCCCTTCTCATCGAGTCGGTCTTTGTATCGGTCGTGGACGATCCGCGAGAAATTCTCGATTGCGCGTAGCGGCTCTCTAAGATCATGCGAGGTGACGTAAAGAAGTGTCTCGAGATCGCGGTTCTTGGCGGTGATCTCGGCGCGCGCGCGGCTCCGCTCTGCGATCTCGATCTCCAATCCGGCATTCAGACGCGACAGCTCCTCTTTCTGTCGCGCCATCACTTGAAGCAACTCATCTTTCGACCGGTTTGACTTCTCTAAGGCGACTGCCTGGTCTCGCGTCTTTTCGTAAAGTTGCGCATTTTGAATCGCTACTGCGGCTTGACTTGCGACGACGGAGAGAAACTGAATGTCGTGGGCGGCAAAGTGACGCTCTTCCTTCGTGAGGCAGACCAAAACGCCGAGCACCTCACCGCCGACGAGCAAGGGCGCGCCAAGGTAAGAGACGAATCCTTGTTTGCGGTAGAACTCACGATCTAAAATACGCGGATCGGCCTGAACATTTTGCGCCATGACCGGCCGTTTATTGGCCATGGCTTCTTTGATCAACGCGGGAGTATCAGACAACTTTCTTCGCTTCCATTCGGCTTCGTCCATATTCCAACAGGCTGCGCGCTCGATGACGCCCGTCCGGTCGTTCGCGAGCCAAATCTGAACGGCAGAATAGGTTAGGAGATTGTTTATTTTTTCGGCCAGAATATTTAAAGTGGCGGAAAGATCCAACGTAGAAGTAACCGCGACGTTAATCTCGTAGAGAGCACGAATACGCTCTAAGGCGAGCTCGGTTTCCTTGGCTGAGGTTTCCGCTAGAGCGTAAGCTTTTTCGTTGTAGCGCCAAGCAATAAGACTACCAGCGGCCGCCCAGAGGACAAAGAAAGCGTGAATTCCCGCCCATGTCCATGGCGATTCAAAGGCAGCGGGGTGATTGTAAACCTTCTGGGGCCATAATACGCCGACGAAGCCGTGATGCAGGGCCACATAAGTAATCGCGACGCCAAACGGAATCCAATCTTGGTAAAAGGCGAGGAAAACGATCATCACAAAGAAATGAAAATGAAGCTCGATATACCCGCCCGAGAGATGCACGAAAATCGCCGATGAAGTCGTCAGTCCCAGTGCGACAAGAATCGCTTTTAAGGTAGGCCCTATGCGACGCCAACTCGCGAGAGCCGCAAACAGCGCGATTATGGAACTTTCTAAAAGTATATGAGGTATCGTGCCGTCTTTAGATAGTGCATCGAAGCTGAATTCCCAGGTGTAACCGAGCAGCGGCCCCAAAAGGGCAATAATGATCGCGTGAAACCAAGTGAGCCCTACTAAAAATCGGTGTCGTTGGAGCCATATTTCCTTCGGCAAGGTGCCACCCTTAGGAATGAGAGATCTTAATGAAGTGAATATTTTCGACAGTCCAGCGAATTTCCATCGCTCGACGGAAACGAGTGTCGCCAATCGCGCACGAAGTAAGGGGCCGCTGGCTTCATCACTGATAGCTAGAGAATTTTTGGATTTCATAAGATAGAAAGGCGCCCCTTTTTACCTTAGGTTCTTAGCCATCTGTTGCCGCCGAGGTGGCCCGTAATGTGCTGCGTTCATGCTTCTTAGAATGCGCGTTACGCCCGGAGACCTCTGCAAACTCCGCATGACGCAAAGCGTGAAGCAATCACGATGCCAGCGGAGCCATTGCCCCTAAGTCTATAATTTATAAGAAGAAGATCTCAATCTAGTAGGTCGTGAAGCACAAATTTGGACAACTGAAGACAAACCGCGGAAGCGATATCAGCGTGGGAAGTGCTTTGACAAAAGTCGTTCACAGCAAGGTAGGGGAAATAGTTAGATGGGCAGCCAGTAATGGTAGGGATTATCCCTGTAACAGGCCAGATCTTAGGTCCTGCTTTGGACGCCCTGGATACTTTTCTGCTAGAAAAAGTGTTACCTGAATCTGGAGTAATTATGTTTGTTAACGATCTCTATCCCTCAATCTTTACCCGTACCTAGCACATAAACTGAAAGGCAGTATCCCACGTGTCGACAAATTGACTTCGATTCATTGGATCCTCATTGCTGAATTTCCTCGTACTAGCAAAGCAAAGTGGTCTCGAGTCGACAAAATAATCCGTCAGGCGGCCTTGTGAAGGACTCGACAAGAAAAACGCCGGCAAGTTTATGAGATCACAGATCTTGAATAATGGTGAACGCCGTTTGGCTCCGCTGAGATTGGGTGTTGTCTCGATTTTCAACCAAGGAGCTAGGATGCATGAAAACGTAGTCTAGCTAACGGAGAAATTTATGCCTTACGACTGCTGGCGCGGGATGGTTGGGATTATCAAGCCGACCAAAGGTTCCGGTTCGTTGGTGGAGTTGATCAAGATGCTGCCGGACGGGATCGGGGTGATTCCGCTCTTCAACAATGTGCGGCATGGGAAGATCGAAGAGTTTCAGCAGGCGATTCCGGCGTATGAAGAGAAGATCGCGGAATTGGCCGACGACAAGGTCGATCTGATTCATCCGGCGGGGACGCCGCCGTTTATGCTGCTCGGTTACAAAAGCGAGGCGGAGATTATTGCCAAATGGGAAAAGCAGTTTGGCATTCCCATCTTTACGTCGGGGACGAACCAAGTCACGGCGATGAAGGCGCTCAAGATCAAAAAGTTTGTCGGCATCGGCTACGACTTCGACGACACGAGCATCGTCGCGCGCTACTTCACCGACGCAGGCTTCGATGTTTTGGAGCTAGCGAAACTTCCCGGACCGTGGGAAGAGGTTGGTCGGTCGTCATCGAAGGACATATACGCCGAAGCGAGAAAGCTGTTTTTGCGCCATCGCGATGCAGACGGGATTTATTTTCAGGGCGGGAAGCTGCGTATCCTCGATATCATTGAACCGCTGGAGCAGGACCTCGGCGTACCGGTAATTCATCCGGGTGTGACGCAGTGCTGGGAAATTCAGAAGCGCTTGCATGTGCACCAACCGCAAAAAGGCTACGGGCGATTGTTAGCGGAATTGCCATAGCCAGTTTCAGCCTTCAATATTCCTGGAACGACTATTCGACCGGAAAAATTCTCTTCCCGGTCCCTTCCTCCTCTAAAATAATCGCTTTCGTCGGGCAGATTTTCGCGGCGAGAAGGATCTTTTCATCGATGTCGGCTTTGGCATCGATGACTTCGGCGATCATTTTGGCGTCGAGCTTGAAAACTTTGGGCGAAGCTTGAATGCATTTGGCGTAGCCTTCGCACTTGGTTCGATCGATGGTGATCTTCATGAAACCTCCTTAAAACAATCCGGATCAGCCGTCTAAGCGATAAAGCTTGGCGGCGTTCTCTCGGTTCAATTTCCGCTTGACGGTCGGGTCAATGCCCACGCAATTCCTGTCGACGGTTGCTTTCGAGTTCGGCCACGTTGTCACGCCGTGTGGATAGTCGCTGGCCCATAGGAAATTATCTTCGCCGTAAACAGATGCCGTCAACACGCCGGCGCGGTCGTCTTGGTAGGTAAAGAAAGCATTCCGTTTGAAATATTCACTGGGCGGGACCTTGTTGATATTCTTCTCCGCGTCGAAGGTGCTGGCGCGGCCAAACCAGTAGTCAACCTGCTGGACGAGATTGGCAACCCAACCGACGTCGAATTCGGCGCAAACGATTTTGAGTTTCGGATGGCGGTCGAAGACACCGGATAAAATCATATTGCCGAGACATTGTTGCGCCGGCGCTTGTTTGGTGGCGAAGCCGAGGCTTTCTTTCTTTGGATCGACATTGCGTGGGCCTTCGTAGTGCGTGCGCGCGACCCCTTGGGTCGCGCTGGTATGCACGTTCACGACCATGCCGGTTTCTTCCAGCGCCGCCCACAGGGGCTCGTATTTCGGCTCGTAGTAGCCGCTGTCTCTGATCCGCGTGGGAATTTGCACGCCGCGAAAACCGAGCTTGGCGTAATGCTGGATGTCCGCCGCCGAGTGTTCGATATCCAGGATCGAGAGCATCGCCAGGCCGATCAATCTTTTTGGATTGAAGCTGCAAAATTCGTGAAGCCAGGCATTGTAGGAATGAAAAATAGCGCGCTGAAACGGTTCGTCGGTGATGCTGTAAAGTTGGCGCACGGCGCTGGAAAAAAGAATCTCGGCGTCAATACCGTCGGTATCCTGATCTTTAATGCGCGCCGCGGGGTCCCAGCCGCCGGGATAGTCTTCGTAGCGGAACGTTTCGTTAAAGCGAATCGTTTCGAAGTGTTTTTCCTGTTCGACCTCGGAGATGCCCTGGTTCTTGCTGACGACGAGCCCCTTTGAGTAGTGCGATAAGCCGACCGGCGGCAGGCCGTCGATGAGCAGCCAAATGCCTTTGGGCACGCCTGGAGGATCTTTAACGACTCTTGGCGCTCGCTCGCGGTATTCTTTCTGTACGCGTTCCCAAGCGGCGGGCGGTTCGTTGACGTGACTGTCGGCGGAAATGAGTTTGAAGTCCGGCATGACTTTCTCCTTGCTCGATCAAGCGACTGCCAAAACTGCGGCGAGGCAAATTATTAGATTGCTGCCATTGCTGACGATAAGAGAGCGTTACCTTGGTTGTCAAGTTGACTTCGGTCGTGAACTCGCGACCAATTTTGGGTTGACATGGCAAAGTCGTCGGAGTTTATGCTTGGCGCAATTGTTAGATAATGAATGAAGGAGAATGCCATGATCCATCTGCATCGGCCTTTGCTCGTATTATTTGTCGTAGCGATGTTGCAGCCGGTTGATTCAGCTTTCGCCGCCGACGCGGAGCGCGACCGCGTGTTGGAAGGCGCAAGGAAGGAAGGCCGGCTGGTTCTTTACGCCGGGATGGACACAGACGAAGCGACGTTTATTACGAACGAATTCTCGAAAAAGTATCCGTTCATAAAATCTGAAATCTTTCGTTCCAGCGGTGAAAAAATCCAGGCGCGATTTCTAGTCGAGCACCGCGCCAACACGCACACCGCGGACGTTTTTCAGGCGAGCATCATTCAAGTTTATCAGCTAAAGAACCTCAAACTGCTGGCGCGCTACGTTTCCGAGGAAGCTGCAGGTTATCGAGATGGCTTCAAGGATCCACAGGGATATTGGACCGCCCTCTATCAAATTCCCTATGTCATCGGTTACAACACGCAGCGGGTGGCGCCAAGGGACACGCCGGCGAGTTACGAAGATCTTTTAAATCCCAAGTGGAAAAGTTGGATCGCTTTGGAAACAGAAGAGTATCAGTGGTTTTACCACTGGATGCAGATTTTGGGTCGAGACAAGGGACTCGACTTCATGAAAAAATTTGCCGGCCAAAACCTGCAGATGCGCGCAGGCCATACGCTGCTGGCGCAACTCGTGGCGGCCGGTGAGGTCGCGCTGGCGACGGTGGTTTACTCGAACCGGGTGGAGCGGATGAAAGCGAGCGGCGCGCCGATCGATTGGGTAAGATTCAAAGGGCCGACGATTACGGCGATCAACGCTATCGCGATACCGGAAAAAGCGCCGCACGCCAATACGGCCAAGCTGTTCGTCGATTTCACGCTGTCGAAAGAAGGACAAAATTTACTGCGCGGCTTGCGCCGAATTCCGGCGCGACCAGACGTTTTGCCCGATCCCCCGACTCTAACGCAGGGATTGCAGCTCTACCCCGCGCGGCCTGAGGGGATGATCGAAAACTACAACGACACCGTGGCGCGCTTCAACGAGATCTTCAACCGGGCGAAATAGTGTTTCTCTTCGTTGTTTGCCCGATCTAGATACTACAAGCCAAAGAATCGCTTTGCGTTCTCGCCTAGTATCGTTCGCTTCTGCGTTTCGGAAATGTCGGCGCGTTTTTCAACTTCGGTGATCGAGTTGTCGCGCGCTTCGGAGTACTGGAGTTGGAAAACCTGCCTCATTCTGAGAAGACGTTAGAAGATTGTCGCTACGGATGTTTATCATCAAGCGTAGAATCAGTTTTTGCGCCACGCGCATTTGCCGCCGTCTGAAAAGCTTTTAAAATGTTTTCCTCTGGCAGTCCAAACTCAATTAGCGACAGAACCACGTTGCCTTGACTGGCAGCCAACGCGGGCTTATCCTTTTCCAGGAAACTATGGATTCTCTGGATAATCCACATTGGCGTAACACCGCTCGTCTCGCCTAGTATTTGACGTCGCAAGCCCGTCGGGCTTGACCGCCGTCGGTAAGGAGGTGACGGTGGTTTACCCCGAGGTAGCAATGCGGCAATTTCGATTTAGTCCGGCCCTGCCGGAAACTCCACCGTTCACCATCGGCGACGGGCTGATTCTCCTGGGCACAGCGAGCGCTCTATACGCCGGCCTGCGCTTGGCATTTAACGTTCCTGCAATAATCCGCGGCCCAGAAATCTCACTCTCTCCTCTTGCATTGCCCTGGTATGCTTTACTTTCCGTCGGCCGTATGGCCGCCGCCTACTTTCTTTCTTTGTTGTTCAGTTTGTTTTACGGTTACGCCGCCGCGCGCAACCGCACCGCGCGAACGGTGCTCATGCCCGTGCTCGACGTCCTGCAGAGTGTACCTATCCTCTCCTTTCTGCCGGTGGTCCTGCTCAGTCTGAGCGCCGTCCTCCCTCAAGCATTTGCCGCCGAGTTTGCCGCTATTGTGCTGATCTTCACCTCGCAAGCCTGGAACATGACCTTTAGTTTTTATCAGTCCATGACCACGATTCCGACCGAAATGCGTGAAGCCGCCGCGGTGTTTCGCTTCGATCCATGGTTACGCTTTAAAACCGTAGAACTTCCTTTCGCGGCGATGGGATTGCTGTGGAACAGCATGATGAGTTGGTCGGGCGGTTGGTTTTTTCTCATGGCCGCCGAAATCTTCAACGTCGGGAGTCGGGATTTTCGCTTGCCGGGACTCGGGTCGTATTTGCAAACCGCCGCTAACGAGGGAAATCTGCGCGCTGTCATTTTGGGTGTGGCAACCTTGGTTTTCGTGATTGTCTTGCTCGATCAATTTGTCTGGCGGCCACTGATTGCCTGGAGCGATAAATTCAAAGTCGACATGGTCGAAGGCGATGAGCCGCCCCGTTCGTGGTTTCTTGACCTCATTTCACGCGCCTGGGTTACAGAGCAGTTTGGCGCGCGCATCTGGCGGCCTTTTAGTGAATGGGTCGATCGAGGGTTTCAGCGACGCACGAGTGGAGTCATTGCCTCCCTTGAACCGTCTGGCGAGGCGAAGGCTTCTTGGCTGGCGATAGGGATTCTGACGGGGTTCTTGCTAGTGGCTTTATACGGAGGCTATCGGGCAGCAACCCTGTTGGCTAAGCTTTCTGGTTCCGCATGGGCGGATTTGGGAAAAGGCATTGTGGCCACTTTTCTTCGGGTGAGTGTTGCGCTCGCGATTACGTTGATCTGGACCATTCCGGTCGGCGTGTTTATCGGAACCAATCGTCGTCTTGCCGCAATTCTTCAGCCCATCGTGCAAGTGGTTGCATCCATTCCGGCGACGGCGCTTTTCCCGGTGATGTTGCTAGCATTGCTGCAAGCGCCGGGCGGTTTGAATATCGCCGCTGTGCTCCTAATGCTGATGGGGACGCAGTGGTATCTGCTTTTCAATGTGATCGCGGGAGCGTCAGCTATTCCGCAAGATCTACTTTACACGACGGATATGCTCCGCCTTTCATCGCTCGACCGCTGGTGCACTCTGACCCTGCCTGCACTCTTTCCCTACATCATCACCGGCGCCATCACGGCCAGCGGCGGCGCATGGAATGCAAGCATTGTGGCTGAACACGTGGAATTCGGCGGCGAAACTCACGCCACAACGGGAGTCGGCGCGCTGATCGCGCAGGCGACCGCCACGGGTGATTACGCGCTGTTATTGGCCGCAACGCTCGCCCTGGTCATCACGGTTGTTTTAATTAACCGATTTTTCTGGCGCCGTCTCTATAGATTGGCCGAACAACGTTACCGGATGGAATAATCCGCACCGGAGGCATCGATGCTTACCGCAACAGCAATCAGCGACACCGACAACCTATTGGATCTTCAAAGCGTCACTAAAGCTTACCGGTTAGAGACCAAAGAATTTCTGGCCGTCAAAGACATCAATCTCCATATCAAGCCGGGTGAATTCGTCTGCTTGCTGGGTCCATCTGGATGCGGCAAGTCTACGCTGCTGCGGATGATCGCCGGATTGAACGCTGCCACTTCCGGCGTGGTTTCCTATCACGGGCAACCGCTGAGGGGCGTCAATCCGCACACGACCATCGTCTTTCAAACGTTCGCGCTTTATCCCTGGTTGACGGTGCAGCAGAACGTGGAGATCGCGTTAAAAGCCCGCGGTGTGCCAGCCGAATCTCGCACCGAGCGCGCTCTCAAGCTGATCGATATTGTCGGTCTAGACGGTTTTGAGTCTGCATACCCGCGCGAACTCTCGGGCGGCATGCGCCAAAAAGTCGGCTTTGCCCGCGCCATGGCCGTCGAGCCGGAATTGTTGTGTTTGGATGAGCCTTTCTCTGCGCTCGACGTGCTTTCTGCCGAGGCATTG